>Ga0214921_10007463_pt1 | contig 14575 bp, 9 predicted proteins | sample LL1505_MetaG_FD_177992 | JGI IMG/M metagenome (GOLD analysis project Ga0214921, IMG submission 177992) | Freshwater microbial communities from Lake Lanier, Atlanta, Georgia, United States - LL-1505 | ecosystem: Environmental > Aquatic > Freshwater > Lake | place: USA: Georgia | collected 2015-05-28 | reverse complement strand
AGTTTTCCGAATTTTCACTGATTTATATTTTGGATAATAAAAGCAAAGCTTTTAAGATAAAATGCCCCAAATTTTAATTTATCTTGCTTAGACTAATGATAAAGTCTATGCATAAGCTTTTTAAAATCACAGTGTTTGGTTTCCTTTTTATAGCAGCTAACCATACTGTTCAAGCTCAATCGCCTAAGGGTATTCATCAATTTGCTTTTAACAAAGATCAATTTGTGTTGGATGGTAAACCGATGCAAATTATTAGTGGAGAAATGCATCCTGCCAGAATTCCAAAAATATATTGGCGTCACCGCATACAAATGGCAAAGGCAATGGGTTGTAACACTATTGCAGCTTATATTTTTTGGAATTATCTAGAAACAACACCCGGTGTGTTTGACTACAAAACAGAAAGTAGAGACGTGGCAGCATTTATTAAAGTATGTCAAGAAGAAAATATGTGGGTGATTTTAAGACCCGGCCCATACGTTTGTGGTGAGTGGGATTTTGGCGGTATTCCATCTTATCTTTTAAAAATTCCGGATATTAAAGTAAGGTGTTCGGATCCTCGATACTTAACAGCAGTAGACCGTTATATAAAAAGTTTAGCAGCACAAGTTAAAAACTTGCAATGTACAAGTGGGGGCCCGATGCTCATGGTTCAAATAGAAAATGAATACGGCAGTTATGGTAATGATAAAAACTACATTGCGCATTTAGGAAAGCAGTGGCGTAGTGCTGGAATTACGATTCCGTTTTATACTTCTGATGGTCCAACGCCGTATATGCTAGATGCAGGTACCATAGATGGAGGCGCCATTGGGCTGGATAGTGGTGGTAACGAAGGTGATTTTACTACTGCAAAAAAACACAACCCTAACGTGCCTTTATTTAGCGGAGAAACCTATCCGGGATGGCTAACACATTGGGGTGAAGCCTGGGCTAAACCTGATACTGCTGGACTAAAAAAGGAAGTTGAATTTTTATTGTCTACAAAAAGGTCTTTTAATTTTTATGTAATTCATGGCGGCACCAACTTTGGATATACTGCAGGGGCCAATGCTTTTAATCCAACACAGTATCAACCCGATATTACCAGTTACGATTATGATGCCCCCATCGATGAACAAGGGAGACCTAAGCCAAAATATTTTATGTTGCGCCGATTAATTGAACAGTATACAGGGCGTACACTCCCGCCTGTTCCGGCACCGATTGCTACCATTGAAATTCCAGCAATTAGACTTCAGAAGCACAGTAATATTTGGCAGTATTTGCCTATGCCAATTAAATCTGCGCAGCCTTTAAGTTTTGAAGCCATGGATCAAAACCAAGGACTTGTTATTTATAAAACTAAATTGATTGGACATAAAAGTGGAAATCTAACCATTACAGAGCCACATGATTTTGCGCTCGTTTATTTAAATGGCGAATACGTAGATTCTGTATATAGAGATGGTGGAAAGTGGACTGTGAAATTGCCAAAATCGACAGTTAAAGATCCTGTGCTCGAAATTGTAATGGAAGGTATGGGTCATATTAATTTTGCGCAGTACATGATTGATAGAAAAGGTATCACCGACAGGGTTACATTAAATGGTATGACCCTCATGAACTGGGAAATGTATCCACTTCCAATGACAGCAACTACCGTAGAAAAAATGAGCACTAAATATATTGATGGAAACGACAATAGATCTGGTAATTTATTTGTGGGTGTATTTAATGTAGATACAACCGGAGATACATTTCTAGATATGAGTGCCTATCGGAAAGGCATGGTATATGTAAATGGACATTTACTTGGTAGATACTGGAATAAAGGTCCGCAACAGCGTCTTTACTGCCCTGCATCTTATTTACAAAAAGGTACTAACAAAATAACGGTGTTTGATTTTTTTGTTCAAACACCGTTATCTATAAGTTCTAAAGCAACGCTAGAATAATTTACTTGCCCGCTAATTCTTTTTGTGCCGCTAACACCGCATTCATTACTTGTGTTGTTGGCGGCATTTCTGTTTGTTCTAGTATATCAAATAGTGCAGTAAACTTTCTATACAACGCAGGATTTTTATCCATTGTTTTTTTACGGCCTTCGTAGCAAATTATAGAGAGGTCGTGTTGTTTTTGCAAATCTTGTAAACTTGTTTTTACACGAGGGTCCATTTTTATTTGTAATGGTTGTGTATAGGTTTTTCCATTTACTTGTAATGTAACTGTATACAAACCTGGCATAACCCATGGTGCTGTTGCATCTGGTGCCGTATTATTTTTTACGGCCGTCATGGGATAGTTTACAGAAATATTTAAAGGCGCATATTTTAAATCCCATAAAAAGCGGTGAGCACCTGCTGTAGTAGCTAAAATGCTTTGTGGTCTTATCCAGTATAAAGGAATATTTACTTCCGGAATTTTATATAAACTATCAGCACTAGAAAAACTTCTAATTATATTTCCTTTAGCATCTGCAATACTTATTGTTACTGCACCTGAAGTATTAGCTGGTAAATGATAATCAATTACTGCGCCATCTGGAGGATTTTCACCAGCCGGTTCTTCGGGAGGAAGCGGTGTGTCTGTATTCATGTTCCATCTTACACGAAGTGCTGTTTGTGGTTTAAATAAAACCGTTTCTTTTTGCGTGTTATTATTTATTTGACGCAGCGGTGTGATATTATCTAATATCCAAAAACTTCTTCCGTGTGTTCCTACTACAATATCATCATCTTTAATTACTAAATCTCTAATAGACGTTGGTGGCATGTTTAATTGTAAAGATTGCCAATTGTTTCCTCCGTCCACAGAGGTGTAAATTGCATTTTCAGAACCAGCAAACAACAATTCTTTTTTAACAGCGTCTTCTCTTACGGTATTAATAGGCTCATTGGGTAAGCCTTTTGTTATAAGCTTCCAAGAAGTGCCACCATCTGTAGTTTTATAAATATAGGCATGACCATCATCACATCTAATTCTATTAACAGCAACATAAGCTGTTTGTGCATCAAACCTGCTCGATTCTATCATTGAAATTTTACTCCATGATGTAATTTCTGGTGGCGTTATATTTTTCCAAGTTTTTCCACCATCTTTTGTAATATGAATAAGCCCATCATCTGTGCCTGCCCATAAAATATTGATGTCTTGGTATGAAGGGGCTAGTGTGTAAACAACACCCCTACGTGGCATTGATTTTAATTGTGCTGTGGTGAATACGCCAACACTACTAGGTATGTCCCAAGCTTCTCTAGATAAATCTGGGCTAATGGTTTGCCAACTATTACCACCATCTGATGTTTTAAATATTACGTTACCAGCAAAAAATAAAGTTTTATTATCTACTGGTGAAAATAGTACCGGCGCTGTTCTCAAAAAACGAACCTTACCAGAACGTACTGGCTCTGGTGCAATGTTTTGAACCTGCCCAGTAAGCTTATTATACTTTGTAATTTTGCCACCATAAATAATATTTGGATCAAATGGATCAGCAGCGATGTAACCATATTCTTCTACACCAACCGGGTGCCATTCTCTAAATGTAATATTGCCATCATTGCTTCTAGAAGCTATCCCCACCGATCCACTCTCTTGTTGTCCACCATACACATTGTAAGGAAAAGCGTTGTCGGTACTAACATGGTAAAACTGCGCTGTGGCCTGGTTGTACCAGCTAGAATAGGTTTCACCACCATTGACAGTTACAATGCCACCTTGGTCTAATCCAATGGCCATAATATTTGTATTGTTTGGATTGATCCAAATACGGTGATAATCATCTCCACCCGGCGCACCCTTAATACCGGTCCAATTTTTTCCGCCATTGATAGACTTCCACATGACAACGTTGGCAGAATATACAATGTCTTCATTTTTTGGATCACATTTTACTTCTGCAAAATCTGAACCTCTTCCCCAAAATCTTGCATCTGCTGTAAGTAAGTACCAATTTTCTCCTGCGTCATCACTTCTATAAATGCCACCTTTTTTTTCTGCATCAACAGTTGCATACATTCTTTTTGAATTACTAGGCGCTATGGTAAAACCAATTCGTCCTAATCCATCTTCTGTTGTTGTAGGAAAACCACTCGTGATTTTCTTCCAATTTTTTCCGCCATCTATTGATTTATACAAACCACTTGCAACACCATTAAATGTTCCATTTTCCCAAGGTCCTTGTCTAGCCGCCCAAAGTGTTGCAAATACAATTTGTGTATTATTAGGGTCGATTGTAACCTGCACCGCACCTGTGTTTTCATCGATGTATAATACTTGCTCTAGTGTTTTACCACCATCCATACTTTTGTAAACACCTCTTTCTTTATTGGGTCCATAGGGATGTCCAAGTGCTGCAACAAAAATTCTATTTTCATTGGTAGGGTCTATGCTGATGCCGCCAATTTGTTGCGCATCGTGTAAACCCATATTGGTCCAAGTTTTTCCTGCATCACTTGATTTATATAATCCATTACCAATGGATAAGTCTGGTCTTTGAATACCTTCTCCACTTCCTACATACACTACATTTGGATTAGAAGGTGCAACTGCTACATCACCTACGGAGCCTGTATTTTGATCATCAAAAATGGGAAACCAGGTATGTCCAAAATCTGTTGTTTTCCAAACGCCACCATTATTAACACCCATGTAGAATACATTTGGTTGAGAAGGCACGCCACACATACCTACCGTTCTTCCACCACGGTGCGGTCCAATCATTCTGTATTGTAAGCCAGTTAGTAGGCTTGGTTGAATTGTTTGTGCGTCAATTGTAGCACTTAAAAATGTAACGAGTAATACCAGCAGTAGATTTTTTTTCATGGGTATGATTTTGTTCCTTAAATGTAATAAAAAAACCCAGCTACAAGAAGTAACTGGGTTTTTAAAAACGAAGTAAATATTTCTATTTTACAAAAAAGGTCACAATAAAGTAAGTGATCGCAGCAAGTGTTGCACTCACTGGAATGGTTAATACCCAGGCCCATAATAAATTGGTGGTTACGCCCCATCTTACTGCACTTAAACGTTTAGTAGCGCCTACGCCAATAATAGAACCGGTAATGGTATGCGTAGTAGAAACTGGAATACCCATTTGACCTGTAAAAAACAAGGTAAATGCACCCGCTGTTTCTGCGGCAACACCTTCTAATGGTGTTACTTTGGTGATTTTAGATCCCATTGTTTTTACAATTTTCCAACCACCACTCATAGTACCAAGGCCAATAGATAAGTAACATGCAACAGGCACCCAACTTGGTAGTTGACCAAAGTCTTGGATGCTACCACTTGCAATTAAAGCAGCACCAATAATTCCCATTACTTTTTGCGCATCGTTACCACCATGGCCAATACTAAATGCCGCAGAACTAAATAGCTGCAATTTTTTAAACATATTTCCTACCGTATAAGCAGTAGGTGTTTTAAATTTTTCAACGTATAGATAAATCAAAATAAATATTAGTGAAGCAATTAAAATACCATAGACAATCATGGAATTGTCTGCTTTGTCTATTTCTGAAGCAAAAGATTTTTCGATATTAAAATTTTCAATTTTGCCTTTAACTTTTTCTATGTTTTGTGGCTTGATAGGGTAAATAGCATTTACGGCTCTAATAGCTGAGTCCATAGAAATATCACCAGCTAAATAATGTTTCAATGGTTCTTTGTAGCCCTCTGTTTTGTCTTTAGCTATATTGTATTCTGCTTTAGCTGCCTTATCTTCTGTTGCTTTAGATTCCAAAACTAGATAATCATTCGCATTTCTTACTTCATCTTTAATTTTACTTGCAGCCGCGCCCTTTAACCAACCACTGTCATTTGCAATTTTTGCAATAGCATTTGCGCTACTATTATCAAAATCATCTACAAGTGGTTTGATGTGGTTGAAGTTAATATTAGCTTTGTCAAGTTTTTCTTGGTTGAGTGCTAGCTTAGCAAGTAAAACAGTATCTCCTTTTTTTGTAGCAAGGTCTTCATTAATCAAACTAATTTCTTTGGTGTATTTATCAATTCCGTAAAACTTCTGAACGTTTTCGTTCATTTTATTGTTTTCAAAATTGTCAAATAACACAGCAGTGCAAAGGGTTACAGCAATAATAATGGCTACCCGAATCCATATATTTCGCATGATGGTTACCAGCGTAATAAATACGGATATTACAATTCCAATAATAGGTGCTAAAAAGATAAATAGAATTGTCATTAATATAGTGTGACTATCTACGATTCTAGACCAAGGAAATGCGATTCCTTTTTCTAATAATGCATGTGCAATGGCTGCTCCTGCAAAGCCGCCAATAAGTGTATGTGAAGAAGAGGAAGGAATACCATACCACCAGGTAAGTAAGTTCCAAAATATAGCAGCTAAAAGTCCAGAAAAAATAACGGGCAGCGTAATAAATTCTTTATATACTGTTTTACTAATTGAGTTGGCAACAGCATGATCTTTAAAAATAAAAAATGCTACCGTATTAAATAATGCTGCCCACAAAACTGCCTGAAATGGAGTAAGCACTTTTGTTGATACCACTGTTGCAATGGAATTTGCAGCGTCGTGAAAACCATTGATATAGTCAAATATTAGCGCAAGCGCTATGATAATAATTAATAAACTCATTATAAATAGATATTATGCGTACTTGATGATAATTGATTCGATCACATTTGATACGTCTTCAATCTTATCAGTAGCAATTTCTAGAACTTGATAAATTTCTCTCTTTTTAATAATGATTTTAAAATCATTTTCTTGCTCAAATAATTTTTCGATACTCATATCAAAAACATCGTCTGCTTGATTTTCAATGCTGTTTACTTTTATCATCGCATCGGTCATCTCTTTGATATTTTTCATATCGCGAAGACCAAGTACCGCTTTTTTGGTTTCAATGGTACCTTGTAAAACAAGCTCCGTTAATTTATGAATACCTAAATCGTTTGGATTGATTTTGTAGAAGTTGATTTTCTTTGCAGAAGCATATATATAATCTGCGATGTCATCAAGTGACGTTGCTAGATAGTGAATGTCTTCTCTATCAAAAGGCGTGATAAAGTTTCTGCCCAGTTCAGTAAAAATGTTATGGGTTAAATCGTCGTTGGTGTGTTCTAAATTTTCAATTTGGGCTAAAATGCTCGCTCTTTTGTCTGGATCAGACTCATTTACCATTTCTTTCAACATGACACCCATTTCGTGCACATGTTCTGCAACTTCTTCAAATAATTGATAAAAAACACGGTCTTTTGGTAAGAATACCTTGAAAATTGAGTTAAAGTCCATAACAATTTGTTGTTTAATTAATTGATTGTAAAGGTCTTTAAAAGCCGAACCAACTAACGATTGCCAATATTATCAAATTGTTAAGTCGAAGACAAGAAAATTATTCAACTAGTTGATAATCAATTATATAAAATAATTACTGGTAGAGTTTAACCCAATCAACTGCCATATTTATGGGGAGCTCTTTTAAATTGGTGACTTTACCTGGCCAGCTACCTTCTAATTGCTGGTCAATAATTAAGTAAAAGGGTTGGTTAAATGGCCATTGATATGTGTTACCATCTGCAACTTTTGGATAAGTAATGGTTTCAATGCCATTAATGGCGTACACTAATTTATCGGGGTACCAACTTAGGCTATAGGTGTTATATCCGGTTGGGTCAATTTTTCCTGTGTTAAATTTTTTCGGTATTTCCTGTTTTAATGTGATTGTAGCATGATTGTGTGTTGTTTGATAAGCAAAACTGTCATGGTTTAACCTTTCCATAATATCCATTTCTCCATTGTTTTGATTTGGATAAATATCTTTTTCAGATAACATCCAAATGGCAGGCCAGGCGCCATGTGCTGGATCTAATTTGGCGCGAACTTCGATGCGCCCATATTGAAATGCAAATTTATTATAGCTATAAATACCTCCAGTTAGCATTGGTCGAGGATCACCATTTATCGTATCATTATTTACGACACCTCTTAATAAAACATTTTCTGTGTCAAATTGTACAACCCGGTCATCGGTGTCTGTGATATATCTAAAACAGCCCGTATTATCTCTCCATTTTTCTTTAGGCATTTTCCATTTTGGTGTAGAAAATAAACCAATTTTACTCCAATGGGTTGTATCTAAATAGCCTTTATTGAAATTATCTTCCCATACCAATTCCCATTTTGTTTGTTCATTTCTTCGTTCGGGTTTTTGTATAAAAATATATGCATCATTTTTGTACAAGTGCGTTGAATTCATTATTTCTTGTAATACGCGCATCCATGGATCTTCGTTGCTGTAGGTACTTTCCTCACTATTATTGGCTTTGCTTAGAACCCAATTAAATGTTTCCTTAAATTGAGGATATTTATTTATTTGAGTTTGCATCCATTTATTCCAATCAAAGCTTTCATTCAAATCATTGTAGGCCCACTTGGTTATTAAATTGTTGGCTGGCTGAAAATTTCTTATAGTGTTATAAATGCCAGGTTTAAAGGCAGTAATTTTTTTAAGTAATGCTTGTGCACTGTCTGATTGTTGCAAAGCTTTTAGACAGGTATATTGTAGATATTGTTCTAGGCGGTTGTCTATATCAGCTTCATATGGCTTACCGGCACCTAAATTTTCTGGCCATTCCTGCGCTTCATGAATAAATTGAATAGCACTCGTGTAATTTTTATCTTTTAATGCTGCAATACCTTGCATCATTTTTGCTTCCCAGTAAAGTGCTCTGCCATCTGTTGATCCTTCAAAAGGAATTACTTGCATAGTTGCTAGTAATGAATCACAAGTTTTATATTGTTTATTAAGTAGAAGCGCTTTTGCTAAAAGCATATCCATGATAAAATTTTCTTGACTATTTGAATTTTTGAACTTTTCTACGATGGCAAGTGCTTTTTCATAGTCTTTATTTTGAATATACAGTTGCGTAAGTAGTTTATGGTATCTCCACCCAACTGGGTCTAATGAGATGGCTTTTTGTAGATCCGCTTCTTTGGTGATTAAGTTGGTTGTGTTCCATTGAGCCCGAAGTCCGTAAAAATGAGCATCTGTAGGTGTTGAACCTAAATCCGTTAATATTTTTAGCGCCGCTGCTTTTTTATTTTTATCATGTAAGAGCAAGGCTAAATAATAATTAGGTTTCCAGCTTGTGCTGTTTTGTGCAGCCCATTGTAAAATGGGAATAAATGAAGTTCTAAAAGGAAATATAAGTGTTGTTGAAGCGCTGTTTGCTTTATTTAGTAATTCATTTGCATGATTATTGTTGGACCTTTGCAAATAGGCTTTCCAATAAATAGCGAGTGGATTGTTTGGGAGCGCCTCTAATATTTTAGCTACTTCCGATTCTAGTTTTATATCTCCGTAAAATGAAGCGAGTTCTAAAATAGACTCTTCTGGTAATTCATTTTTGAATCCTCCAAATTTATTATTATTCCATTTTACATGCAAATTTAAAGGTTGCTCTTTTTCAAGTTGTGTAATAAGTTGTTTTGCATTTGAAGAATTGCCCAATTGTCTATTGGCAATAATTTGAAGTGCAATGGCGTCTGCATTATATTTATTAAAATCAATTGCTTGCGATGTGTAAGTTAGAACTTTGTTCCATCGTTTGTGTTGTGCATGAATTTTTGCAAGTTCTGTTAGTGCTGCTGACTTGTATTCGACACTCATTGTTGCTATGCTAAATCCATCAATGGCGTCAGCCTCTTTGTTTATGCGAGCAGCACTTAATCCATAATAATAATTTGCTGCACCATGGTGTGCATCAATAGAAATGGCAGTTTTGGAAATGTCAAACGCTTTTTGATCTTCTCCATTTCTGATGTATAGCTCAGCTAGTTTTACCAGACCCACTAAATGATAGGGTTCTTTTGCTATTGCTTCATTTAATTTAATTTCAGCTTCTGAAAACATTTTTTGATCCATCAATTCTTTTCCCTGAATCACAAGCCCTTCTGCGCTATTCCATTCAAATTTTGTAGGCGTTTCTAGCGGTCTAGAAAGTGCATTAAAATTGGGGTCACTATTCCAAGTAAGTTGTTGTTTTTTTAATGAAATGGACAGATCATTTTTTCCAAATCCTATTTTAATGGAGTCAATAATTGTTTGTAAGGGTTTAGCATTAATTAATTTTTTTACAATTGACTTACCATCTACATGGATTTCTAATGTATCATTAAAAAATGCTACTGGAGAGCAATACCATTTTAAAAATCCATTTTCTATTTTTACGTTGAGGGCAGCAAATTCGCCAGCAACAACAATGCCATTTGTTTTATTAACTGGATACCAATATTCTTTCCATGTGTCAGTACCATGTGGTGTAAATTCTACATGTTTAAATGGCGTAAAGCTACTGTTTTGCGCATTTTGATTAAAGAGCCGCCCAGACTGTATTTCAGCGTACTGTCCATCGGTATCTGTAAGTATTTTTTCCCAAATCATACCCTGACGTGATAGTCCCCAAATCCAAATCTTTTTTCCTGCTTTATTATCGTAAGGTGCATAGCGTACCATGCCATAATTATCATCATGCCAGTAAGCCCCAAAAAAATCGGTTTGTTTTCCAATAACATGGTATGATTTATAAGTGCCAAAATTATTTTCTTCATAAAAATTGATACGCTTGCCATTGTCCTGATTGATTGGCCATGATGCATACTCACCGCCATGCCCAATATAATTTGTTCCTGGATAAGTAAACTCGAGATTCCCCTTTGTTTTTATGCCTGCGTTCATCCAATGGTAGTAGGGTTGACCAATGCTCGTGTTATTATTCCAAATAGAATTTGTGGTAAAGTATGCTTTGTTTTTAGGTAAGTTAATTTCAATTTGCCAATTGGTTCTGGTTAATAAATCTAGCACACCAATAAAACAACTTACACTTCCATCTACATTATTTTTAGTGCTATAATCCACGGGCGTGGCACAATTGGGTGTATGTCCTATAATGCCATAATTGGCTTCGAGGCCACCACTGGTCCAAGGCCCGCGCATAGCAATATCCCTGAACTTAATAACCTTATTGTTGTATAAAAATTCTTTGCCGGTAGTTTTATCAATTGCGGTCCAAATTTTACCGCCAATTTCAGGAAGGATTACAACTTTGATATAATCGTTTTCTAGTTCTACAACCGTCCATGATTTGTTAACGGGCTTATTGGTAAAACCATCAAACCTATAATATGGATAAATGGCTGTTTGAGAAGCTATTGGATCCGGATCCGAAAATGGATACGTCACAAACACCTTTTTGTATTCTTTAATTGAAGCGGGAGCCTGCGACCATATTTGTCCAAATGGTATAACGCTAAATAAAATGGCAATTACTCGTAAACGCATAACAGTATTTTTAAGTGTACTTAAAAATACTAAATGTGGTTGATTATTTAAGCGTCTGCTTTTTCTAATGCTGCTAGTAATTGACTATTAACGGATTGGAACCTTTTCATAAGGTATAGGTAATAATCGCATCTCATTTCAAATTTATTGGTGTGGATACTAAAGGTTGGACTTAGTATCGCAGCCTTAAAAGCTGGATTTTTTTTATGGTCTTCTAGTACTTGTTGATGCGATAGTTTCGCAAAACCTTTAGTGACTTCAGAATTGATTGAATTCCCAATTTGCATATCGGTACGAATGTATTCATTGAGTTCGTCATCTAAATTTCTATTGTTGTCGGAGAGTTTAACACTCAGTTCTTCGTAATATTCTGCAATCAGTTGTTTAATAGGTAATGAAGAAATTACACTTAAACTACCGGTAGCAATGGTATTTTTATAAGCCGAATTGTTTGAAAAAAAGCTATCTCCGATATTTGATGAATCGTATTGATTGGTTACATAATTGATAAAATCAGGTTCACTCATTTGACGATTGTGGTACTGATAAGAAGCATACTTTAAATTCTCAAAAGTTTGAACGGCTTTGGTATATTCTATAATTCTTTGTTCTAATTGGACAGAATCTCTTTTTAAATCCTGTACCATTGCTAGCAAATTCTGATTTTTTCTTTCAATAACTACTTGATGCTCTCTTACATTTTCTGCAAAAAATCCTAGTGTAACCGCCGCAAAAAGCATGATAAACTCTGTAATGTATTCTTTCCAGTTTTTTGGCTTGTGGGAATGATGATGTACTTCCATAGTTTAATGCGTATTTTCTAGAGCATCATGCTCTATTAGGTAGTTTCTTAGTAGGGCTAAAAGTTCGTGGCACTGCTTTTGAGTAGGCTCTATGTAATTGTTATTGGTCGATTGTCTAATTGTTTGAAGCATACCTAAAATTGAAATATAATTATCCCAATCTAATTGATCTTTTTTCATAATTTTTAGATTGGCAGGGATTGGCACTGTAACAACTATTTTATTACTATCAATTTTAAAATTGTCCCCTGCGGCTCTATAAAAATTAAACTCAAAATTTTTAATGGAAATTGGATCTAACATTCTATCTATATAACCAAATTCACGCTGTTCTCTTAATTTAAGGCCATTGCCTAAACTAGCATACCGTTGAATGGCAGCTTTTAATTCGTCAGATTCTAAAAACTTTAAAGTCCCAGAACTTTTAACTTCATCTAATGCAAGGCTATTCATTTGGTGTAACATTCTTAAGGTCATACAGCCATGGGCAGCATAAATAGCTGGTATTTCTTTGTCAAGCGTATTATTGTTATAAAAAGCATTAATGATTTCAAAACAACTGTCTTGTCTACTTCTATTGATTGTATTTCTTGCATAGCCAATCGAATCATAAGTTACGTCTACATACAAATTTTTTGCACTAATGATTGCTTTTTTAGTTTCTACATAGTGCTCTCTAATATTTTCGGCACCATAACCCAGGGTTACAGCAACAAAAATCATTAAGCCTTCTAATAAATATTCTTTCCATGGTTTTGCATGGGTTGGAATATGCGGGTGGTGATGTACTTCCATTATTTTACTTCTTCTTTTATTTGCTCTATTAATTCAATGGTTCTATCAAAGCCTCTTTGATTCCAAAGTAAGGCTTGGGTATCATTTAGTTTCTTTTCTTGCAATAGGTTTAAAAATTCTTGGTTACCTTTTAAGTTATTTTTTATACTAGCGCCATCAAAAAGATAATGTGGCTGGTGGTTCATTGTATTAAATTTATATTTTGTTTTTAGTCTAATAATGGCAAATAATTTTTGCACTATATCGTTTCCAATTGTAGTCCCAAGCTTAAAATCCTCGTAGCGGTTATAGCTAACAATAATTTTTGATAGCAACTCATGATTTTCTATATAAGCCAACTTGCTAGTAGCTTTTAAAGACTCAAACTCAGATGTATTACTAGCAAAAAAGGTAAAATCAAGTGCATTGGATAAGGATGTTGCTAAAGAATCATCACTAATTTCAATAGCTCCTGCGGCCCAGGCTGTTATTTTATCTTCTGCCTCGAGTGCATTTTTATGAATGTTTACATTGAATAGAAAGTCTTCTGTATCTCTTTTCATTTCGGCAGCAAGTCTAGTAAGGGCTTCTTTACCTTCTTTATTATGAACGTAATGTTCAACCATTCTTTCTGCGATAACTGCTAAAGAAATACTTACTAAGATGATAACAACTTCTTCAATAAATCCTTTAATAAATTTAGGGCGATGTACTTCCATGTTATTAATGTTCTGACTTTAACAATTGTATTAACTTACTATTTTCTTCTTTTGCCAATTTGAGGGCTAATTGATACACAAATATTTGATTGTAATATCTTTGTATATCATAGATAAATTTTTCAGACTGCAAAAGATTTTTCGTTTCCTTTAAGCTTAGCATAAAATTTAAATATTTACTTCGATTATTTAAATCATACTTACTTGAATCAGATCGAATACTTCTAATGTAAGTACCAATTCCAATAGGTAAAATTCCATTGAATTCAGTGCCAACTTGATCAAAAAAATTATTATTACTTTCTATTCTTTTAAATACAACCTCATAATAATACGATAAGCTATTTTTTAAGTTTTCTTCTTCAACATAACTTAGCAAACCACTTGACTGCATATTTTTAAAAGAACTATTGTTTACGTAAAGTGTAAATGTGGTTGCAATAATATCTGGAAAAGATTTAATGGAATCTATTAATTGCGATTCATTAATATTCTTATTTTTTGATAAGTACAATAGATTCATGAATCTATCAAATGTATTTAGAGACGCCTGCTCAGTTACTAAAATACTATCTATGGTAACTGCATCATTTTCTAGATCTTTTAAAATAGCAATTTTATTTTGTTCTAAGCGGTGTTCTATAATACTGTGCTCTCTTAAATTTTCTGCGAAAAATCCGAGTGTTACTGCTGCAAAAAGCATTATAAACTCAGTAATATACTCTTTCCAGTTTTTTGGTTTATGTGAATGGTGATGTACTTCCATAATATTAAATTGGATTTAAATATAAGATATTGCTCATAAATTAAACTATTTGAGTATTTAATTGTCTTATCTTAAATTTATATTAAAATCCCCCCAAAATAAGTAATCATGAAAGTATTTAGTTATATATTATTGACCTCAATTATATTTTCTTCTTGTTCTAAAAGTAGCTCTACTAATAGTACCACAACCCCTACGGTTAGT
>Ga0214921_10007462_pt1 | contig 14575 bp, 11 predicted proteins | sample LL1505_MetaG_FD_177992 | JGI IMG/M metagenome (GOLD analysis project Ga0214921, IMG submission 177992) | Freshwater microbial communities from Lake Lanier, Atlanta, Georgia, United States - LL-1505 | ecosystem: Environmental > Aquatic > Freshwater > Lake | place: USA: Georgia | collected... | reverse complement strand
TGGTGCCTCACAATCTGCATCTGGTAATTTATCAGGTGCTACTAGTATGGGTCAAGGTATTAGTGGTGTCTCGCAATCTGCATCTGTAGGTCCATCAACCAATATTGATGGAGAAAGATTATTAAGAGAAAATGTAAAATTAACTTCTGCAGAATCTTCTAATCTATATAATTCTCTTGCAAAATTCTATAGTGATCCTAAAATAAAGAAATCAGATGAAATGCATATGGCAGAGAAATTAAAACAAAAGTATTTCCCAAGTGTTAATTTTTCAAATGCTGTACTAGGACAAAAAAAGGATGAAGTTGAAATGTCTTGTAAATTAGTTTGTGATAATAAGAAAGTTGAAAAATTCGAAAATGAAGAATCTAATGATAGATTAACACAAAGACAACAAATGATGAATTTATGGCAAGCAAATCAAAGCAAAAATCCTGCTGTTTTACCTGGTTTTGTTACTATGGAACAACAAAATGATTCTTGTGCTGCAGCTGCTGTAAATAGTTCTTGTGATGTATTGGGTGTAAATAAATACCATTCAACTAGCCACGCTCGTGTTACTATAGATAATAACCCATGTCCTGAAGATGGTGAAGTCCATGGTGTCTATGAAAATGTAGATAAAGAATATGCAGATTACACCAATTGAAAAAACCATTAACTCAAAATCTATAGATCTAAAAAATTTTCTTATTATATATAATGAACAATGATATTTATAAATTTGTAGATAAAGTTTATAATTTATCCGATGTAAAAAAAAAATATAATAAGAAAACTTACGAAACGTTTAATAATAGTGATGATAGTTTTAAAAATATTTGGAAGCGTCAGTGTTATCAATATAATCCAAAAATACAACCAAGTGTATTACCACGTGTGGATCGGATAGTTGTAATAGGTGATTTACATGGTGATTTGGAGATGACATTCAAATCACTTGAAATAGCCAAAGTTATTGATATGAATCATAAATGGATTGGAGGGAATACTATTGTGGTGCAAGTCGGAGATCAGATAGATCGTTGTAGATTTGATGGGAAAAACTCTTGTAATCAAGAAGGAATTACTAAATTTGATGAACATTCAGATATTAGAATTTTAAGATATTTTACAAAACTCCACAATCAAGCACAAAAAGCAGGCGGTGCTGTGTATTCATTATTAGGTAATCACGAACTAATGAATGTAAATGGTGATATGAGATATGTATCACATGAAGGAATTAAAGGATTTGATAATTATAAAAAAGAAGATGGAACTGTTATAGAAGATGGGTTGGATGCAAGGAAATATGCATTTGCACCAGGTAATCCTATTAGTAATTTTTTGGCTTGTACTAGACAAGTAGCTCTAATTATTGGTTCTAATTTATTTGTTCATGCTGGAATCTTACCTAGTATTGCAGATAAATACAAGATAGAAGATATAAATAAATTAATGACCTTATATTTATTAGACAAATTAAAAGATTCAGAAGAATATAATAAAATATTTAATAATTTTCACTCATCGCCACTATGGACAAGAAAAATTGGAAATATGGGGTTAAAAGAAGAACACGATAAAGATTCTTGTAATGATTTATTAAAACCATTAGAAAAAAATTATAAAGTTAAAAATATTTATGTTGGACATACTCCATTATTAGATAAGGGAATTAGTAGTATATGTGATGAGAAGGTATGGTTAACTGATTATGGTTCTTCTAAAGCTTTTGATATATTTTCTCCAAAAGATAAGATTAAAGAGGCACAAGTTTTAGAAATTTTAAATGATAATGAATTTAATGTTCTAAAATAATTTTAGGCTAAAGTTTTAGCCATTTTCTCATATTTATCTTTATTTTCCTTGAAATACGTTATAGACAACTCTGCAATTTCCATAGGATCAGCATTAGGATTCTTTGCTGCAACTTCTTTCTTTAAGGCACTTGCAATCTTAGCAGATACTTTAATACCTTTCAAGTCTAATTCTTTAGCAACAAATGAGCGTATTTTCTGGAAAGCAACTAAAGCAGGTGGTAAATCTCTACCGCCAGTCATATTATTATCAACATTTTCATCAGCATCAACTTCAGATTCAACTTTGGCAACCTTTGAAGCACCGCCAGCTAAATTCTTAGATACACGATTGTTGCTAAAGAATTCTGATAAGGTTAAATCATCAAGTTTTAAATCAACTTTAACACCATCATTTTTTAATTTTTGGAAAAAGTGTTTAACATTTGATAGATCATCAACTTTAGAAGAACCACCAACTTTGTTATTTAATAACCCTTTTAATTTAGTCTCTAATTGTTCGGTTTGAGTATCCGATTCAGAAGTGAGCATTCCAACTAAACTATCAACATCTTCATTTGCACCACCGCTCATAAAACTAGATCCGCCAACTTTAGGTGCCATCATAGATGATGTAGCACTAAAATTATTAGCATCATTATGAGCATCCATTGGTGATGTAGCACTAAGATCATTACCTCTTAAACTCATATTACCTTCATCATTAACAGTAGTACTAGCGATATAGTTTTCGTTATCTTCTACTTTCACATATTTGTTTAATACACGTGATATAGTAGCTGTTTCTGAGTTCTCATTATTATTAAATAAATCTTTGAATTCGCTCTTAAGAAAAATACCAGACATTTATATATATTACTTTAGAAATAAATTATATCTTATTTTTTGTATTTTTTATATTATTTTTATCCAAGGTATAATAATATAAAAATGTATGTTAATCAAATTGATGAATTAATTGATAATACATTAAATAAATTTTATTTAATATTAAAAAAGGAAAATTTTATGAAAAAGATATTGGAGGATGTAAATTTTGTAAAATTTCAAAATATGATATTAAAATTTATACAAACATTTATAAACACAATACCAAAAAAAGAAATATTTGTTATTGTAAAAAATGACTCATATGTTGATCTAATTATTAATATAATTAAAAGATATTGTGCTTTTTATATTTATATTGGAATATCATATCATTATACTGGTACTCATAGTTTATTTATTACAAATTTAATAGAATCAAGTAAATATATGAAAGATTCTACTATTCAAATTAGTGATTTCTTTAATAGTGAAAATAATAGTAAGATTATTAAATTTTATTATGATATTAAAAATTTCCTTTTCCTTTTTGAATTTAAAACAATTGATAAAATTAAAATACTATTAATGAATAATCCATTAAAATATGATTCGACTATTAAAATTTTTAATGAGTTGGGTGAAGATTATGTTGCAAATAATTTTTTAATAAAAGATAATTTTCATAATATTATAAAAACCTTAATATTTAGATATATATATATTAATGAGGAAAAGAATGAAATTATTAAATTATTAAACCAGAAAGAAAAAGAGAACGCTGAATATAAATACATCGAGATAGTCGTATCTAATGAAAATAGAACTATTAATTTTAATAATATTCAGAAATTATTAACATTACCAGAATTAAGAAAAGGTGTTGCTGAAGATATATATGATTATTTACACGAATATGAAAATATTAAAGAGGTTATAATAAAAGAATCCCAAGATTTTATTAATTATTTATTTACAAATAAAATATTAATTCCTATAACAGAAGATTTTTTAAGATTTCATAAAGATACTGAAAAATATGAACAAACTAATACTGAATCTAAAAGTAAAGATCGCGATTCAACAAAAATTAAATTTATTATAAATAAAATGAATAATATAATTAATTATTACTCTCCAATTATAGAATCTAATCCAAAGTTAAAATTAGAAACCACTAATCTATTTTATAAACAATTAGAAGAACGTAAAGCTGTGTTGTATAATGATGATGAAGAAGTTAGAATTATTCAAAAATTAGATATGTCTAAAGATATAAATGATTATGATTTATCCCTCGATTTAAAAAATATAAGAAAATATGCATATGTAAATTTTAAGAATTTCTCTAAAAATGGTATTAAAATTCGTACTCATAATACTATTGATTGTATTAGGTATATAAATTTATTATCAAATAAATTACCGAATCTGGAAATGCGGATTGGTAATGATAGTATTGATATGAATGTTATTGGCGTTGCTTATAATCCATCTAATATGATATTAGATGGATTAAATCATAAAGATCTTATTGATGTTAGAAAAATATCAAAGGAGGAAAATGGTTTTATTGCATTTCAAAAAATATTAAAGAAGAATGATAAATTATATTATTGGTTATTTAATAATAAAGATGAACCTAAATTGGATAAATATGTAGATATCAATATGAATGATCCAACAAATAATATAAAAGTTATGTTAGAACAATTATATTATAATTATATAAATATTCAGAAAGATAAATTTACAGAATATGTTGATAAATTAAAAGATGTGTCATTTACTGATTTGGATAGATTATTCAAATTATATAATATTAAAGAGCTTGGTTATAAGACTATGAATGAATTATTTGAGACACTAATAGAGACTAAAATTAAAGAATATAAAATAATAGAGGATGAAATTGATTCAATTATACCTGGGAAAAATAATAAATTAGTAAAAATACCAGTTTTGAAAGATAGACCCAATAATAAAACAATTATTAAAGTGGGTTATGAAGATATAGATGTATCTTTAGAGTTATCTAATAAAATAATTCCTATTTGTAATCATTATATTAAATGGGCTAATATTAATAAATTATATAAATCAAGAACAAATAATTTTAGTCAATTAATATTTGATTTTACCCAACAATATGTTAAAATAAATAGTAATAATGAGTATATTTGTAAAAGTTGCGATGAAATGTTATATTTACAGAAATATGTTCAAGAAGGTACTTATATAGATGATCAATTTTTAACAACCAGTTTGATTGTATCAGAGAGGTTTGAAGATAATCCAAAATATTCTAAATTTTTACGTGTTATTAGGAATTTAGATAAAAATATAGAAAAATTAGCAATAACAATAAATCTGTTAAGCTTTATTGGGAATGATTCTACAACAAAATTAAGAAGAAAGACAACAGTAAAAGATATAATTGATTTGGTATTAGTACATACAGAATGGTTAAAAACTCAACCAAAGAATAGAATAGAAGAGTTTAATAAAAAATATAATACTAACATGACAAATTTGTTTTTCTTTGAATTGAAAGATGATATATTTTTAACTAGTTCGAATGATACAGATTATTATAAAATTATTAAATATAATAATATTATTGCATATCTAGTATTTATAGTGATAACTGAGATGAATTTTGGACAGATTATTAGTCTAAAAGAAGATAAAAAATATAATTATTTTATTTATTCAAAAGTTGGTAAAACATTATTTTCTGGATTATATTTAAGAGTTAATCAAACACAAAAAATTCCAATAATAGATATTCCTATTTTAAGCTATTTATTATATTATATCAGTGGTATTTTGATAAACAATCGTATATGGCTCTGGAATAATAATATAAAAAGACACAAAGATGACAAGACAACTAGAACTGATACTGATACTATTGAAAAAGAAATGAGTAAAAAAGATAAAGAAGATCAATTAAGAAGAATAATGATTAATACACAAAAAAATATAATCCACACAGTTATTGATCTAATGAATACAATATGTGAAGTTAATTTTAATGTTAATAAAAATTATTTATATGCCATTTTAACAGCTAGATTTTTTACAGATAAATTAAATAACACTTATAATGATAAAAATTTATTGAAAAAAATAGAAGAACTATCAATGAGAAATATTAATATAGATTCAGCTACAAATAAGATTACATTTATTGTTAGAAAAACTCATTCTATTGATATTAATACACCATATGAATTAAAAAGCAATTCTAAAGAAAGATGTGAATTAAAAATTAGTAAAGTTATAAAACAGATTATTGATAATGATAAAAATAAAATAAATCTATTATCTAACTGTCCTGATGGAAGATTCCATAAATGGACTTATAAAAATGGTGATTTAGTATGCAGTTTATGTAATCAAACATATTCAAGTTTGGTCAAATTACTTGAGACTACAACCCCAAATGGTGATGATAATTATTTAGATAAATTAAGATTCTTAAATTTAAAAAAATTAGCTCATAAATATTGTGTAACAGGTGAATCACATGATTTTATTGATGAAAAATGTGCTAAATGTGGAGCATATTATTACATGTCAAATAAATGCCAAAATGATAAAACTAAATGTGAGCTATCAAATAAAGATTTATTATTATTGGAAAAAAATATAATGAATAAAACATATGAAGAATCAATTGAAAATATAAATAGATTAAAATTGGAAATTGATAAAAAGAAAAAGAATGATGAGGAAGTTAATAATATAGTTAATAAATTTATTAAGGAATATGAAGAATTAACTAAAGGTAAAATACATAATTATATCGATGATTTTATTGATAGGATAACTAAAATATTAGGAAATAAAATTAAATCTATTTATTTTAAAGAGACATTATATAAAATAGATCACGATTATTTGGGTAATCTAATGAAAGAACCTATAATAATCTCATCATTAGATGATAAAATACATATTAGTATGAATCATCGTATTTTTAATAAAGATGTTCTATATTATAAAAATAAAGCAAATAACGTGTATGTATATTATGATGTAATCACTTTACAATATTTAGGATATTCATTTGATGATAAAGTATTGAAAAAAACTAGTAATATCAGATCACTAGATATTAATCTTTCACTACGAGATATGTTATATTTATTAGGTTTTAACAATAGATATATTAATCTATATCATATCAATAAATCCTATCAATATAATTTACCTGATAAAATTAGTTCCAATGATATTACTGAGATTATAAGAGATCGTGCGAATAATTTAAAACAAATTATATCAAGATCGCAATCAATAATTTATAATATAATTAATAGAAAGATAATTAAAACCAAATCTTCTGAAAAAGATTTAGTTAATGAATTTATTAATAAAATAAAAAAAATAAATGTTAAAGATGGTATTTTTAAAAATAGTTTTAATATAATTAATAAATTAAAAATTAATCCTGTTCCAGACAATTTTAATTTAAATATTATAAGAAATTATGTAGATATCAATAAAATAAGTAATTTGAATAATATTGATAACTATTTATTATTTTATATTATATATAATTTTAATAAATTATTAGATTCAAATGATAATAATGAAATATGTTATCTAATTGTAAGAATTATAAGCCAGTTATTTAATACATATTACACACCATATGCTAATTATAATATACAAAGATTTGATATATTGTTATTTACAGATACACCATTTATTGATGAGACATTAAAACCTTCTGGTTATTATCAAGAATTATTAACTAAAGAAGAAATTGATGACCCTGATAGGAAAGATGCAGCTTATGATGAATTAGAGGCTAAAGAGTCATTAGACATTGACGATTATGAAGTAGATGATGATATTGATGGAGTTGGTGAGATGATGGATGGTGGATTTGAAGAATAAAAATAATATAAAAATAATAAAAAATATCTAATATTTATTATAATGGAGCAATTTAATAGTTTATTTGGTAAATACAATACAATGTTTAATAATAAATTTGATTTTATTTATACAAACCAGTATTTATTTGGCTTGTTAATATTATGCACAATGATTTATTGCATAATTGTTAGAAACCAATTACCCGAGTATCTTGATAAATTATTACATAATAATTTATTCATATTTGTTGCAATAACATATATCTTATATAAAGTTAATGACGATATTAAAACATCTGTAATACTAACATTTAGTTTCTTACTTGTTATGTCATTAATAAAAAAAAATAAATATGAAAATTTTACTTCAAAATGTTATGAAAGCAATAATGATCATAATGTTGAATATTGTAATTTAACAGATGATAATAAAAAATCAGTACAGTGCAATTATTGCCCTGACCAAAAATAAGATATTAGTTTAGATTATAAAATTAAATTCTAAATAATTAAAATATGAATATTGCAAATACTATATTAATATTATTTATTATCTTTATAATAATTAATAATTTGACAAATAAAAATATATTAAATACTATCATTAATTATTTTAATAATTTAAAAAAATACTTTATAAAATCTGAAATAAAAGATTCAAATAATACATTTGATACAATATTAAGTAAAATGATTGTTAAAACAAATAAACCTAGCAATAACTTAAATTATGATGTTGCTAGTAAAAGTATGATTAAAATACTTGAAAAAAAATTATTAAAAGTATTAAATAATCATTTTAATAAATATAATTTTAAATTTTATAAATTAACTATTAATGAGAATTTTGAATATTCTAAATCAGTAGATGGTAAATATATAAAACCATTTAATTTTAGTGTAAAATTATACTATAAAAATAAAAAGATAGATGATTTAAATTGCAAAATAGAACTATTTGTAAAAAAAAATACAAATGAACTAATTGTATTAGACTTACATAAAGATAATATAGCGACAGATATTTTAACAGAAGCACATGATGAAAATAATTATGACCAACAACCTAATTATCAAACTAACTATCAAGAACCAGAAGTTCAAATTAATAATAATTTTAATAGTTTATTTATTAATAGTAATAATAATGAGAATATTGAGAGTGATAATAATAGTAGTTTAATACCAAGTGTTGCTGAAATAGATTTAACTGATATTGATAATAGTGATAATAATAATTCATCTTATTCTACTAGCAATTCTTAAAATAATCTATATTTTGTTTATCTAAAATTTGAGGCTTGTCTAATAAGTAGTAATGAATATGTGTTTTATTTTTCCAATCTTCCATATGATAATGATGATGTTTATATTTATTTTCACTAAATGTTATAATGTGTAAATCATAAATATCGGACTGAAAATATTCTCCATCATTACCATCGTGAGTTATAGTTTCCTTATAATACTTTATATCATCGTTAATTAGGTTGGTTAGTGTTGCTTTTGCGCTTTTAGTCAGTTTGGACTTGACTATCTCTTGCCACATTTTTTTATTATATAATCTTCTTATTATATTATAAAACATCTAATATGAAGCAAATTAGAATAGAATTATTTCAATTTTTATAAAAACCGTCTAGGTTTTTATAAAATATTGCAGCGTTCAATTTTTATAAAATATTACAGCGTTCAATTTTTATAAAATATTGCAGCGTTCAATTTTTATAAAATATTGCAGCGTTCAATTTTTATAAAATATTGCAGCGTTCAATTTTTATTTAGATTTCTTTAGAAGGAGGTCCTCTTACAGGTTTATATATTTGTATTTTTGTTGTTATATTTCTTGGTATTTTAGATGGAACTTCTCTTGCTATTTTTTTATTTTTCTTAATATTTTTTTTAACTGGCTTTTTTGTTGTTTTTCGTGGCATTAATTTAATCCATATATTATTTTCTCATAATATTAAAAAAAGGATCTGTTTTAAGAATCTGATCCGGAGTTATATATTCATCATTAACTAAAATACGACCTCTTTCTGATACAAATTCAGCATTATTTCTATATTTTTCTGGTACTATTCTTTCAACAAATTCTTTTACTTTATCTGGAATGTGCTCATCTGTTAAAAATTCAGGGAAAAATCCTTTTCTATATAATGTATTGAAAAAATAATGTACATCATAATATCTATTTTGTTCAGATGTTATATTAATCTTATTTGTCCAATCTGCATCTACTTTTGCATTATCAATTACATCTTTAATACATGCAAAATCAAAATCCCATAATTTTATCTGAAATCCAATATTAGGGACAATATATACCTGCTTATTTATATTATAATAAAGTTTTTTATTAACATCTGGAATATCTATTATATGAACTAACAAATTATTTGCTTTCAAATCATTATGTCTAAATGATGGATATTTAGTTTGGATAACTGTAAGTACTGATAAGAATTGGAAAAAAATTGTTCTCCATTCTTTTGTTTTAAATTTTTTATAATTCTTACGAATGTAATCTAATAGATCACCACCAGTAGCCCATTCGCTAACTAGCACCGACACATTACTATAATATTCCCCTTTTTTATATTTTTCAACAAATAGATCGAATTTTTTATTATCTACAATATTATCATCTGTTAAGTTTAAAAAAGGCTTAATACTGGTATTAAATGTTGTTATGGGGAGAATGATATGAGGAGTTTGTTTATCTATTACAAATTGTGATAATAATCGAATCATTAATAATTCAACATTTTCAGGCCTTTTTATATTATACATATCACCATAATTTTCTTTTTTTGGATAAGCAACAATTTTAATTGCATAAGATTGTTTATTATCTTCATTAAATCCAATATGAACCCCTTTAAAAGTATGTCCTGTTGAACCACTCTTAATATAAAGTAACTTACCACCTAATTCTTCTATAGCTTTTGTAAAATCTATATATTTTTTAGGTAATAATTCTCTTATATCATTATTTTCACTATTATTTTGAGATGTTATAGTTAGATTTTTAAAATTTACAATAGGTTCAATATATTTACCTTGTGTTATTTTCTCAATATTATTTATTCTATCAGGAATTAGACTTAAATTTTTTCCTTTACTTATCATTTAATAAATAATCATATATTTTTTTTAATTTTTAAACCATTTAAGTTATTTTCAAGGATGTTATTTATTATAAAATAGCTTATGCATCTCTGGTTTTTTTATTAATCTATTTTTATATCTATTATAAACTTTATTAACTAGTCCAACATCAAGAGGTGGTAATTGTGGTATACCTTTCCAATATTTGTCTTTACTAATAAAATCTTGTTCAAAATCAGTAGGATATAAATAAATAATATCCGAACGTTTATCATGCATTAGTTGTTGTAATTCTTTGGGTAATATATTACTTGATTGCGGGGGTAGGACTGAAAGTAATTGAACGTATGGTGTAAGAGGTTCTCCTAATGGTAATTTAATTCTATTAATCTTAATATTATTAATATGATTATAGATATCATTTAAGAATGGCGCCTGATCAAATGGATAATACCATTCCCAAGCAGGGCATTTAATAAAATAATATTGTGTAACCCATTTTAATCCCGTGATATAATGTTCTACAATTTTATTTGAGAATTCATTCATTTCAATATTATCATCAATCGCAAAATAATGTTTATAAAATCGTTTGTGCCAATCATTAAAATTATCAGAACCAATTTTAATTGGATCATAAATGCTAAAGTTTAAATTCTCAATCCTACTCTTTTCTCTCTCATATTCATCACTGAGGATAACTCTATAATGCTTCTTAGAATTATAATTTGATTTTAACATTCCTTCTTCCTTAGATGATAAACCTTCTAATAATTTGACTAATAATTTTTGATTAATATTATATTTTTTATCAATGATATATTCTGGTTTTGATAAATTAATAAAAACTGTTGCATATTCTTTTAATAAATATTCAATTCCCTCTTTATTAATATCAATTGCATAAAGATGTGGTAAGAAATCATTACCTAGAAAATAGCATAGAAAAATAAAATCATTAATTAGATTATTATCATTTATCTTATCATAATTAAAAGTCTTAAAACTATCAATTTTCATAATGAATTTTTTCATAGTATCTGGAATGACCATTCTTAGTACATTGATACTAACGTATTTTAAGACTCCCTGAGATTCTTTATTATTAATTTCATTAGCCTCTCTCAATAGATATAGATTATTCAGACCAGTTGCCAGACATAAAAAGATTAAATCTGCATCAAGACCATAAATAATATATGAATTTGTATTATTCAATTTAATAAAATCCATTAATTTATGTTCCCCTTCGCCTGGCATATAACATGATGAATAGATTATTTCAATGTCTTTAGTTTTCATCCAATCTAATATTTTTGTATGAAGTCTATTCATAAATTCTGTACCTGGTGTAATGACACTATTATTCCAAAAATGTCCAATTGGTTTATTATGTTTCTTTTTTATACTATCCCATAATTTATTATCATGTACAGATTTAAATCTTCTATACCGCTGTTGTTTAACTTTTGCAACAGGTGCAACTCCATCTACAGCAATATACACACCCTTTGTTGGTTTGACATAATTAATCATATGATCAATATAATCTAGAATAGCACGATGCATTAAAGTTTCTAGCTTATCATTATCAGTAATAGTAGGGTTTTCGGCAACTACTTTAAAACAGACTGGATGCATCAATCCATTTGCATCTAACATTAGGTACTCAATAGAGTTTAATTTATCTTGTGTTTTCTTATCTTGAATCTCTTTTTGAATTATAAAATCATTCTTTTTATATTGATTTAATAGATATTTGAAAAATGAAGGTACTCCCATTTTATACTATAAAATATAAACTTATGTTTAAACTATTTTATTAGTTTCTAATTATAATTATAATGATTAATAATTTTGAATTACAAGAATTGGAAAAATATATAATTTGTTTAGAATACCCAACTATATTCTTATTTAAATTATTGAAATATAATATTGATGATAATAATATTAGTTATATACTAAGAATATTTTTAAAACATCATTATAATTATGCGTGTAGTAATAATATTGCCTCTATATTTAATAATAACGAGTATCCTAAAACAATTAAAATTTTTGAAAACTTTTATAATTTAATAAAAAATAAAATAATTCTATTACTTACTATAAACAAATTTATAGAAAAATATGATAATAAAGATTTTTGGGATATGCAATTAAATGATCAAATATTATTTTTAAAAAAAACTAAACATTATTTTAATAGTGTTTTTGATTGTGCGAATGGTGGATTACCTTTCTATTATAGAATAAATTTATTATTAAATAATATGTATCGAGATGAAATGATGATAAATATTGAAGAAAGATTATTAATAATATTAGGAATATTTGATAAAAAAATATTCAACTATCTTGAGATCCCACTTATACACGTTTCTGATTTTTATAATTTATCATCAAAAGATATAATACAATATTTATCTATAATATTTACAAAATTTACAAAATTATTAAATAATATGATAAACTTATTTCAAGAATATTTTTTTATTAGTGATAGATTAATCTTATTATACAGTCCAATTATAAATGAAGAGTCTAGTGAGTCTGAAGTAGATGAAGATATAGAATTATTTTGCTAATTTCTTCCTCTCGTCGGTAATGCCTTTAAATTTTGTCTTTGAGGTGGCTATGAAACGCCCTGTAGTTGTATCTCTTTTTACAAATTGATTAGTTGTAGAATTAAATGTTTGAGAACGATCTTTGACTGCTCCTTTACGATATGAATTATTAGTATTTCCTGCCATCTTACTATTAATTAACTAATTGTTTAATTAATTATTTAATCAATTTTTATAAAAAGCAGCTTGTCTGATTTTTATAGAATATTGCTGCGTTCAATTTTTATAAAAAGCAGCTTGTCTGATTTTTATAGAATATTTAGCCAAAGAATTGGAATTGCTAGCAATTCACAATACCCGACTAATAATTTTTGTTAACACTTAAATTAATCTTATATTTATCATTAATACAATTAATTAAATTTTCTATCTCACTATTCAGGTTATTAGATTTTATTACTTTTTTCATATTATATTTAACTCTATTGATTGTTTTTGTAAAAGATAAATAATTTGTATTTTTTTCTGTTATAATAAAAAAGTTTGGTGGTAAGTCTTTCTTCATTTCAGCTATATCTATATCAACCTTTTCTATGATAACTATATTTTTTGCAATATTATTAATAGCATTAATATTCGTGATAGTATATTTCATATAATTCAATTCATGATACTTTGTATTTATTTCATCTATAAATTGTTTCAATTCATTCTGAATATCTTGGCTAGATATTACTTTTTTTAAATTATATCTATTTGGACCTTTTCTATAATCAAGTACAAATTGATATTTATCATCCTTATCAGTTATTCTAATACCAATAGGTAGATCCAATTTATTATTCTCACCAGACAATTTATTATACTTTTGTTCCGATATTATATTATTTAATAATTCTAATTTCAATTTAGTAGCCTTAAATTTATCTTTCAAATGAATATTCATTGATTTGCTTGATTCCCATATTTTGTCTAAACTAGGATGATTTATAACAAAGAAATCACGCATCATATTATTAGTTTTATCATAGATTTCTTGTCTATATTGTACATATTTAGGTAATTCACCTAACCAATCTGGAAGTTCAGTCTTTGCATCACATCTTCTAGCAGCCTTATCGCGATTCTCATTTTGAATCGACATATTAGCAAATCGTAAGTTATCACGACGATTATCTAGCTTATCACGATTAATATGATCAACTGTTTTTTCAAAATCTGTTAAATCTTCAGTATGAACATCCATAATATATTGATGTAAATAATATACTTTTTGTTTTGATTCTATATTAATAGTACAACAAACATATCCATTTTGAAATAGTCTCCATGTAGGTCTTTTATCATTAAATAATAAAACTTTATTAATATCTCTTTTTGAAATTTTTGTAAA
>Ga0214921_10007461_pt1 | contig 14576 bp, 15 predicted proteins | sample LL1505_MetaG_FD_177992 | JGI IMG/M metagenome (GOLD analysis project Ga0214921, IMG submission 177992) | Freshwater microbial communities from Lake Lanier, Atlanta, Georgia, United States - LL-1505 | ecosystem: Environmental > Aquatic > Freshwater > Lake | place: USA: Georgia | collected... | reverse complement strand
CGTGACCGAGATGAGCGGCGAGACCATCAAGACCGTGCTTGAAGATGTGGCCGACAACCTGTTCAATCCGGACCCGTACTACCAGCAAGGCGGTGACATGGTTCGTGTGGGCGGCATGAGTTACAGCTGCAACCCGGTGGCCGGTATGGGCCAGCGCATCACTGACATGCGCCTGAACGGCAAGCCCATCGAGGCGGGTAAAAAGTACAAAGTGGCGGGCTGGGCGCCGGTGGCTGAAGAGGCGCGCAACCAGGGCAACAAACAAGTCTGGGAAGTGGTGGAGACCTGGCTCAAGACGCAGCCGGGCGGGCGCGTCAAGCCGCGCAAACTCAACACGCCCAAGCTGCTGGGCGGTCTACCGAACAAGGGCTATGTCGCCGCGTGAGCGTTTGAGCGTGTGAACAGCCACTGAAACAAAGCGGATGCAAAGACGGAATTTACTGGCCGGTGGCGCCGCATTGGGCAGCGCGGCCTTGTGGCCCGATGCCAGGCTGCTGGCGCAACAGGCGCATGACTTTATTGAGGGCCCGCCCGTCGCCGACATCGCACCCAGACAGTTGTCGGCGCATGTGTGGATGATTTTCTCGCCGGATGGATTTCCTACGCCGGAGAACCGCGGCATGATGTCCAACGTGATTTTCGTGCTCACCTCCGTCGGGGTGGTGGTGCTGGACTCGGGCGCCTCGCTGCAAATTGGCGAGATGGCGATCCGCATGATCCGCAAGCTGAGCAACAAACCTGTGGTGGCGGTTTTCAACAGTCACTACCATGGCGACCATTGGTTGGGTAACCACGCTTTTGTGAAAAGCTATGGTGACAAACTCCCGATTTATGCCTTGCAAGGCACCATTGACAAACTTCAGGGCACCGAGGCCAATCTGTGGCGCGGCCTGATGGAGCGCTGGACCAACCAGTCCACCCTGGGTACCGAACTGGTATTGCCCAACACGGCCGTACGGCACGGCCAGGTCTTGACCTTTGGTGATGTGAGTCTGCGCCTGCATCACCACGGCACAGCGCACACGCCGGCTGATTTGTGTGTGGAGGTGGTTCAAGACAAAGTCACATCGGTCGGCGACATCGCCATGGCCAACCGCATTGCCAACATGGAAGAAGGCTCTTACCCCGGCACTTTCAAATACTACAAAGCACTGGTCGCGGAGACGGGCGAGCAGCTCTGGGCGCCCGGCCATGGCGAGCCCGCCAAAGACTTGCTCAAGACGTATGGTGAGTTCATGGCCGGCATCTGGGAGCCCTGCCTGCAAGCCGTGAAAGACGGCCAAAGCGAGGCCGATGCCAAAGCCATGGTGCTCAAGGACCCGCGCGTCGTGAGCCGGGCCAAAAGCATGCAGGGCTTCGCCAACAATATCGGCAAGTACATCAGCCTGGCGTACCTGGAAGCAGAAAAAGAGGCTTTTTAAAACTGCCCGCTCAGCTGAGCTTTGCAGCGCTCCAAAAGGCACTCTGACCGTAGTGGTGCTTAAGAAAATCAATCCACAAACGCACACGCAGCGGCAAGTGTTTGCGCTGCGGGAACACCGCATAAATGCCGTTGGGCGGTGCGGCAAAGTCTTGAAGCACCTCCACCAGCCGCCCGGCGGCAATCTCGGCCTCAACCTCCCAGGTGCTGCGCCAGGCAATGCCGTAGCCGGCCAGGCACCAGTCATGCAAGACCTGACCGTCCGAGCAGTCCAGCGGACCGCCGGCTTTGAGGTGTTGCACTTCAGTCTTGCCGCCCGGGTCTTTGAAAGCCCAGCCCCGCGTTTGCGAGGCATCGCTGGACAGCGTCAGGCAGTCAAAGCGCGCCAGATCAGCAGGGTTCTGCGGCGTGCCATGCCGTGTCAAGTAGGCCGGCGTAGCCACACACAAGCGGCGGTTGTCGGCCAGGCGCACGCTCACCAGGGATGAGTCCGGCATGTCGCCCACGCGCACCGCGCAGTCGAAGCCCTCGCCGGCCATATCGATGACGCGGTCGCTCAGGTTCAGCGACATGGTGACGTCTGTGTGCTGCTCCCGAAAGCGTGTGATCAAGGGCGCGACATGACGACGGCCGAAGCCGGCCGGCGCGGTGATGCGCAAATGACCGCTGGCTTTGACACCACCGGCCGAGACGCTGGCCTCCGCATTGGCCATATCCGCCAGCAGGCGTTGGCAGTCTTCCAGAAAAGCACTGCCCTCATGCGTTAAGCTGATACGGCGCGTGGTGCGCACCAAGAGTTTGACGCCGAGCCGGCCCTCGAGCGCGTCAATGCGCCTGCCCATGATGGCGGGCGCCACGCCGGCCGCATTGGCTGCCGCCGTCAAACTGCCGCGGGTGGCCACAGAGACAAAGGATTCGAGCTGCTTGAGTTTGTCCATGGCCAATTATGGACATTTTTACTTGCAATGAACTTGATTTTTGTCAGATTCCATTCTTAAAGCTGAGCTTTAAGAGGCCAAGCTAAAGAGCCGGCTCACTCTCGACAGGCCCGGTGGGCCTGGGCCCGGCAAGCCAGCTGTTGGCCACGCCGCAGACGGCGATCATGGCAATCCCCAGCAAGGACCACCTGTCGGGCACTTGCGAAAACACCAGCCAACCGGCCAGCGTGGCAAATGCGATCTGAAAGTACAAGTAGGGCGTGAGCATGGCCGGGCTCGCCAGGCTGTAGGCCAGGATCATGAGGTAATGCCCCAGCGTGCTCAACACGCCCAGCAGACAGACCATCACCCACAAACTGACGCCTACGGGTGTTAGCCAGAAAAAAGGCAAGACCATGCTGGCAAGCAGTGTGGCCACCGCACCGGTTAAAAAATGCGTGGTGCCAGGGTCGTCATGGCGCATCAGGTAGCTGGTGAGCAACTGAAAACCTGTGCTTATCAGCACCAGCGCCAGCGGCAGCAACATCACCTACTCAAAGTCGTGTTTGTCGGGCTTGATGACCATGAGCGCACCGACCAGGCCACCGGCCAACAGGCACCAGCGCAACCAGGACACCCGCTCGCCCATGGCCCGCACCGACACCAGCGTGATGACCATGGGCGTGAGCGTCAGGATGGCGGTGAACTCAGCCACCGGCATGTAGCGCAGACTCAAAAACGCCAAGGAGCTTGACACTGCCAGCGACACGCCGCGCAAGACTTGCAACCAGGGGTGGCGGGTTTTAAACAAAGCACGACCGCGCCGAGGCAAGAGCACCGCAGCGGTGATGGTCATCTGAAACATGTAGCGAAACCACATAGCCACAACCAAAGGCACCAAAGCGCCCAGGTACTTGGACATGCCATCAACGCCGGTAAAGCAGGCCATGGCCAGGATCACCAGCAAGATCCCTTGTTGAGCGCGACTCAGACGTGTCATTGGCCGATCAGAGGGTTTGCAGGCAAGTTAGCTGCGCTGTACTGCGTTAAAAAAAGCTGTCATTTCGGTGCGCATGAAAAAGCGATGCAGATGACGACGATTTACTTGGCGGATTTGACGGCGGACACCGCGGCACGCAGGGCCAACAGGTAGCTGTCTACGCCGAAGCCGCAGATCTGGCCCTTGACGATTTCGGCGAACACCGACACGTGTCGAAAGGCTTCGCGGGCGTGAATGTTGGACATGTGCAGCTCAATGATCGGACAGGTCAGGATGGCCAGCGCATCGCGAATGCCGTAGCTGTAATGCGTCCAGGCACCGGCATTGATCAGCACCGCGTCCACACCATCGGCATAGCCCTTGTGAATGCGCTCGCACATGGCGCCCTCGCTATTGGTTTGAAAAGCTTCAATGGTGGTGCCCAGCTCTTTGCCCAGGCTAACCAGTGATGCATTAATTTCGTCAAGCGTGATGGTGCCGTACTGGGCCGGATCGCGTTTGCCGAACATGTTGTGGTTGATACCGTGGAGCATGAGAATTTTCATGGGGGTTCCTAAGAGCTGGTTCGGTTGTGTAAAAGTAAAAGTTATTGAAGCCGGGGCGACGTCAGACACTCACAAGGTTAACAGTCAGATCGCTGTAGGCAGCTTAGGTGATGCTCTTGGCCAGAGCAGCATCCCGCTTTTCTAACAAATGTAATGACTCGTTCATTTCACTACTTTAGGGCGCGCCAAGACTTGGCAGCATCTCTCTATATTAAGACCGCACTGTCCAGCGCAACAGCAGGGCCTTCATGCGCTTGCCATAGTCGGGCTCCTGGACAAACAGGTACAGCGTCACCAGCGCGTTGCCAAGACCCACGCACAAGAACACCTGCGCCATGTCCAGCCCCGATGTCAGCAAGACGCCGGCCAGCAGCGCGCTGGCGATCATGAACAGCGCGTTGAGAATGTTGTTGGCCGCAATGATGCGGGCGCGGTGCGATGCCGCGGTGCGCAATTGGATCAGCGCGTACAGGGGCACGCTGTAAAGACCGGCCGACAAACTAAGCAGCCCCAGGTCGGCCATCACGCGCCAATGTGCTGAATGCTGCAAAAATGCGGCGGCGTCCATCAGCGCGGCCGGCGGCAAACCGCGCGAGGCGAAATACAGATCCACCGTGAACAGCGTCATGCCCATGGCGCCCAGGGGCACCAAGCCAAGCTCAACTTGTCTTCGGCCCAGCACTTCGCACAGCAGCGAGCCGATGGCGATACCCACAGAAAAAACCACCAGCAAGAGCGAAGCCACCTGGGCATTGCCGTGCAGAATCTCTTTGGCAAAGACGGGGAACTGACTCAAGAATACCGCGCCGAAAAACCACATCCAGCTGATCCCGATCAAGGCTAGAAACACCTTCGAGTCAGACTTGGCATGCCGCAAATTGCGCCAGGTTTCGCTCCAAGGATTCCAGTTGATGGTGAGTGCCGGATCGTTGACTGGCGCCTCGGGAATGAACTGCGCCGCCAGCCGGCCCGCCAGCGCCAGGGCCAGACAGGCGGCGGCAACATAAGCCGGTCCGTCACCTGGCCAAGCCACCAACAAACCGCCGGCCACATTGCCCAGCAAGATGGCCACAAAAGTGCCCATCTCGACCATGCCGTTGCCACCCATCAGCTCGGACTCGTGCAGCGCTTGCGGCAGGTAAGCGAACTTGACAGGGCCGAACAGCGTTGAGTGCAAGCCCATCAAAAAAGTGCAGGCCAGCAGCAGCGGCACTTGCCAGGCCAGCCATTGGCCACTGGCCAAGAGGCCTGCAGTGGCCAGCAGCATGATGAGCACTTCCAGGCTTTTGACCCGGCGCATCATGCGAGCCTTGTCGTACTTGTCGCTGAGCTGGCCGCTGGTGGCTGAAAACAGCACAAAGGGCAAGATAAAAAGCGCGCCGATCGCCAGGCCCGCCATCGCAGGCGGCAACCAACTCACGCTGAGCTGGTAAGTCAGCATCACGGTGAAAGCGAACTTGAAGAGATTGTCGTTGGCTGCGCCGGAAAAAAGCGTCCAGAAAAAGGGGGCGAACCGCCGCTGACCCAGCAAAGCCCACTGATGGCTGGGCACTGCGGCTGAAGGCTGCGGGTGCTTCACGGCGGGGTCTTTCAGATGCTGGCGGTGAAGACCGTCAGCACACCGGTGTAGCCATACAAATGATTGCGCGCAATTTCACCACCGGCAAAAAAACCGACCAAAGGAACATCGCCCAGCGCGCGCCGGATGATTTGCAGCTCTGCGCTGGGCCCGCCAAAGTGGGGACCGCCGCGGCCGGTGCAACTGACGTAGACCGCTCCCGCAATTGCGCGTGATGCTTGTGGTGCGCTCTCAGCCTGACCGGCGCCAAGTGCCCGGGCCAGTTCTGCGCCGACTTCCTGCGGCTCGAGTTCTTCCCGGATTTCAGCGCAGATGCGCACCAGGTCAGCACGCGCTGCAGCCGCATGCTGCTCACAAAAAGCCAGCGTCATGCCGACTTCAGGCACGTCGGCAATGGCAATGCCCTTGCGCGACGGGTCCAGGCCAATCAGGTGACGCACCACCACGTCCGCACCGAACTGGCCGGCGCGGCGCACCGCGCCATCGGCCAGACTGTGCGCGTCACCGCTCAGGCCCACCAGGGTGCGCCTCACCTTGTCGATAGCTTCTTTCGGGTTGTCCAGCGAAATGTCCAAATCACCCAGCATCACCTCCAGCGCCGGCTTGCCGTCGAGCTCGGTGACGACATTGTTTTCACACGCCGTGATACGGTAATTGCCAGAGACCGGCTGACAACCCTGGGTGACACGCGACATCAAGCCCACACTGCCGGAGCCTTCGCCCAAAGGGCCGTCTACGGTGGCCCGGGCAAAGGCCACGCCACTCAGCCCGCCGCTGAAAACCCCGCTGGCGGCCCCCTGACCCTTGAGATTGCCGTGGCCGCTGAGCGAAAACTGCAGCGCCATCGAGCGGCTGGAGGCCAAGCCGCCAAACACGTAGCCGCTGTCGGTGCGGGCGGCCATCTCTTCAATGAGTTCCGCCACATCGGGCGTGCCGGCATCCGCATGAACCAGCGCGGTGTGCGCATTGAAGCGGCTGGCTGGCGGCAATGGCGAGACCCCGGAAAAAACGCGGTACTGTGCAGCGGGCATCTGGCACAGCATCACGGCCATCGCCGGCTCGTCAAAGTACTCCACATTGTTGGAGGCGATACCCACACCCACCGTGCCGCTCCAGTCGGTCACCTCGGGCAACTCGGCGCTCAGGTGGTCCAGGATGTCTTGGGCTTGCGCGGCAAAGTGGTCGGTGATGTAGAGCAAAGCCAGCGTCGGCGCACTGGCGTAACCGGGCAGCGCCATCTGGGCGCGCAGTTGCGCCAGCACCAGTGCGGCGGCCATGGGCCACTTCGGGTGCGTGGAGTGGCCATAGGGGAACAACTTCATCGGCTGCGCGGAGCCGCCTTGCGGGCAGGCGCCTTGGCTTGGGTCGTGGACGTACGCCCGGCCGGGGCTTTGGCCTTGGCAGCTGATTTGAGCGTCGCAGATTTTTTGCCAGTGCGCGGGGCCGCAGAGCTGGGCTTGCGCGCCGACGCGTCTTTCATCGCGGCCTGGGCAATGCCCTGAAACTGCTGCGTCAATGCGCCCCACCACTGCATGGGGTCAACCGCAGCGCCACCCTCAGCCGTCTTGCCGGGGCGGTCGGGCACGGCTTGGGGCTTGGCTACAGGCTCGGACGCAGGGGCTGCCCCTGGCATGCGGGCGGTGAAGGCTTGGGCCATCTCGCTCATATTGACGTTCATGCTTTGCAAGGCGGCCAGTGTCATTTTTTGTACTTCGAGGGCCTGGATGGTGGCCTTCAGTGCCGTGGCGTTCTGGTCCAGCCAGAACTGCACGGCCTTGAGCTCGGTAATGCGCTTGTCGAGTTCCTCAACACTCAAGGTCGGCGCAACCCAGCCACCCAACGGCGCCATGCCCGGCATGGCAGGGGGAGCGCTGGCAGCGGCTTGGCCGCTGAGATTTTTCAAAAAATCAAAGCCCGGTACCAGTTTGCCGAAGTCGGGGAATTGGGCCTGGTCAGCGTCGCTCATGGTTTCTCCAGATGTTTGATGCTCAGCACGTTGAACGCCATTGTGCAGTGGCGGCAGGCCGCGTCAATGACTTTTGCTAAGCTTAACAACATGAAAAGTCTGTTTCACTTCGCCTTCAATGTCACCGACTTGCAGGTGGCACGGCGCTTTTACGTGGATGTCCTGGCTTGTACCGAAGGGCGCAGCACCGACACCTGGGTTGATTTTGACTTTGCCGGTCACCAGCTGTCGCTGCACCTCGGGACACCCTGGAAGACTGAACCCACAGGCCGCGTGGGCGAACACATGGTGCCGATGCCGCATTTCGGCTTGGTGCTGGCGCTGTCCGACTGGCAGGCCATGGCGGCGCGGCTTGAAGCGGCGGGCACAGACTTCATCATCCAGCCGCAATGCCGCTTTGCCGGTGAACCCGGCGAGCAGTGGACGATGTTTTTTTGTGACCCCTTCGGTAACCCGATAGAGATCAAAGGCTTTCAGTCGCTAAAGACGATTTACGACCACTGACAGTCGCTGGTACCGGCCGGATTGTTTGCGCAATAGCGCCGAACAGGGCTGCCCCTTGCGGGTCTTTCATCTCAATGCGGATGGTGTCGCCGAACTTCATGAAGCCGGTGACCGGCTGGCCGTCCTGCAAAGTCTCCATGGCGCGCTTTTCGGCGATGCAGTTGTAACCTTTAGGCCATTGCGTCTGGCCCTGGCTTTCCTGGCCCCGGTTGCTGACGGTGCCCGAACCGATGACGCTGCCGGCGCGCAACTTACGCGTCTTGCAAAGGTGGGAAATCAGCTGGCCGAAATGAAAGCTCATCTCTGCGCCTGCGTCGCACATGCCGACCTTGCGATTGTTCCAGGTGCTTTGCAGCGTCAGGTGCACGCGGCCCTGCTGCCAGGCGCCGCCGAGCTCATCCAGCGTCACCGCCACCGGGCTGAAAGCCGTCGCCGGTTTGCTTTGTACAAGACCGGAGCCCCGGGCTGCCTCTTGCGTCGCCACATGACGCAGCGTCACCTCATTGGCCAGCATCACCAGGCGTATGCCTTCAAGGGCCTGCTCTGGCGTGCAGCCCATGGGCAAGTCGGCACTGACCACCGCCATCTGGGCGTCAAAGTCGATCCCGGCGTCTTCGCTGGCCAGCGTCACGTCATCGCAGGGGCCGCAAAAGTCGTCGCTGCAGCCCTGGTACATCAATGGCGCCGTGTCAGGGGCTGCGAGCGGCTCAGCGCCACCGGCGCGCAGGAGCAGCTCTGAATGGTTCATGAAGGCGGCGCCATGGACCCACTGGTAGGCGCGGGGCAGCGGCGCCATGCAGCGCGAAGGCTCAAAGGGAAAGGCATGGCGGGCCCGGCCCTGGTTCAGCGCATCGTACAAGTCTTGCAACTGAGGCGACAGGAAGTTCCAGTCCTCGAGCACCTGTTGCAGCGTGCCGGCAACGCCGCTGGCGTAGTGCGCAGTGGCAAGGTCTCGCGAGACTACCAGCAACTGACCGTCGCGCGAGCCGTCTTTGTAGGTGGCGAGTTTCATGGCTTGTCTTTCTGGGGTGTTGGGTTGGCCGCCCTTGGGTGCGACCTGTCGGGTCAAAGATCAAGGCGGCGATGAGCGCCTGGCGTTACGATAAGCGGCTTCTTTTGTCTTGCCAACCACAGGTAAATTCTAGTCCACTGCGCATGATCGACCGACCGCCAACCCTCTTTCGCAGTGCGCCGCGCCGCGCCTTGTGGCTGTTGGCCGCGCTGGTGAGTCTGGTGCACTGGTGGGTGCTGGCTGATGGCCCCTTGGACTTGGGTCTGAAACAAGCCACGCCAACACCGCTGCCGGCCAACCTGGTTTTCAACACACGGCACATTGAAGTCCCAGCCCCACCCGCCAGCACACCAGCGGCAGGGTTTATTCAGTCGGCGCGTGTGCGCGTGAAACCGCCCACAACCCGGACCGCAGCCTCTGAAGCAAGCCCTGGGCCAGCTGAAGCACCGTCCATCATGGCGGCTGCACCCGTGCTGCCTGAGCCCGCCGCAGCGCCTTTACCCGTTGCCCCGGTCAACGCGTCGCCCGGTCAAACCGATGCGCAGCCGCAGGCCAAGGCGCCTGCCGTACCGGCTGCGCAGCCCCCCGTTGTCGCCACCGCCCAGCCGGCACTGGCGCCGTCCGCCCTCAGCATTCCCAGCTCGGTGCGACTCACTTACAAGATGACCGGCCTGTCGCGCGGTCTGAACTACCACGCCAATGGCGAGTTAAATTGGCTGCGCGAAGCTAACCGCTACGAGTCAAGCATGGTGGTCAGCGCGTTTTTACTTGGCTCGCGCTCCATGACCAGCGTGGGCGAGGTGACTGCCGATGGCTTGGCACCCAAACGTTTTGGTGACAAAGCCCGCAACGAGCTGGCCGCCCACTTTGACGCCGACAAGGGCAAGATCACCTTCAGCGCCAACCGGCCTGAATTGCCCTGGCAGCAGGGTGCACAAGACCGGCTGAGCGTATTTTTTCAGCTCGCCGGCTTGTTGGCAGGGCAAGCTGGCGCAGTCCCCACTGGCACCCGCATTGCGATTTATACCGTGGGGCCGCGCGATGCGGACACCTGGACTTTCGTCATCGAGGACATCGAGAAACTGAGCCTGCCTATGGGCGAGATCCAAGCCCTTCGACTCACCCGCGAACCCAAACGCGAGTTCGACCAAAAAATTGAGGCCTGGTTTGCGCCGTCCATGACTTACTGGCCGGTACGCATCAAGATCACGCAGAGCAACGGGGATTTTGTGGACCAGCAACTCTCAGGCACCAGCGCACCATGAACCTTGAATTCACGCGGATAGGCGCCATCTAATGACAAAGGATATTTAATTTATGCACATGCTCTACGACTCGGATTCTTTTGCAGTGATGCAAATACAAGCCAACGCCGAAAGCGCAGACGCCAACGCGTCCGCAGTTCCGGCGCAGCCGCAACTTATGCGCAACGGCTTTGAAATCGTAGACAAACGCTCCGGCAAAGAGGTCTACCTTGATGGCTCCTGGGCTGAGTTGTTTCAGCAACGCCTTGACGGCTGGCAGCAAAAAACTCCGACCGAAGAGGAGATCGAAGACATTTTAGAGAGTTACGCAGAACTCGCCCAGATGCCTGCTGTCATGCATTGAGCTCCATTCATTTGGGTGCCCGTAGCCGCAGCCAGCCACGAAATATAGGCTCTGCGAGCAGCAGCACCGCGGCCACTCGGGTCACATGAAAAGCCGTCACTACCGGCACCCCCAACTGCAAGACCTTGGCCGTGATCGTCATCTCCGCAATGCCGCCCGGCGCAGCGCCCAAAATGAGCGTGCCCCATTGCAGGCCTGAGACCAAAGACAGCAGCCAGGCAAAACCAGCGCACAGCAAAATCATGGCCAAGGTGGTGAACGCCACCGAGACCATCCAGCGCGGCGCCATGCGAATGAAGCCCGGCGTGAACTGCACCCCCAGCCCGATGGCCAGTACCAACTGCGCCGCATTGGTCATGGGCTGCGGCAGGGCAGAAAGGCTCAGGCCGCTGGCTGTCAACAGGATGGACACACCCAGCGCACCCAAAAACCAGGCGTTGGTCCCGCTCAAACGGTGCCACAGCCAGCAACCAGCGCCAGTGATCAGAAACCAGAGCGCCAGACCCGGCCAAGCCACCACGCGCGGCCCCGGCAAACTCAGGTCCAGGCCGTGCATGCCGCTCCACTGCATGCCGAAAGGAACAATCAGCGTCACCATCAAAATGCGCAGACTGTGGGCCGCGGCAATTAGGTCGGTCTGCTCGCCAAAGCGCTCGCCCAAAATCGTCATTTCAGTGGCACCGCCTATCTGAGATGCAAAATGCGTTGTCAATCGCGTCACCCTGGGGATGTGCATCAGCCCCGGGCCGGCATGCAATCTGTACATGAAGGCACCGGCCACAAAGCCCAGCACCAGCGCCCAGACAACGCCCATCGAAATCACCCACCACAGGCCAAGCAACATCTCCAACGCCTGCGGCGTGAAATACAAACCCAGTGCGCCGCCGATCACCCACTGACCCACATTGCGCAGCGGTTTAGCGCTGGCCGCGGGGCCGCCGGTCATGGACAGGAGCGCGGTCGATAACAGGGGGCCCACCATCCAGGGTACCGGCGTGTGCAATGCGACACACAGCTGCGCAGCGGCCAGGGCCAGCAAAAGTGTCAACCCAACACGCGTGGCCGGCTTGGCCATGAGGTTTCGTAGAAACCGAAAAAAAACAGATTCAGACATTGCAAAAGCTGGTCAGCAGCTCAAAAAAAGGCCACGTTTGTCGTCGCCAAAGCCTTAGTATCGCCGTATGGTTGACTTTTCCCTGACGCACCACGGCGCCCGCCTGCTGTGGGCTACCGCCCTGCTGCTGAGCCTGAGCAGTTGCAGCCTGCAGCCCCGGCAGTCTGAAGAAGAACGCCTGGCCGCCTGGCTGCCAGCTGACGTGCTGCTGCTCGGCGAGCAACATGACGCTGGCGCGCACCAGCGCGTGCAGCAAGTCATTGTGGCGACACTTGCCGGGCGCGGCCAAATGGCGGCGCTGGCGCTGGAGATGGGCGACAGCGGCACCAGCACCGCCAGTTCCCCCCCCAGCGCCAGCCCGGAGCAGGTCCGCGCTTTGCTGCGCTGGGACGACGCGGCCTGGCCCTGGGCCGCTTACGGTCCGGTCGTGATGACTGCGGTGCGCGCCGGTGTGCCAGTGTTGGGCGCCAATTTGCCGCGCAGCGAGATGCGCGCCAGCATGGCCAACTCACAGCTTGATCAGAGGCTGCCCGGCCCGGCGCTCAAAGCTCAGCAGCAACTCATCCGACAAGGCCATTGCGATCTCTTGCCCGAGGGCCAGATCACACCCATGACCCGCATCCAGATTGCCCGCGACCGCCGCATGGCTGACACGCTGGCCAAGGCCGTGCAGCCGGGAAAGGTGGTGATGCTGATCAGTGGCAGCGTGCATGCTGACAAGCAATTGGGCGTGCCGCAGCACCTGCCTGCCGGCTTGCAAGTCAAAAGCGTGCGCCTGCTGGCCGGCGGGCAAGTGCTGCCAGGCGAGTCATTTGACAGCGTTTGGATCACTGAAGCCCTGCCAGACAAAGACCACTGCGCCGGTTTGCGCGAGCAGTTTGGAAAGCCCGCAGCGGGGCAACGCTGAAGATGTGCCTGCGACAATAGCTTCATGATGACGTCGTCCTACACCCTGACCCTCTCTTGCCTGGATCGCCCGGGCATTGTTCACGCCGTGTCTGGTTTTTTGTTCGAGCGTGGTGGCAACATTCTGGACGCCGCCCAGTACGCCGACGACAAAGACCAGGACGCCACCGGCCTGTTTTTCATGCGGGTTGGCTTTGCCTGTTCGCAACTGTCTTTTGACGAAATCAAGGATGCTCTTGACGTCTTAGCCGGCGATTTCGACATGGACTGGCAATTGCACCAGACCAGCCAGCCCATGCGCACCGTGCTCATGGTCAGCAAGGAAGGTCATTGCCTGAACGACCTGCTGTTTCGCTGGAAGTCAGGCCTGCTCAAGCTCGACATCCGCGCCATCATTGCCAACCACCTCGATCTGCAGCCGCTGGCAGAACGCTACAACTTGCCTTTTCACCACATTCCGGTGACCACTGCCGCCAAGGCCCAGGCCGAAGCGCGGCAGTACGAAGTCATTCAGTCTGAAGGCGCCGAGTTGGTAGTGCTGGCGCGTTACATGCAAATTTTGAGTGACGAGATGTGCCGGAACCTGGCCGGCCGCGCCATCAATATTCACCACTCTTTTTTGCCCAGCTTCAAGGGCGCCAAGCCCTACCACCAGGCGCATGCGCGCGGCGTCAAGCTGATTGGTGCGACCGCACACTACGTGACCCCCGATCTGGACGAGGGCCCGATCATCGAACAGGACGTGGCCCGCGTGGAACACAGTCGTACGGTCGAAGACCTGACCGCCATGGGCCGCGACACCGAAAGCCAGGTGCTGGCACGCGCCCTTAAGTGGCACAGCGAGCACCGCGTGCTGCTCAACGGCCACAAGACGGTCATCTTCAAATAAGCCATGGCACGCGAGCCTGCCCGCCCAAATCAAAGCAGCACACCGAGTGCGGCAGCCAAACGCATACCGCCCATCCAGTGCCTGCTGACTTTTGAAGCGCTGGCCCGGCTGCGCAGCGTCACGCAAGCCGCAGAAGAGTTGTTTGTCACCCCCAGCGCGGTGAGCCACCGCGTCAAGCAACTCGAGCAGATCATCGGCACCAAACTGTTTGGCCGAGCCGACTTCTCGCTCACCACCGAAGGCAGCGAATACCTGGCGCATGTGCGCGAAGGCCTGACCACGCTGCAAAAGTTTCCGGGTGCTGCCGGCCAAAGCGCCAACCCGGGTAAACGCAAGCTGCGACTGGCGGTGACGCCAACGTTTTCGCGTTCGATCCTGATCCCGCGCCTGCGCCAGTTCACCGAGGCCTACCCCGAGATCGACCTGACGCTGCAAGTATCCATACCGCTGCTGGATGTGGTGGCCGAAGACGCCGACCTGATGGTGCGCTTTGGCACCGGCCGCTATGCCGACGTCGAGCATGTCTGCCTGATGCAAGACGAGGTGACACCGCTGGCTTCGCCTGCCTACGTGCGCGAACACGGCCCGTTTGACAGCCCGGACGACCTGGACGGCCAAGCCTTGCTGCGCTCGCCACTGGAGCCCTGGCGCACCTGGTTCGCCGCCAACCAGCAGGACTGGCCCGAGCCGCTCGAAGGCTCACAGTTCAACGACATCGGCCTCATGTGCGACGCCGCTGCGGCCGGCATGGGCATCGCATTGGTGCGACTCAAACTCGGCGCGCCCTGGCTGGACAACGGCTCATTGGTGCGCCTGTACGAGCGCAACGTCGCCAGCCCGCACGCGCACTACCTGTGCTGGCGCACCGGCATGATGGACCGCTGGGAATGCGCGGCCTTTGCCGAGTGGCTGCGTAAAAGCGTTTTTTGAGCGGAATCAGCCATGAACTTCACTGACCTCGCCGACGACCCGGAAGACAGCCAGCACACGCCGGCCGAGCGCATGGCCGCGGCCACACGCAGCACCTGGGTCAGCGTGGGGGTGAACCTGGTGCTGACGGTGGTGCAGATCGCTGTCGGTATTTTTTCAAAATCACAGGCGCTGATTGCCGATGGC
>Ga0214921_10007460_pt1 | contig 14576 bp, 7 predicted proteins | sample LL1505_MetaG_FD_177992 | JGI IMG/M metagenome (GOLD analysis project Ga0214921, IMG submission 177992) | Freshwater microbial communities from Lake Lanier, Atlanta, Georgia, United States - LL-1505 | ecosystem: Environmental > Aquatic > Freshwater > Lake | place: USA: Georgia | collected 2015-05-28 | reverse complement strand
CCGGCAGGATCGCCGCCACTGCGGCCGCCGCGTTCACCAGGCCGCCGGTCGTCATCTTTCCGGCCAGTCCGGCGACGGGCGTGGTCGTGGAGAGGATCGCGGCGCGAATCTGCGTGGCCGTGGCCGCTGGGTTGGCGGCGGCCAGCAGGCCGACGACACCCGTGACGTGCGGGGTGGCCATCGAGGTGCCGCTGTAGCTGCCATAGCGATTGCCCGGGAGCGTCGAGGTGATGCCGGCGCCGGGGGCGGCCACGTCCACGCTCGTGGCCCCGAAGTTCGAGAAGCTCGCCAGCAGGTTCGACCGATCGGTGGCCGCGACCGAGATCACGGCGTCGCCGGCGTAGTTGGAGGGATACTGAGGCGTGACGTCGTTGTCGGTGCCGTCGTTGCCCGCCGCCGCCACGAACAGGATGCCGGCCCGGCCCCCGGCGGCGATCGCATCGCGGAGCGAGGCTGAGAATCCACCGCCCCCCCAGCTGTTGTTCGTGGCGACCACGTTGACGCCGAAGTCGCGCCGCATCCGGGTGGCGTAGTTGATCGCACCGATCGCCCCGCTGGTGGAGCCGCTGCCTGAGCCTGTCAGAAACTTGAGGGGCATGATCGACACCTGCCAGTTCACTCCGACCACGCCGGTGCCGTTGCTCCCCACGGCGCCGATCGTGCCGGCGACGTGCGTGCCGTGGCCGTTGTCGTCCATCGGGTCGGCGTCGCGGTTGGCGAAGTCCCAGCCGACGACGTCGTCGACGAAGCCGTTGCCATCGTTGTCGAGGCCGTCGCCGGCGATCTCACCCGGGTTTCGCCAGGCGTTGGCCGCCAGGTCGCGGTGGGTGTAGTCGACGCCGGTGTCGACCACGGCGATCACCACGCTGCGGGAGCCGGTGGTGGTGTCCCAGGCCTCGGGCGCGTCGATGTCGGCGTCGGCGACGCCGCCCGACTGTCCGCCATTGTTCAGCCCCCAGAGCGAACCGAACGAGGGGTCGTTGGGGATCGCCGCCGGCGCGATCACGAAATCGGGCTCGACGTACGACACGAGCGGGGAGCCGGCCGCCCAGCCGGTCACGTCGGCCACGCCGGCTCCCGGGGCGGAGACCGCGAAAAAGCCCTCGCCGAGCGGTTCAGCCCGCCAGCCGGCGGCGAGGCCGAGTTGGCCCGCCTGCGCGACCGACGTCCTGGCGATCCAGCGGTCGGCGTGCACCTCGACGGCGTGACCGTTCCAGTCGATCTGGTTGGTGAGGGCGGCCGTGTCCGCCGAGAGCATGGCCCGCCGCTCGAGCGGTTCGTGGCCGGCCGAAGGCCGCAGCCCACCGCCCGATGGGCGGCCGGAGAACGAGAGCGAGGAGGAACGACGAGCGATCCGGGTGCCGAAGCACCCCTGCCGGAAGAAGCGGATCATGGCTGCGGCCCTGCTGCTGTCGCCGGGAGTGCCCACCGGACATGGCCTCGATGGACGTGTCCGGCAGCCGACGGGGGGTGGCACCGCGGGGAAGATTCCGGCAACGCCCGCGTCACCGCTCGGATGATAGTCCGGCATCCGTGATGCTTCAACACCCCGATTGCCCCTCAGCTTGGATTCGGCTCGCCGGGCAGGGTTCGCCCGGCTCGTGGCCCGCGGATATCCTTGCCGCGGCGATCGGCAGCGCCGCCGCAGCCCTCCCGTCACACCCCGGTGGACAGATGGTTTTTCCGATTGGCGACGACAACTCTGATCGGGTCACCTTTCCGTTCGTCACGATCGCGCTGATCGTCGCCAACGTGTTCGTGTTCGCCGTGCTCCAGCAGGGCTTCCGGCCCGCCGGCATCGATGAAAACTTCACGATGGCCTATGTGCAGGTGCCCGCTGAGATCATCTCTGGCCGGGACATCGAGACCGAGCCGCAGGTGCGGGTCGTGAACACCCCCCAGGGGGCGGTGGAAGTCGCGGATCCCGGCCTGCGGAAGACGCCGATCCCCGTCTGGCTCACCCTCCTGACGGCGATCTTCATGCACGGCAGCGTGATGCACCTGCTCGGCAACATGTGGTTCCTGTGGATCTTCGGCGACAACATCGAGGATGACATGGGCCACGTGTCGTATCTGCTCTTCTACCTCGCCTGCGGGGTGCTCGCGTCGCTGGCCTTCGTCGCCCTGAACGCCACCGGCGAGGCCGCGCTCACGCCCTGCTTGGGCGCGAGCGGGGCGATTTCCGGCGTGCTCGGCGGCTACCTCGTGCTTCACCCCAACCGGCGGGTGAGCGTGATCGCCCTGCGGATGATGATCGACGTGCCGGGCTACGTGGCCGTGGGCATCTGGTTCTTGTTCCAGGTGGTCAGCGGCTTCTTCGACGCCGGCGGCGGAGGCGGGGGCGTGGCCTACTCCGCCCACGTGGCCGGATTCGTCGCCGGGCTGATCCTGGCCAAGCCGCTCAGCCGCCGGGGAGTCCGCGACGGGGCGGATTCGCTGTTCGAGCTGCGGCGGCGCGCGGGGTAGCGAACCGATGCCCGGTGCCGCCGGCGACCAAACGGCCTGGCATGCGCTGCCGCCGGTCGCCGTCGCGGAGCGGCTCGCGACCGATCCGGTCCGCGGCCTCGCCGCCGCCGAGGCCGAACGCCGCCGGACGGCGGGGGGCGACAACGTGCTCCGCGAGCGGCCGCCCGAGCCCTGGTGGGCGAAGCTGCTGCGGCCATTCCGCGAACTGATGGTCGTGATCCTGCTCGTCGCGGCGGGAATCGCCGGGGCGCTCGGCGACTGGGCCGACGCCGCCGCGATCGTGGCGATCGTGCTGGTCAACGGCGTGATCGGCCTGTTTCAGGAGGAGCGGGCGCAGGCGGCACTCGCCGCGCTCCAGCGGCTGGCCGCACCGCTGGCGAAGGTGGTCCGCGATGGCCAGGCCCGTTCGATTCCCGCGCAGGAAGTCGTGCCCGGCGACCGGATCGAACTCGAGGCGGGCGACGCCGTGCCGGCCGACGCCCGGCTCGTGGAGTCGTTTTCGCTCCGGCTCCAGGAGGCTTCGCTCACCGGCGAGAGCGTGTCGGTGGAGAAGACCGCCGCGGCGACCGTGGCGGCCGACGCCCCGCTCGGTGACCGGGCCACGATGGTCCACGCCGGCACCGTCGTGGCCGCCGGTCATGCGGCCGCGCTGGTCGTGGCCACGGGGATGGAGAGCGAACTGGGCCGGATCGCCGGCCTGCTCGAGGACGCTCCGCCCGAAACAACCCCGCTGCAGCGCCGGCTGACGGAACTCGGCCGGATTCTGATCGTCGTCTCCCTGGCGGTGGTGGCGGTGATTTTCGGGCTCGAGGTCTGGCGGCATCGCGGGCTCGGGGCGATGTGGGCCGACGGCACCTTCACGGAGGTGCTCCTGCGGGCGGTCAGCCTGGCGGTGGCGGCGGTCCCCGAGGGGCTGCCGGCCGTGGTCACGGTGGTCTTGGCGATCGGCCTGCAGCGGATGGTGGCCAGGAACGCGCTGGTGCGCCGGCTGCCGAGCGTCGAGACCCTCGGCAGCGTCACGGTGATCTGCTCGGACAAGACGGGCACGCTGACCCGCAACGAAATGACCGTGCGGGAGGTGGTGACGGCCGGTGGCCGCTGGCACGTGACCGGCGCGGGGTATGCGCCCCAGGGGGAGTTCATCAGGGTCGATGCGATCGCGGACGCGCCGGGCGGGGCAGCCACGCGCGTCGCCGTGGAGCCCGACCTCGCGCGGCTGCTCGAGATCGCGGCCCGCTGCAACAACGCCGAGGTGCGGCCCGGCGGCAGCGGGGCCGCCTGGCAGGTGGTGGGCGATCCCACCGAGGGCGCGCTCGTGGTGGCGGCGATGAAGGGGGGCATCTCGCGGGACGAGCCGGCGGAGCCGGTCGTGTTCGAGATCCCCTTCGACTCCGACCGCAAGCGGATGAGCGTGGTCGTGAAGCTCGCCGACGGAAGTCGGATGCTCGAGACGAAGGGGGCCACCGAGGCGGTGCTGCCCTGCTGCGTGGCCGAGTGGCGGCAGGGCCGAGCGGTGCCGCTGACGGCCGAGCGGAGACGGGAGATCCTGGCGGCGGCCGAGCGGCTGGCCGATCAGGCGTTGCGGGTGTTGTCGCTCGCCTGTCGGCCGCTCCTGGCCGACGAGTCGGTGGAGCGGGAACCCGACCGAGCCGAGCGGGAGCTCCTCCACGTGGGGCTCGTGGGCATGATCGACCCGCCCCGGGACGAGGCCAGGCGGGCGATCGAGCGGTGTCGCTCGGCCGGGATCCGGCCCGTGATGATCACCGGCGACCATCCGGCCACCGCGCTCGCGATCGCCCGCGAGCTCGGGCTCACCGACGGGATGGGGCGGGCCGTGACCGGCGCCGAGCTCGACCGGCTCGACCAGGCGGCGCTGATCGCGGCGGCGGCGACGGTCGCCGTCTACGCCCGCGTGTCGGCGGAACACAAGCTGCGGGTGGTCGAGGCCCTCGAGCAGGCCGGCGCCGTGGTGGCGATGACCGGCGACGGGGTCAACGACGCCCCGGCGGTCAAGGCCGCCGATATCGGGATCGCGATGGGAATCGCGGGCACCGACGTCACGAAGGCGGCCTCCGACATGGTGCTGATCGACGACAACTTCGCCTCGATCGTGGCGGCCGTCGAGGAGGGCCGCGGCATCTACGACAACATCCAGAAGTTCATCCACTACCTGCTGTCGTGCAACGCGGGGGAGGTGCTCGTGATGTTCGTGGCGGCGCTGGCGGGCTGGCCCGCGCCGCTGGCGGCGATCCAGATCCTGTGGCTCAACCTCGTGACCGACGGGCTGCCCGCGCTGGCGATCGGCCTCGAGCCGCCGGAGGCCGACATCATGGAGCGGCCGCCGCGGCCGCCGCGGGAGGCGGTGATCACGCCGGCCCGCGGGGCGTTGATCCTGGCCCACGGGCTGATCGTGGCGGCGGTGTCGCTGGCCGCCTTCTGGTGGACGTGGGGCGGCGATCCCGGTCGGCTGCCGCATGCGCGGACGGTCACCTTCTGCGTGGCGGCCTTCAGCCAGTTGTTCTTCGCGATCGGCTGCCGCAGCGACCGCGTCACGGCCTTCGAGCTCGGCTTGTTCACGAACCCGTGGCTCGTGGGGGCGATCGCGGTCTCGATGCTCCTGCAGCTGAGCGTCGTGACGCTGCCCTACGCCCAGGAGGTGTTTCAGGCGGGCTCGCAGCTGGGACGCGACTGGCTGCTCGTCGCCGGGCTCTCGCTCGTGCCGGTGACGGTGATCGAGCTGGGCAAGCTGTCCTGGCGGCTCACTTCCATTCGTAGGCCGTGAGCCCCTCGAGGTCGCGGACATAGAGCTCGCGGCCCTCCACGGCCAGATGGGCCCAGCTCTCCTCGTCGGCCACCTTCGCCTCGCCGACGAGCTCGAAGGCCGCGGGCGTGGCCCGGATCAGCCGCAGGTCGCCCGTCTCGTCGAGGGCCAGGATCCGGTCGCCGGCCGCCGCCATGCTCCAGTACTTGCCGAAGGGCTTCGTGATCCAGGTTTCCTTGCCGGTGGCCAGGTCGAGGCAGGCGAACCGCTGGTTGCGGAGGTGCACGTAGGCGTGTCCGCCGATCACGATCGGGCTCGACATGTAGCCCTGCACCTTGTTCCGCCAGAGCTGCTCGACGGGCTTCTCCCGTTGCCCGGGATCGATCGCGAACAGGAAGGAGCCGCCGCCGTAACTGGTCGTGAAGACCTTGCCGTCGTGCACGGTAGGCGTGACGATGTTCATCCCGCGGAAGGCCTCGACGCCCGTCTTCCAGAGGACGGTGCCCGCCTCGGGATCGACGCCGGCCAGGTCGTTGCGGGTCTGGACGAGGATCTGCCGCACCCCGTCGAGCACGCTCACGCAGGGCGAGGAGAAGGCGCTGCCCGACATCCCGCCGCCGTCGTCGAGCACCCGCCACACGATCTTTCCGGTGGCCTTTTCCAGTTTCACGAAGCCGGCTCCGGCCTGCACGTAGACGTGCGGGCCGATCACCAGTGGGCTCGACACGAAGCCGAAGGAGGGCAGCGGGCTCTTCATGGCCTCCATGAAGTCGACCCGCCAGAGTTCCTTGCCCGTGGCGGCCTCGAGGCAGACGAGCACGTCCCGCATGCCGGCCACGAAGACGCGGCCTTCGTCGACGCAGGGAGTGGCCCGGATCCACGAGCCGTTCGAAGCCGCGAAGAACGGCACGCTCATCGAGCCTTCCCACTCGACGTGCCAGCGCTCCCGGCCGGTGGCCCGGTCGAGGCCGCGAACGTGCTCCGTCTGCTTGTCGCGGGTTTCGGTGACGATCACCAGTTCGCCCGCGAGCACCGGCCCCGAATAGCTCGGGCCGAGGTCCACCCGCCAGCGCTTGGCGAGCCGCTCGGGGGCCAGGCCGTCGGGCCAGTCGGCGGCGGCCACGAAGCCGTCGCGGCCGGGCCCGCGCCACTGGGTCCATGTCGGCTCGGCGGCGGCGAGCGTGCCGGCGAGCGACAGGGCCGCGAGCGGCCCGAGCATCCAGTGCGTCGTCGGTGGAATCATGCCGCGGGCCTCCCGAATGCGGAATCCATGCCCTAGCATACGGCAACCAGCCGCAGGATGAGCAGCCATGGCGCTGAACGAACGAGCTCGCGTGCAGGATCGGGCGCGGGGCGCCCTGCTCGGGCTCGCCGTCGGAGATGCGGTGGGCACGACCGTGGAGTTCCGGGCCCCGGGCTCCTTCCATCCCGTGTCCGACATGGTCGGCGATGGTCCCTTCGCGCTGCAGCCGGGGCAATGGACCGACGACACCTCGATGGCGCTCTGTCTGGCGGAGTCGCTCGTCGAGTGCGGCGGACACGATCCTGCCGACCAGATGCGACGCTACCTCCGCTGGTGGCGCGAGGGATATTTTTCCGCGACCGGTCGGTGCTTTGACATCGGCGGGACCACCCGCCAGCAGCTCGCGAGGTTCGCCCGGACGGGTGAGCCGCACGACCCGGACGTGGATGAGGAGTCGGCGGCCAATGGCTCGCTGATGCGGCTGGCGCCGGTCGCGATCCGCTGGGCCGCTGACCCCGAGGCCGTGATGGAGCAGGCGGCGGCATCGAGCAAGCCGACCCACCCGGCCCGAAGGCCGGTCGACGCCTGCCGGGTGCTGGCCGCGATGACGGCGGCGCTCATTCGCGGCGAGCCGTCGGAGCGGGTCTTCGATCCCGGCTCCTGGAGCCATGGCCAACTCCACGACGCTGTGCATGCCGTGGTTCGCGGAAGTTGGCGGGGTAAAGAGCCACCGGCCATCAAGGGCTCGGGCTACTGTGTGGCGGCGCTCGAGGCGGCGATCTGGGCGGTCGCCGGGGCGATGGATTTCCGGGATGCAATCCTGCGGGCGACGAACCTCGGTGACGATGCCGACACGACCGCCGCGATCGCCGGGCAGTTGGCCGGGGCGATGCACGGCGCGAGCGGCATCCCGGCAGCGTGGCTCGGCAAACTCGCGATGCGCGACAGGATCGAATCACTTGCCGACGCCTTGCACCGTGCCGCGCTGGGCGAGCGGCTCCTGTGGGAGCACGATCTCGATCTTCACGGCTGGTGGGCCGACGCCGAGGGGCGGGTGCTCGCCGGCGAGTATCCAGGGCACCGGAACGATCCGGTCGCCACGCGGCGGAAGCTCTCCCTCCTGGCCGCTGCGGGCATCGGCACCATCATCGATCTCACGGACGACAACGACTGGCTGACGCCCTATGCAGCGGACCTGGCCGCGATCGCCCGCGAGCGTGGGGTCGACCTGCGGAGACTCCCGCACCCGATCCCCGACCAGGGTGTGACGACACCGGAACACTACGACCGGATCCTCGCCGACATCTCCCAGGCCCTTGCGGCGGGCCACAAGGTGTACATCCACTGCTGGGGAGGTATCGGCAGGACGGGAACGGTCGTGGGCATCTGGCACGTCTCACGAGGCCACGCTCCCGATGTGGCACTCGCACGGATCAAGGCTGCCCGACAGGGCACCATGAAGGCGGGCCGCGATGCGCCGGAGAATGAACGGCAGGTCAACGCGATCCGGGCTGCCCAGCGGCGACATCACTCCTGATCGGGCTCGGCAGTGACACCAGGCGGGCGCCTAGGCCCGCGTAGTCTTCGGGGGTGCAGGAAAACACGATCACCTGCAGGCCGCGATCGGCGGCGAGGTCCAGCAACCGCTGGAGTTTCTGCTGCCGGTTGGCATCGGCGTTGGTGAAGGCGTCGTCGAAGATGATCGGCAGCGTGCCGTCGTGGCCCTCGGCGAGGATCTCCGCCATCGCCAGCCGGAAGGCGGCACCAACCTGCTCCCGCGTGCCGCCGCTGAGGCTGGAAAAATCCCAGGTCACGTTGCCTAACTCGCCGCGGGCCACGCTCAGGTTGCCGAACGCATTGCCAGAGTAACCGATCTCGACCGCCGTGTCGGGCCCGAGGATCGTCCGCAGATAGTCGGCCACACGGCTGGAGAGCGGGGCGACGAACTGCGTCTCGACCTCCCGCTTCTTGGCCGTGAACAGCCGGGCCAGCAGTTTCGTCGCCTCCGCCTCCCGGCGGGCATTGGCCAGCTTGGCTGCGGCGAGGCGGCGCCGTACGCCTGCCCGCGCCACGTCGTCGTGCGGGTCGGCGGTGCCCTCGCGTCGGAGTTTCTCGCGGGCCACCTGCCGCGCGGTCTCCGCATCCTGCCGCTGCGAGCGGAGATTGGCGATCGCCCGCTCGAGCCGGCTCTGCTCGCGGGCGAGCGAGTCGGGCGCGAGCGAGGCGAGCTTGTCCTGCGTGGCCTTGGCGGCCGTGGCGGCGCCGAGGGCCCGCTCAGCCCGCTCGTGGATCGCGGCGGCCCGGTCGGCGCCGAACCGGTCGACGAGCAGATCGCGTCGGGCCTTCAGCGCTTCGACGGCGCCGCGGGTCGCCTGGATGGAATCGGCCACCTGCAGACGGGTGGCGGTGGTCTCGTCGTGCCGCTTCCGGGCCGCGGTGGCGGCGGCACTGGACCGGGCGGCGGCGGCGGAAGCGGCCTCCCGGGCGGCGTGGGCGGCGACGAGTTTCGCGTGGATGGCGGCCTTGGCGGCCTCGGCCTGCCGCATGGCCGCCTCGATGCCGAGAGCTTCACCGCTGATCGCGAGGGGGAACTCGGCATCCGGCTCGAATCCGACCGGAGCGCGGCGGCGGATCTCGGCTTCCACGCTTCCTATCTTGCTGACGAGGGCGTCGAGGTCGCGGCGCGCGGCGTCGCCGCCGAGGCCTTCGATGGCGCCCTGCTGGGCGACGGCCTCGGCCTGAATGGCCTGCAGTCGGCCGAGGGCGTGTCGGGCCATCGCGACCGACTCGATCTTGAGGCTCTCCAAGGCTGCGGCGAGGTCGCGTTCGGCCGTCTGGCTGGCCCGCGTCGCGTCGGCGAGGGACCGGCCACCGCCGGGAGCGATCGTGAAGACGGTCTCGCTGCCGGGCAGGCCCACCACCAGTTCGCTCTCGGCCGTGATGGTCACGGCCACGCCCGCGGCCAGCGGCTCACCGGCGAGCCGGGCCGGACCGGGGCCGACGGTGAACTCCACCTTGGTCGCGATCGCCTCGAGCGTCGCGGCGGCGGCGTCACGGGCCCGCTCGAGCTTGTCGAACCGGGAAACGTCGTCGGCGGTCAGCGCGGGGAGCTGCTTCTGCTCGGTGGCGAGTGCGGCGAGCTTCTCGCGCAGGGCGGCGATCCGGTCGCAGCGGCCACCGAGCCCGAGTCGCTCGACGGTCAGTCGGGCCCGCTGCTCGCACAACTCGAGAAGAGCCACGGCCGTGGCTGCCTCCTGCTGGCGGGTGCTGGCGGAATCCACCTCGTCGAAGGCCGTGGTCAGGGCAGCCGAAGCCACCGCCTCGGCCGTGGCGAGCTCGGTCAGCCGGGTGGTGGCCGGTTCGATCGACTGCTCGAGCGTGGTGAGCTGAGCCGTGCAGTCCTTGATCTCGGCGTCCGCCGTGAGGATTTCGTCGTGGGCGGCCTTGGCCTCGCGGGCATCAGCCTGCTGCTCGGCGAGGCGGATGCGCAGGTCGCCGACCTCGCGCAGCTTGGCGATCACGTCGGTGAGCTCGACGGTGTGGGCCGCGAGTTTCGTCTCGGCGGTGGTGATGGTGCGGTCGGCCGAGTGGATCGTCTCGACGGCCGCGTCGAGCATCTCCACAAGCGCCGTGGTGGTGGCGCAGGCCGCGTCGGCCTGTTGACTCTCCTCGCCGGCCCGGGCCAGACCGGAGCCCGCCTTGATGCCACCGTCGTTGCGATAGATGGTCGCGTGACGGCCGTCGATCTCGCGGCCGGCCCGAGCGTCGAGCGACGACTCGAGCACGCCGCCACCACCGAGTCGGCCGAGCCGGTCGCGGAGCTGCTCCGCCGGCTTCTCGGCGTTGGCCGGGCCGACCGGATCGGTTCCCGAGGTGCCCTGCCAGACCCAGAGATGTGCCCACTGCATCTTGAGGCGGGTGTCGGCCACACGGCTGCCGAGGTTCTCGGCGCGCAAGAGTTCGTGGATTCGGGTCTCCGCCTCGTCGCCCTGAAGGGTGCGGCCGCCCCCGGAAGCGCCACCGGAGCCGGCGGCGGGGCCTTCGTCGGCCAGGATCGTGGAGGCCGCGGCGGCGGTCGCGGCGAAGGTCTTCTTGATCGTGTACTTTCGGCCGCCGGTTTCGAAGCCGAGCGTGACGGTGGGGTGGCCCGCGTGGAGGTCGGACCGCATCGCCTTGTGGGGTGCACCGGCGCCACGGCACTTCAGGAAGAAGGCGTTATGAATCGCCTCCACGAGGGTGCTCTTGCCGAACTCCTGATTGCCGCCCACGACCGTACGAGACGGATCGAAGACGACGCCGGCATGCTTGAGGATGCGGTAGTTCTCCACGACGACCGACAGGAGTTTCATGGGGCGGTCTCCTCGGCGGGGGACACGGCCGGTGAGGCGGTGGCGCGCTCGGCGCCGCCAGCGGCCGTGGACGGCCGGTCGTCGCCGGCCTCCCCGTCGGCTGCGGTCACGATGGCATGGAGCATGTGGATCGCGCGGCGGACGATATCGGGGTCTGGCGGGCTTTCGCCGCCGGGATCGGCCGCCCCGCCCTCGAGCAGCGCGACGAGTTCGGTGGCCACGCGGGCGATGATCGGGTCGCCGGGACGTTCAGCGAGTTCGCGGATCTCGTGGGGGGCTGGGGCGAGGACGGTCTGGTCGTCGAGGTCGAGTCGCAGGAGGCGGGCCATCCACGACTCGACGAGTTGGTCGAGCGCGGCCCGCTCGGCCAGCGACACGCTGCCGCTCACCTCCAGCCGGGCCAGGCAGGCGTCGAAGCCGGCCGCCCCGGTGGCGGCCGGCCGGGTGGCGTCGGTGAGCCATTGGTCGAGCTGCTTGGGACCGTCTTCGCCGAGGGCCGTTGAATGGACGAGCCAACGGAAGTGGCCCGTGGGCACGGCCTCGACCCGCGGTTCCGCGGCCCGGGCGACGGTGACCACGGCCACGTGGCCCGGCCGCTGCCCAGGCTTGGGAAACCGGTCGATCTCGGGCGCTCCGCTATAGAAGGCCTTGGGGCCGGCGGCGAGGAAGCCGTGCCAATCGCCCAGGGCCAGATAGTCGATCTCGTCGAGCGGCAGCCGGTCGAGGGCGAGCGTGTTGATGCCGCCGGTCGCGACCTCCTCGTCGTCGGCCTGGCTCGAACTGCCGGGGCCGATGAAACCGCCCGCACCGCCGGGGGCGAACACGGTCGTGCTGCCGTGGGCGATCACGATCCGCAGGCGGTCGCCGAACGGGGCGAAATCGAGCCCGCGGATCCAGGCGGTCGGGTCGTCGGCCTCGTGGCGGCGGCGCAGGGGACAGGGGAGGAGCACCACGCCCGCCCGTCCACCGGCGTCGGTCGGCAGATCCACGACCGTCGGCTCGGGATTGAGCAGCAGGTGGAAGTTGGCGGCGAGCCGCCGGTGTTCGCTCGTGAAGAAGGGCTGCTCCCAGAGGCTGTCGGGGCCGCCGTGGTCGTGGTTGCCGGGAATGCAGTAGACGGGCACCTCCAGTGAGCCGATCGCGCCCAAGGCGGCGGCGACGGTGGCATTGGTGGGCGTGGGCGAGTCGAAGAGATCGCCGGCTACGACCACGAAGGCGGCTCGCCGTTCGCGCACGACGCCGCCGATCCGGCGGACGGCCTCGATCCGCTCCTGCTGCACCCGGGCCCGCTTGGCGGGGTCGGCGATCGAGGCGAAGGGCTTGCCGATCTGCCAGTCGGCCGTGTGGAGGAACGTGATCACGGGTGGCTCCAGGGCGACCCGCCGCGGGGCGGTGTACCGCATAGTGTACGGAAGTTCAATCCTCTGTCAAGCCCCCGAGCCGGTCGGCGAGTCCGCTGGCGCGGCGGATGGGGCGACTGACCGCGGCGGCGATCACGTCGCGCGTACCCACCACCGTGACGCGATCGATCGCCCGCGTCACGCCGGTATAGAAGAGCTCGCGGGAGAGGATCCGGCTGGCGCGCTCGGGCAGCACCACCACCGCGTGGCGATACTCCGAACCCTGGCTCTTGTGGATCGTGAGCGCGTGGACCGTGGCCACCTCGTCGAGCCTGGTCACGGAGACGCGGCGCACCGAGCGGCCCTCGGGGAAGGCGGCCTCGAGGCGGGACGATCCCGGGGCGGTGCCGTCGGTCGGCTGGTCGCCCGCCGGCACGACCAAGCCGATGTCGCCGTTGAAGAGGTCGAGCGCGGGGGTGTTGCGGGTGATCATCAGCGGCCGGCCGGCATACCAGGGCGGTCCGCCGAAGATATCGAGCCGCTTCTCGACCAGCGTGTTCCAGCCCGCCGCGCCGAGCGCGCCTGCCCGGTGCGCGCAGAGCACCTGAAGATCCTTCTGGGCGTCCACGGCCACGGCCGCGTCGCCGGCCCGGGCGAGGGCACCCAGCCGCCGGGCGTGAGCCACGACCTCGTCCACGAGCGCGCGAAACCGGGGAGAGCCCGGCTCGACCCAGGAGATCGCCGGGGGAAACAGCGGGCTCGCCTCCCCGGGGTGGCGGCCGGGGCCTTCTGCGCGGGCATCGCCGGCCGCGCGGGCGAGCAGGTCGAGCGTGGTGACCGCGTCGCCGGCGAGGATCGCGTCGGCGAGCGCCCCGATCTCGGCGCCGAAGCGGTGCCGCGTGACCAGCCGGTCGGTCACCGCCGCGAGCGGCGACCCGGTCCGGGCCGCGGCTCGCGCGATGTCGGCGAGCACCGAGCCCGCCTCGACGCTCGCCAGCTGATCGGGATCGCCCACGAGCAGGAGTTCCGTGTCGGCCGAGACGGCCTCGAGCAGCCGATGCATCAGAGCGCTCGAGAGCATCGAGGTCTCATCGACCACGACGAGGTCGTAGGCCAGCGGGTTGTCGGCGTTGAAGCGATAGCGGGGCAAACCCTGGGGGCGGACCTTCAGGAGGCGATGCACCGTCACGGGGCGGGCCGCGTCGATCGCGTCGAGCACAGGCTGCGGCGCCCGCTCGGCCACGCAGCGATTGCGGAGGGCCTCGGCCATCCGGGCGGCCGCCTTGCCGGTGGGCGCGGCCAGCGCGATCCGCGTGAGCGGGTCAGCCGTGAACTTCTCGATCAGCCGGCGGGCGACCTCCGTCGTCTTGCCTGTGCCCGGGCCCCCGAGCAGGATCCGCACGCGACCGCTGTCGGCCCTGCGGTCGACGCCCGCCGCCCCCGTGAGCCGGCGGGCGATCGCCTGCTCCTCGTGGAGGGAACGAGCCAGATAGAGCCGGTCGCCGTCGATCAGGAACGGCCTCCGTTCGCCGGCCTCGCCCACGAGCGAGCCGGCCGAACACAGGGCGGTTTTCCAGGCGGCCGCGTCGGCCGGCCAGGCGAGGGGTTCAGCGGTGGGAAGATCGCCGCCGCCCCACTCGGCCAGGCGACCGAGAGCGACGCACGTATGACCGTCACGGGGCGTGCGCAGAGCGAGCGCGAGGGCCACCCAGGCGAGCGGTTCGAGGGCGAGCGGCTCGTCGCGGGAGGCCAGCGAGACGAACACACCCACGGCCGCGACATCATCGGCAGAGACGATGCCGGCGGCGACATAGGCCGCGAGTTCCGCGGGCGGATCAGTTGTGATGAGCAGCGACATCTATTCAGACCCCCAGAAACGACCTATGGACTGCGAGGGGCAAGCCCATGCCAATCGAGCGGCGTAGAAAACCGAGCGCAGCCTGGAGGGTGAAGCGAGGTTTTCTCCGAGCGAACGGAGGCCTGGAAGGCCGCAGCGAGCGTCCGGCGAGATGGCATGGGATTGCCCCGAGCCTGCGCGCGATAGGCTCCACCGATGGCGACGCAATCCCGTCATGCCTCCACCCTCGCGCCTTGTCCCGCGAATAGGTCGCTCAGTTGCCGCCAGATCGTGGTCGGTGGCACCCAGGCGAACACGCCGTAGCGATGGCCCGCCTCGTCCACGGGGGTGGTGGGGCCGTGCATCCCCCGGGTGAAGCCGTAGACCACGCCCGCGATGCACCCGCCGGGGTCCCAGCCCGCCGGCTTCACGGGGCCGAGCCGCCAGCGCAGCAACCGGTAGACGGCCGTGCCGTAGACGAGCGCCTGGAGCGGATAGTGGTGGTCCTCCATCGCCGCCACGAGTCGGCTCGGGGCGTAGGCGTCAAGCGGTGTTGCGTCGGCGCGGGCGTGAAGCCGAT
>Ga0214921_10007459_pt1 | contig 14577 bp, 11 predicted proteins | sample LL1505_MetaG_FD_177992 | JGI IMG/M metagenome (GOLD analysis project Ga0214921, IMG submission 177992) | Freshwater microbial communities from Lake Lanier, Atlanta, Georgia, United States - LL-1505 | ecosystem: Environmental > Aquatic > Freshwater > Lake | place: USA: Georgia | collected... | reverse complement strand
GATTTCTTAGATTTCTTGGATTTCTTAGATTTGTTTATACCCCATCCAAATGGTTCTGTATATTTTGTTAACCTTCTCTCGTATTTTGGATTTTCATCTTGAAAAACTGAACAAGAAAGGTCTACCATCAAAACTCTTTTTACAGCAGGTGTTCCATCTGCTCTTTTCAAATTACTTATAAAATTCAACACATCGCTTGTTTTTAATTGAAGACTTCTATAATTGCTACGACTACTTTTTCCCATTGATGCAAGAATATCAGGAAGCAAATTATGATATTTTTTTCCTGATTTCATATTTAAACCAATAATACCAAAATCATTTGGGTCTAATGAACGCTCCTCTAGTGGAAAATTACTGGAAAATTTTTTATTAATCATAGTTTTGATAACTCCTTTAGAAAATAAATGAGGAAATACATTATGTTTTGCTTCTTTGGTTAATAATTTATCTATTTCTCTTCTTTCTGGAAGTTGCATATTCATATAATAATGCAAATTCACTGCTTTTGGTAAACTGTGTATTTCTTTTTCGTATTGTGGATATACTTCTGCGAAATCTTTCCTGTAATAAGTTGCCAATTTTGTTTGTAATGTTTTCATAAAGTCAATTAAAACACCTGCATTATCTTGTTCATCAATTTCACCATTATACTCATCAGTTTTCAATAAATTTTGAATCATATTATAAATTTTAGTGAGGTCTGTTCTTTGTAATTCAGCTTCTAAATGTTTTGAAAGGTCGTGTTTTTTAAACCCTTCGTCAACATCTCTAATATCAACTGTAGATATTATTGAAGAAATCCCAGCAGGAGCAATATTTAACTTAGAAACATATTGAATACTATCAGGTATATCAAATACTTCTGAATAATCTAAATGTTTTTCATTTACACAAATTTCTCCGTGAGTTGATATTAAAAGTATTAAATTCTCTGGAAAATACTCCGCATAATCTATTACAGCCTTTTCCTTTTTAGTAAGTTTTTGAGTTTTAGTAACTGCTGTTGATGACTTGGCTACCGATGACTTGGCTACATATGACTTGGCTACATATGACTTGGCTGCTGCAGATGAATGCTTGGAAGTGGGTTTTTTTTCTAATTGTGTTTCTTCAAGTGTTTGAGTTTCTTGAATGCTTCTATAATTGGTTTTTGATGGGGTTGAGTCCAAGGACATATATATATAATACTATATTTATTGTTGTTCAGCTTCTGCTTCTGCCTCTGCCTGAAGAATGTCTACTTGCCTCTTGCGCATATCGTAATTCAATGCATACATCAATAAACTAGAATGTATATTATTTACATATTCAATTACTACACTATTAGAAACATGACGACCAGCTTCTTTCAATGTATTTATATAAATTTGATGAATATTATACATGTGCGTTCTGTATTTATCTTCAAATTGTTTTAATGGTTTTTGCTTTTTAATATAACACATGATATAATTATTATAAAGTGCATATGTGTAATCATGAAGTTGTTTTCTAAAAAAGGCAAATTCCTTTTTATTTTCAGGGTAAAATTTCAAATACTCATTGACCTTTCCTTCTTTTCTCAAACTCAAATAATGATACATCAATTTCGGTTGATTTCCTCTAAGATGTCTAACATTTTCGTAAACTGGATTTCTCTTTTTACATCTTTGTCCTGTAGACAAATTTTTCAAGATAATGCCAAGCACTTGATAATTCGTATTCATGCTTGCATAAGTCTCAATTAATTCCTCAGCATTTTCCCAACCTTTATAAATTTCAGGGAATTTAACAGAAGATTCAGACCAAACATTTTCCGATTTATTTATTTCAATAGGATATACATTCATTATTCCATCATCATTTTGAGTAATTTCATAAATAGATATAAGATAGAGCGAAGGTTTAGAAAATGGAACAACAATACGATTTAAAGGATGTTGTAATACAAAACTATAACAATAAGAAGGGTTCAATTTATTGAAATCCAATCCAACTTCTTTAACAGCTTCCATAAACATAGTCCGAAAAGTAACAATAGGTTTACCAGATTCAAAATAAAAAGCAATTTCAGCAGATACACAACTGCGAGTAGCAATTTCCCATGAACCTGATAAACCAATATTAGGGTCCCAAAATACATTAATCATTGTACCCTCAATGAATTGTTCTGCAATAATATTTTCATTATTTTCAGGGTATAATGTTAAAAATTGATTCCAATCAATAGATTTCGGAGGTGAAAAGGAGACAACTTTTCCACTAGAATTAATAATAAGAGAGCGTAATAAACCGATTGTATTAATATCTTCATTAAGAAGCATATTTTTATTATAACGAATCAAAGAATAAGATTGTTTAGTAGGGCTATTAGTAAAAATTTTATCAAACTGAACTAAGAATTTATCATTTATAAAGGATTCAAAAGAATTCTTATCATAATTAAATTTAATAAATTCATTGAATCCAGGAATATTATTCAAATGATAAACAGGTTTATTATCCTTAGTAGTAGAGATAACAGGAAAAGTATCAGTCATATTTCTAAATTTAATAAATAAAATGTCTTTAATACTTCTATATTTAATGTTTTTCAGTTAGAGATAAAAATTTCTATTATAAATATAGGGTAATGTCAACAACATCAACCGAGGAAGAAAGAGAGAATGTAGAAGAGTTAGAATTAAAGCCAAAGCCAAGTTCAGAGTCAGAAGAAGGTCAAACATTAGAATTAGGTGATGTGATTAAATTTCATTCACCAGATAATGAAATATATGATAATAACACATTTATTATTGATTATATTGATGAGAATCAAGTAAGTTTAATAAATACAACAAATTTGCAAAAAAGGGTTTTACAAATAAAGGATGGAATATTAGGAGATGGTTTCATTAAAGGGATAGAGTTATTTTTTCGCAATTCTGAAAAAGGATATGCAAGGCAAAATGGTTTGTTGCCTGATAAATGGATAAATATTTATTTTGGAGGTGAATATCCATCTATTATTACAGGTAAAATAACAAATTTAGAAGCAGATATGATTGAGTTAACTTTGCCTGACAATGATGTAATTTATTTGAATTTTGCTTATAAGGGTATTCCTTTAGATTTGCCAATTGAAACGATTGAATTGAGAGACGCTCCTCAAAAGAAAATAGTAGAAGACAAGCAACAATATCAAGAAGAAATAGGTGAATTAATAGGCGAAGAATCAGAATCAGATGTGGATTCAGAAGAATCTAGAAGTATGAATATCCAAATGCCTGTAGAAACAGTAAAAGACCAAGCAAGAGAGTTTATTATATATGCAAATGAAATAGAATTTGGTGAAGAATTAGGACCTATCAAACAATCTGTTGGTGTAGATAGAAGCAAACAAAGATTCAATATTGAAGCACAAACGAATGATTTGTTAGATGAATTATTATCAGATATTCCGAGTGTTGAGAGAACATCAACAGTATTGAATAATATTCATATTATGATTGAAAGATTTAAACAATTAAGATTAGCTTTTTCAACCTTTGATGATTATGGGAATGTTATAGATTCATTAAAGAAGGATGCACAATGGAAACCATTAGCAAAGGATTTAGAAAAATTCAAAACATCACTTTATTGGCTTCTTCCAGTTGCAAAAAACAGGAAGAAACTCTATAACGTAATAGATGAATCAAGTGAAAATCAAACAATAATAACATTAGATATAAAAGATGATTTGAAACAAATGGAAAATATAATAAATTCCTATAAATCAGGTTCAACAGGGGAAGAACAAAATAAATATGTAACAATGATTCAGGATTTGAATCCTTATTTTACACCATTTGAAGATGTAAATCCAGAGACAATTGGGAATATTTTATATGAAGAGGAAGTTAGGACTAATTTGAATATAGTAATAGATAATTTGAGTGATTTTTATTCGTCTATTGCAGTGAATGATAATATAAAAACGAATCGTTTTTTAATTCAAAAATATAATTTAGGTAGTTATAGATTGGATGATTGCAATTTTAAAGGTAGTAAAATGGTATGTAATATGGTGCCATTTACAAGAGCAGATAATCTTCAAATATCATCAATATTAACATTACCAGAGCCAGCAGTAATATTCTCTCAAATAAGCTTGCCTGCATCAAGTATTATGCAGAAGGCGAATTTGAATACACATTTTTTGAATTATTGGCAGCTACTAAAGAAGAATACAAATGTAGAAAATATAATAATAGATGATTTAGAAAAGGAATTAGAATTTGAAGAAGACGAGGAATATTTAATGAATATAAAGAATTATGTGTTGATTGAAAAGGAGATGGGAATAACATCATATGAAAATTATGTGAAATTTTTGAATGTAATTATACCCAAAACGCGTATATTATTCAATTTAGTGAAGAAATATATAAAGGGTAAATTAACACTTAAAGATGTTGTAAGCTTTTTAGAACCATTTTTGATTTACACAGATGATTTGACATATATGCAATATAAAGAAATCAATAATTTTTTGCAAAAGAAGATGTTAGAATATAAAAAGAGTTTTGTAGAGAAAAGTAAGGCATTTGGATTATTAAAATCAATAGTATATAAACAAACGCAAAGGTCAAATGCAAAGGCAATAAAAGATTTATTAGGTACAAATATTGCAAGTAGAAAGGAAGTATTTGATAATTATTATGAAAATCTATTAGAAGAGAATATAACAAATTCAGAATTATTGTTGAGATTATGTTTGACAGATTTTGGAGATTTATATAATTCAGCAGTTGCATTAGAAAACATAGCATTAATGTTACCGAACAATGTTGGTAAGTTTTTAGAAGATGAATCGGAATTTGTCAATGAAATGGTGAATAAAGAGAGAGATGATAATACATGTAAAAAATATGTTATTGCAAAACAATATGCCAATATTCAAGATTTAGAGGATGATAATGGTAAGCAAATATATTATGATAAGCAATTTGATAAGACGAATTATGGAATCTTAGATGATTATGAGAAGGAACAAATAGAAATGAAACCAGAGGATTTTGAGGAATTTTTGAAGGGTAAATTATTAACAAAACATAAATATGATATTGATGATGTTGAATATATTGTTGATGCGTTAATAAATGGTATGAAAACTGTTGCAAATGGTGATTTGGCGATTGTCTATTTAAATGATGAAACAGATTATGTATATTATGAGCGTAAGGATAATAATTGGGAAAAAATAAATGATTTAAAGGATGAAAATATTGTATCAAAAGACCCTAATGTGTTATGTAATTTGCAGAAAGAATGTATAGAAGTGGATAAAAAAATGAGAGCAACATGTGATAGTCTTGAATTAAATAGAGCGGAATTAAATGAAACAGCTTTAAAACAAATGATAAATGCATTTGATAAAAAATATCAAGTATCAAAAGAATTACAAGAAGAGAAAATGAAAATGAAGTTAGAATATTATTTGGATATTATTTCAAGTTTGAAAAAAATAGAAAAGACGAGAAAATACAAATATAACAAGGAACAATTTGAAATGGGTCTTGTAGAGGGAGAAGATGAAGCAATTGTAATATCACCTTATGCTGTATTAAGAGATTCTATTTTAGGTATAGAGGATTTTATAAAAAAACAACATAATATAGTAAAATTTTGTGGAAGGTTTACAAGGGAATCAACAATAGAAGAAGAAGATGTAGATGAGACGAGTTTGCATTGGTTGTATTGTTTAAAAACAAACACAAGATTAATACCATATTTTTATTATGCATTGGCGAAATCCTATCAAATAAGTGAAGATGATTACTTAGATGAGATGGCATATATTATAAAGAAACAAGGGAAGTTAAGTGATGATGGTGATATGTGGGTAGATAAGTATAGTGGTTATCCAATAAAGATGATAGATTTTGATACTGAAGAAGGGTATGAAGCAAGTGGATTCAAAATAAAATCACGAGACTTATTAGAGCAAGATATTGGTGATAATATTTTGAAAGGTAGTGGTTTTATTGATAAAAATAAAACAAAAACAAAAACTGAGACAAAGGAGACGCGTATCATTTCAAATGTGACAACATTTTTAGCTGGGTCAATGGGTATTGATATAAGTGATAAGAGAGAATTTATTACAAAGATTGTATTAGATGCATTAAGAGTAGCACTATCATCAGAGACAGAATATAAGAAAAAGGTACAAGAAATGGCAAAGAAGGGTAAAAAATTGCCAACATATAATGAGGTATATAATTTAACGATTCTATATTTATGTTTAGGTGCATTTTTAATTGCGGTTCAAATAAGCATACCATCTATTAAAACGCGTAAAACTTTTCCAGGATGTGTAAGAGGTTTTGATGGGTATCCACTAGAAGGAAAGACAGGTGATTTGAATGGTATAACATATTTGGCATGTATTGCAGAGAAATCTAAGAGTTCAATTGAGCCATGGTCAGCACTAAAAGGTTCAAAAATGGACAAGATTAGAGAGAAAATAATGGCATTTACTGACAATTATTTATTAAAACATAGTGATGTAGTGAATAAATTAGAAGAAAAGATACAATATTTAACAAGAACAAATGGTGGGGAGAAACTACCAGAAGAATATAGTTTATTGAAGTGGAATAATTTTTTGCCGCCATTAGTGGAAATTCATATAAAGAGTAATATGCTAGAGAATGTAAGTGCAGGGTTCAAGAAGGTTTTATTAGGTGATATAAAGACAGCATCAAGAGGACAACGAGAGAAACTGCTAGTTTTGGAATCAAAAATCATATATTTCTCTCTGGCTATTCAAGAATTAATACAAAAAGTGGTAAAAGAAAAGGAAGAGAAGTTGCTTTTAACGAATGCAGCCAATGAACCTTTTTTGGAGAATTCTTGTTGTAATGAAAAAACAGAAAAGAACACGATTCAATATTTTGAGAATGACCAACCAGATATAAAAAGATATAACACTATTGTTGAGGATTTATCTAATGTATTATCTGATATTCATTCAATTACTCGTGCTTCATATTTATTTTCAAGAGAGAATACAAAGAATATATATCCTCAATTGAGTGATAAATATAATGAAGAAACGATATATTTAGCATTTATCAAGTATTGTAGGTTCAATAGTTTAATACCGATGCATGAAGATTTGTTAACAATATGTAGAGATAAACCGGAAACAGGTTATTTAACAAATAAGGATAGTTTGAGTGAGAAGATTCTTAAGTTGAAACAATCAGGAAGAGAATATAATAATGATAGTTTATTAAGATTATTGCAAATAGTGGAGCGTCATAATATTATAAATATGAATGTGAATGAAGTTATTGAAAGTCCAATACAAAGGATAAGGAGTTTATTAGAATCAATGGATGATGAAAAAGATGAAGTGGTGCCTGAAAAATTGGTGGATAATTTAAATATGATAATGGATTCTTATGAGTTAACGGTAGAAGAAGATAATGAAGATATGCGAAATTTGAAGAATTATTTGAGTATTTCAAATGAAAAGTTGAGAGAAGGATTATTAGAGTTTATAAATGAAAATGCGAGATTAAGTAAACCAAATATCAGGAATATAAAAAGGATAATAAATGATTTGAATTTATGGGGGGTCAAGAAAGAAAAAACAGGGAAGCATGATGAAGATGAGGAGGATGAAGAGAAAAGTGATACCATATCTGATAATGCAAAATATAATTTTATAAAATTTGTGAAGGGATTTATGAAGGATATCATAAATGTTTTTCCGAATATAATATTGAATAAGGTGGATTATTCTTCAATAAAAATACAAAAATATTTAAAATTGTCAGAGAATCATCAGAGAGATATAACAAATAGTATTCGTGAGTATTATGCAGGATTAAGGATATTTTATGATAACCCAAAAATAATAAATGTATTAACAACAATTCAAAGCAAATGTAGTAAGTTATTATTATTGGCGTTAGAGACTCCTTCTTTTACAGAGATTAGTTATAAGGGTAACAAGGTATACAATATTTTTGATAAAAGAACAAGTATATTATTATTTGAGAATTATTTACTTCAAACATTGAATGTTTATATAGATTTAGCGAGTAATGAGGATATGTTGAATTTGGAAATGAAGGAATTTGTTTCTCCAGATGAAGGTATAATAACAACTGAAGAGTTAGAAATGAGAGAATTAAGATTGGAGCCGAAAGAGCCAGTGGAGGATATAATTATTAGTGGTAATATAGCAGATTTGAAAAGTAATATTGCAAAGTTGCTGATAGCATATTTGAATATAATGAGTGAGCATAAATCATTGATAGATATGAGTTATGAAGATATTATGGATATTTTATTCAAGACAAAGGAGAAGGAGAAGGATACATTTACGGATAGGTTGAAGGCGTTGAATGATGAAGAGAGAGAAGCGGATACTGCATTAAAGATAAATAAATTAGGTAGATGGAATAAGGGTTTAAGAAAAGGGTTAACACAATATGTAGCAGAGGATTATGATGATGAGAGAGATGAAATGGATAAGTTAGCTCAAATAGAAAGGAGTGTAAGGAAGAATAGGAAGATAGTAGATGAGAATATAGACCAATATATAGAGGATTATTTAGATGAAGAGAGAGTGGATGAAGAAATAGATAGGGAAGATAATGATTTATCAAGATTATTAGGAGAGGGAGATGATAGTGATAATGATATTGACCAAGAAGACCAAGAAGGGAATCAATGGGGAGGGTGGGAGTCATACGATGATTAATTAATGTATTATAGAGATTTGGGAGGGTTATAAAATTGAAAAGTAAATAAAATAAAATTTATTTATAATAATAATATAACAAAGAATATGAATCATCAATTTATAAGGAATAATCCAGTATTAGTATCAATATTGTTATTTTTTGTGATTTTTGGTATATTTATAATGTTTAAACCAGGATTTTTATTTAAAAATGATGGAAGTATTCGTGAGTTTGGAGTTGGATATAGAAATAAAACAATATTACCGGTTTGGTTATTAGCAATAAATTTAGGTATATTGAGTTATTTGTTTGTATTATATTATTTAGCACAACCAGGTATATTTAGATAACTTTTTCTCTCTTGAGTTCATTTTTACAATGATAATATAGTTTGTAAAAATGAATATAACATGCTTTGAACGCAGTATATAATCATGTAGTTTTGGGTTTAGTTTTGATTAAATCTTGATAGTAATTTAATAAATAGGGAATTTCTTTAGATTCCACAGAAATAAGAAGATAAATTAGTTTAGAAAATGCATTTTCAAAATCATTATTTTTGATATAGTTATCAATAATATTTTTTGTAGATTGAATAAAATTATTTTTCTTTTGTAAAAAGGTTGTATAATAATGATAATTATTAAAATCTGTTGAATCCACAGAATCCATAGAATCCATAGAATCAATAGAATCCATAATATTATGATTTTTGTTCGTTTTATTTCTTTAAGTTACTTTTTGAAAATATATATAAAATTCAAAATTAACTTAAAAAAAGGCACTACACTACCTAAACTTTTGTCTCATTGCGAAGCATAATTTTAGAAGATAAGGCTATAAAAATGTATACAAAATTTAAAAATGAATTTATATATATAGATATGTATATATTATTAGCATTTATTTTTTATTTACAATATATAAGTTGTATTTATATAAAAGTGTTACATACACCTATAATAAGTTATATTTCATATCTAAAATTACATCATTTGATTGTATTAACAAATGATAAGAAAAATTTATATACTATAGATTTTACACCAATAAGACAAACAGATTTAAAAACAAAAATATTATTACTGCTAAATTATAATGTTTCTGCAGAAATAAGAATAAAAAATATCATAAATAGTAATTATGATGATGATTTAGATATTATAAAAAAATGGTCTACACAAGAAACAAGTGAAACACAAATAATAACAAAAAAAAATATGAAATCTATTCATGATAGAGAAATAAAAAAAATAATAATGAAAACATTAAATTGGGATAGTCAAATGAACTTATATACTAATAATTGTCAACATTTTAGCTCAGCATTATTAAGTGGTAAACTATAATATTTACATCTTTTAAGCTTTTGCATTAGGAAATGTGGAATGGTGTAATTATCATATGTAAAAGTTAGTATTTTATATATAATAAAGGTATAATCCTAAATATTTAGTTTATCAATTGTAAAAACAATATCATCATAACGGTTTTTATTTGACCTTAAATCATAAATTTTTATAAATTTCCTTAAGTTTTTTGGAACTTCCATTACAAGTTTATTCGCCCATTGCACAGATTGAACATCCTCAATTATTAATATACCATCATGTGTCATTATTTGTGAATATAACTTTATAAATTGTTTCATGCTTTCCAAAGTGTGTGGTCCATCGTCTAACATAAAATCAAATTGGATATTTTTATTTAATAAATGATTAACAAAAAAATCATTATTATATGCATCAGTTGATGTATGTAATATAATTTTTTCTTTATTTTTTATTCCTTCCCAGACATTATCAATATGCATAATATCTAATCCATACACATTTGCATTTGTAAAAAAATCACTCCATAATTTTATACTTCCTCCATTACATATTCCTATTTCTAATACATTTTTAGCTGTTTCCTTTTTATTTATCAATAGGTTTTGATAAAGAGGTAAATATGAATGAATAGTATTTTTATCTGTTCTTGAATTATCAACTATTTCTTCTAAACTCATATATAGATATATAGATATATAAATATATAGATATATAAATATATAGATATATAGATATATTTATAAAAACTAACTTAAAGAGTCTCTATATTTTTTAAATAGTATAAGTTTGAGCCTGCATTTTTTCTTTTTCTTCATTGTATTTAGTTTGTGCATCTAAATATTTTTGTCTATTTGCTTCCATTGTAGCAGCATCATTTCTACATCCTCTTGTTGAAATATTCATTTGAACAATGGAGATTAATAAGACAGCAGTATAAACATACCATAAAGCTTCGCCAATATTGTCACGCAAACAAACGATTCCTAATAATTGTTCTTTTAATTTTTCACCTTCGCTATTTACTTCAATTCCTGTTTTAAATTCAGATTTAATAAGTGGATTAAGGAGTTCCCAATATTCAGTAAAATTATCAGGAGATATTTGATTAATAAGAATGCCAGTATTACCACATAATTTTATGATGGCTTCAGCGGCTCCTTCTAGTTCCTTTTTTTCATTAGAATTCATATTATTGGTTTCATTATCTATTTTATTTTGAATATTAGAATTTTTCAATAAAGTGGTTAAAATATGATTTGCTTGACTTGCAACAACAAAATACCCAATTACATTTGAAAAGGCAGATTTAAATCCAGGAAATATAAAAATCACCATAACTACAGCACCAAAAATAAGTAACCATGGAATAAATGTCATGAAAATAGCAGTAATCATATTTTTGCCGACATCACCTCCGCATTTTTTAATGAGGACATATGAATTAACACTGTATTGAGTAATAAGGATAAGCATAATATAATAAACTAAACTCCATATTTTAGCAGTTTTATATTCTTCCATTTTACTGGGAAGAGGATTACCTTTTTCATCAGTAGCTGTTGTAGTAGTTGAATCTAAAATGTCTAATTTTAGTTGAGGTTTTATACCTGCAACATAATAAAATATAGTAATAATTAGAAACATAAAAAGTGAAAGATATGTTCCATCAGATGATTTAGTTTCTTCTCCCATATAGATATTGTGTATAATTTATTTTGATATAATAAAAGTATTTATTATGAACTTTCAAGAGTTTTCTAAACCACTATTAATTGAACCAGGTGTAAAATATTTCTTAAGTGAAACATTAAAGCAATGTAAAGATTTTAAAGATAAATATTATAATAGTATATTTAATATAAGTTTAGGATTTGTTTTATTGTTAATAATTAGTATAATTTTATTTTTTAAATATAAAGGAAAATTAACACCAGCAGAAAAAGAATCAAAGAATAGAGAGAAACAACAATATATAATATCAAAAATAAAAAATTATCAAGATGCGAAATTGCGTGCTCAACAAAATTTAATAACTGGGCTTCCTGAATGGAATAATGAATATGATTATTTACATAAAAAAATATAATAATATTATTTGAATTTTGAAATAAAATATATTCATCTATTATAATTATAATATGAGTATTGATTCAAGAGAAATAGAAGAAGAATTAAATACTGAAATAGATACAGAAAATTCAGAAGAACTTCAAGAACTTCAACAATATACACAGGAAGAAACAGAAGAAGAAGAAGAAGAAGAAACCGAAGAAGATTCAAATATAAGTAAAAAACAATCATTAGAAAAACAAAAAATAAGAGCATATAGTAGTACTACAAATGGAAGCAATGAAAAAGATGAAGATGAAGACGAAGACGAAGAAGAAAACAGAGGATTATTTGAAGATGCAATAAAAAAATATTATAAATTGAAGAATGAATATGAAGAAAGTATAGAAAATCAAAAGAAACAAATATTATCTATGTCAGGGTTAAGTTTAAAAGAAAAGAGGATTGAATTTCGTAAATTAAAAAATAAATGCGTAAATTGTAAAAGACCAGTTGGTAGTATTTTCAGTACTAAAGTGACAGGAGATAATGATTTTTTTTTGAAAGATAGAATATTAGTTGCATTATGTGGTGATAGAGATGACCCATGCCCATTAAACATTGAAATAAATTTAGGTGCAACAAATGACTTGAGAATCATATTGATTGATTTAGAGAAAGATTTAATAAATTATAAGAATAAAATAATAAGAGATAAAAATGATTTATTGTTTGGATATATAACTTCTGAAGAAGCAGTAAGAAAGTTTGATAGTATAAAAGAAGATATGAAAAGTACAAATGAATTATATGATTTATTTTTTCAACAATTAAATGAAATAGTGGATAATACAAAGAAAAAAGAGGATTATCAAACTTTATTAAAAGGTTTTTATGAAAATATAGAATCATTTAAATCAATGATTGGGGATTTTGAACAAAGTGCAAATACTCAGTATATATTAGATGCTGTTGAATTATATTCAAATGAAATTTTACCCAAATCAAAGAAAATAATGCATAAAACATATGCATATAATTCTGTTGATTATGATGAAGATGATAAGACATATCATTTATATCAAAAGAAACATACAATACAACAATTTGAAATGGATGCAGGAGAGACAGACCATGGAATAATATCTATGAAAATAGGAATGCCTAAGAGTATTAAGAAAACAGCATCCATTGTTGTAGAAGAGAGAATTCCTGCATTAAAGAAAGGTAAAGTAAGACCTAAATTGATAATAAAAGAGTCATTGACAGAAGAAGAACCAGAACCAGAAGAAGAAGAATATTCAGATGACAAATATTAGGTGATATTATATAATATTATATAATTAGAAGAGAGAAGAGAGAAGAGAGAAAAGAGAAAATAAATAAGAAAATAGAAAAATATAAAAATATAATATAAGGATGATTGCAAAATATATTAATTTTCCATTATTTTTAATAAGTTTTGCAATAGGAATGTTTTTTGTTTATATACTAGGTGAAGATTTGAAAGTGGTGTATATTTACCCTACACCTGAGAATGTAGGAAGTACACAATACAAAGATAATGCAGGGAATTGTTATGTTTATGATGCTGAAGAAGTGACTTGTCCAAGTGATGAAACAAAAATAAATACTATTCCTGTGCAAAATTGAATGTAATTAGATAGGTAAAATATTATAAGATAGAAAAATATTTTATTATATATATAATGCATTTATCAAAATTTATACATTCAACAAGAGGGCGATATTTAATGTCATTAATATTAGGGTTTGGGTTGGCTACTCTCTTTAGAACAATTTGTAAAGGAAAAAATTGTGTATTAATGAAAGCTCCAGAGAATTCTGAGATAGATGGTAAAATATTTAGATTTCAGGAAAAATGTTATAAATATAATACGAAGCAAACAAAATGCGATGTAAATAAAAAATCAATAGAGAAATAAATGTGAATAAATGCGAATAAATGTGAATAAATGCGAATAAATGTGAATAAATGTGAATAAATGCGAATAAATGCGAATAATTATTATAAATAATTTAATTATAATAATTATATGTCTAGTGATAGTACAAGTATAAATGATTTACCGACAGATCCAGTTGGAGGAGGTACAATAGGAGGTATTTCCTTACAAGTGAATGAGAGTTTTTCACCTCAACAACAAATGCCAAAGATGTCATTAGACCAACAAACAATTAGCCAAATAGTGAGTGGATTACAACAAGCGAGCGTTAGTGGTGCAACTCAATTACCATCAAGAGATATTCCACAGAATATAGAAAATATTACACATGACCCACAAATACAACCCACCTATATACCATCAACAACACAGAAGGATTATATTAATGAATATGATGAAAGTAATGAGGATATTATTGCAAGTTATAATAAAAACTTAAAAGGTAATGATAGTTTGGATGAATTATACGAAGAGATTCAAATACCACTTTTCATTTCACTCCTTTATTTTCTATTTCAA
>Ga0214921_10007458_pt1 | contig 14578 bp, 13 predicted proteins | sample LL1505_MetaG_FD_177992 | JGI IMG/M metagenome (GOLD analysis project Ga0214921, IMG submission 177992) | Freshwater microbial communities from Lake Lanier, Atlanta, Georgia, United States - LL-1505 | ecosystem: Environmental > Aquatic > Freshwater > Lake | place: USA: Georgia | collected... | reverse complement strand
CACCCGTAATTTTCTTATATACACCGGGATATTTGATATCCAAATCAATATATTCACTTGCCTTTTTATAGTTACCATTATTAATATTTAACCAATACTCTTCCTTTTGGGTATACATTTTACCAATATCGGTATGTTCGATATACACACGGTCAGCAGATTCTGCCTTAATATATTTTGTAATATATTTAAGACCGGCAGATTTAATACTTGAATTTATTGCCTGAGCCCTACGAACGGCATGGATAATATCAATAACGTTATAACCCCAAATTGAAGTTTGAGTGTATTCCTCAACCTCATTTGCAAGTTTTAACATACTTTCTTTTCTTGTAAACGAATGTGCGGGATTTAGTGACTTACAGATATTTTTTGGATTAATACCCAATAATTTACATCTTTCGAATATCCAATGCCAATCGAAATTAGCGGAATTATACCCACCAATAATACTTGGTTTTATTTCATCAATAAGTTTAAAAAATTCTGTGATTGCATTTTTCTCCTCAGACACATCAATACATTCAATAACCCTGTGATACCCTTTATTTGTCTTTATTCCAATCATAAAGATACGACCATCCTTTGGTTCCAATGATGTTGTCTCCAAGTCAAATACAAGTCTGGTAACCTGATTATAGTCTTCAAAACCTTTGAATAATCTTTTTTCTTTTTGTATGAGATATTGTTCTACGGGAGGGAGAACCAAGATTTTTTCCTTACCCCTTTCACTCCAAGGGTCTATTCCACCATCACGGAAAAATTGAATAAGAGACCTATATCCCTTTAACGACTTAACCATAAAAGTTAAACCATTTTTCATTCTCTCATCACCACCGGTTTCCAACTTATCAATGGTAATACCATACTTCGACATTGAAGATTTTTGAAGTTCTTTTGAATCATTATAGAACTTCATACCACGTAAGTCTCCAACCCACGCAAATGGGATAAACGTGTCTTTTCTAATTTCTTTACCTTTACCGGGGATTTCTTTTACTTTGTAAATGCACTCTGTGGCGTAGTCGTATTCAAGTGCAACAATAAATTCTTCTGGGTCTCCTCCGTGCAAGAAGGATTCAATTTCTTTACTATCAATCATATATAAATTTCGAGCGGATTATTAGCTTTCACAACATGTGAAATTTCCCTTACTCATTCATTTATAAATATAGAAAAAATATTTTACAGGTCAAACCTAAGAACAACAAAACCCTAACTCACTTATTGAATCGCCAATATTAATAAATAACTCCTGTCTTAAGGGTAAAATTAATGCACCGGTAGAATCATTAAAAACAAACTCTACCTTATATCTACCAACAGTTGATGTTTGAATTGTAGTAAATTTATATGTAACAACATAATCTAAACTAACACCGTCCATATCCAATTCAGTAACTATCTCACAAGGTTGCTGAGCGATTTTTATAAGTCCCGTTTTAACGTCATACATAGAAAAAGAAATAGAAGCATTATCAAAATCCGTTACAGGGTTTTGGAAATCACTTCTACCGTCCTTAATAAGGTATAATTTTAATACAGGTAAGTTAGCACTTTTTTTAATGAACCACTCCATTTAAAGTTTTTATTTATAAATACCCAATAAATGAAAAATAATTAATTTTCTCTTCTTAATCCCGCCTCATAATGTTCAAATCGATTATGTTCGGTTGGAGACATAAGAAGCATTGCCATGTTAATTTCGCCTTTTATTGTTTCTTGGAAAACATAACTCATCCACGTTTGTTCGTAAGGGTGAGCCCAAGTCGTAGTTAAGAAAATCTTCTTATTACCATATTTAGTAACCACCTGAGGCCAATTACAGAAATATACCTCACCATCTATAAATGGTATTCCATTGTGAACTCTAATATGTTGATACTTAGTTCTAGGTGCATTTGGGTCTAATCCTGATACAGGTAAACTTGACTTGTCCGGCCAATGGGATTCCCTGAAATCTTGGGGTACGTTATACCACGCCCATTGAGTTCCATTATCACCGAAAAATTCTGTATAATTAAATTTAAGATAATCGTAATCGTGTTTTTTTGTAATTTCTAAAACTGAATTGTAAAAATTATCTGCATAACGAGAAAAACCATTTTTACAAACTTCACCCTTTCTTGGATAGAAGAACATATCGTCTTCAAAAAAGAACATGAAATCTAATCCCGTCTTATCAAAATGTTCCGCAATCCATTGTCTTCCACCACAAATACCCAAATTATCTTTTTTAATATGTTCGAACCCGTGCTCCTGACATAATTGTTGATATCTTGGAGTCGTTGATAAATCACTTGAATTATCCAATAAAAACTTTTTAGGTTTTATTAAAAAGTTTTCGTCATACTCTTTCATAGATTGAATTAGAGTTTCAAACTGATTAGGACTATTGAATGTTATAACATATAAAGCCGCGTTGGTTGAACTTAATTTACTATTAGAACTAACTAAACCACCCGTATTTTTTACTTCATACGTGTCATTTTTTAAATCTTCACAAAACTTAGAGATTAGTCCATTATCTTCGATTTGTACATAATCGATTAAGTCGGGGTGTTTATACAACATTATACTAAAAACAGATTCTTCCGTTCCCATATACCCATCACCTAATGTTTGGTTTAGTGTACTATAATAAATGTTATTTATGTCTGTAATTGTATCTTTAGGCCCACCAAATAATCCACCTCTACAAACCAATTTAACATTTTTACCCGCATATTGATTTATTTTTGGGTATGAAAAACCGTGAATTTCATTACTCGCTTCATAAGGAAAACAAACAAATCCAAATTTATCAAAAACGTTATGTAATTTATTTTGTATTTTGTCGTGAGTAAAGTATCCGGGATGAATAGTATTTGTTATACCGGCATCAATCCAATACATATTTTCAGACTCAAATTGGTCGAATATTTTTGCGTCATGTAGTAAAAACATTTTAGACATGACTAAAGGATTATACATTTCAAGCTTTGCTTGTGTAGAGTCGGGTAACCAACCTGATTGAGAATACCACTCAGGATTGTTTCTAATTTCTTGAATTTTGTTATAAGGAATAGATAACTTAAACCACTCTAAACTTCTTTTAATAAATTGCGTGTTCTCTTTTTTTCTGTGAGTCCAAACAAATTCCTCTAAATCAGAATCACCAAAAATTATAAGATTGTTTTCGACTTTCAATAATTCTGCAAATTTAGATAAATAGTGTTCGTAACTCCTTGACCATCCTTCGGTTAAATTTTCCCTATTAATATTCCAAAGACCGGTAACAAATGTTAACTTGTTACTGTTCTCACTATCGATTTGAGAAGACAAAAAATTTATTAAATCTGTTTTTTTATCTTCTGAAAATTTATTAAAATTATTTTTTAAATTATTTAATAAGTCATCTAACGAACTTGATTCACCATCATTTTCAAAATTATCAGTAATAACTAAATTATTAATAGTTTCCATATTATCTGACACATCAGGGAAAACAAGAGAATAAAATTCTATTGGAAGTCCAACAATATCTTGACCTGAGATTTCGAACTTATAGTTATGAAGTTCAAACTTTTTAATAATTTTTTCTTGTTCATCTTCAGTTAAATTTATCCATTCTAACCGAACTACCTTAGGTCTGAATTCATCAAAATCAATCTGGTCGAAAATTACATAATCATGACCTTCTGCATCTACTTTGATAATATCAAAATTTTCAATTTTATGTTTTCTTAATAACTTATCAAAAGTCATGCATTTTACGGAAATCTTTTTTCCGTACTTATCTACTGTTGGTTTATCAAATTCACTTCCCAACCCATTTTTTGGGGGAAAAACCGCACTCATTCCATAAAAACAACTATGGACTAACCCTTGGTCAATTACCGATTGGTCAATCATAATCATCTCTATTTCCCCATTATAGTTAGATATTGCACTATTTTCGAAAAAATTACCCTCTCCATTGATATTATTTTTTAGTTTATCAAAAAGATAAGGTATTGGCTCAACATACAATCCTTTAAAATTGTACATATTAGTATATCCGATTAATTCATCAAATAAAACACCATCCATCGCCCCAATGTTGAGAGCAAAAACACTCTGATTTTTACTACCTAAATAATGTACCCCTTTGTCAAAAAAATTACTCATATATTTATTTGTTTTTTTTTATTAATTTCTAATTATTGATTCAAATATTTGATTATTGTACTCAACGCTATTAAACTTCATTTCCGATTTTATAGTTATTAAACCTAAATAAAACCCATTACTATATGTTGGGTAGTTAAAATTATTTTTATTATCTAATATCTCCCAATTTTCTAAAAAACTTTCTAACTTTTCATTGTTTTTTACTATGAAAAAATAAGATTCAGGATTTGGACTTTGTACTAGTGATTCATCATAAAAATCATTTATTTCATTTTTTAATATTTCTTGGTAAGATTCAAAATTTTCCACCAAATACTTTAACTGAGGTTCTATTGACTTCACAAAAGATATATCAAAATCATTTGATAAAAAATTTTCAAATGACTGAGTATCCCATTTCTCAATATGAACTGAATTTTCACAGAAAACCATGTAATCATATTTTAGTTCATTTGCAAAATAAAACAAGTATCTATTAACATGAAAATATGGAAATTTATATAAATCTTCTACATTAGTTATAAAATCTGAGTATGGTACTAAAAGTAATCTTTCCCCATAGTTCTGAAACTCATAAGTAAGGTCTGTTAACAAAATAAAATCATAATTTGTATTAGATAAAACAGACTCGATTAATTTTTTTGTTGATTCGATTTTATCTTTACCCACACAAGAACTCAAAAAAGATACAGTTGAATCTTTGTTGAAAGTATCTAAGTTATTTTTTATTTCTAATATTTCTGTTTCTTTTTTTTCCATAATCTGAGAAACAATTCCGGTTTTATTACAATCATCAGAAGTGGTAAGAAAGATTTCATAAAAATATTTTGTTTTAAAATCATTTTTATCCGTTTGATACCAACCATCAAATGTCAACACATTAAAAAAATCTTTATTATCATAATACAAATAAGAGAGAATCTGCTCTTCCATGTATAGTGAACTCTCATTTGAAAGTAGTTTAGAAAGAATTTTATCGAATTTATCAACCAACTCTAAATATTTTTCCCTATTACCACCAAAAAAACCACCAATTATATGCAAGTCCATTGAAAAATTATCATAGTACTTTTGAGGAATGGTTGTTGACCAGTAATATTGATTTGTGTTGTTTTTTCCAACAAGTATAAATTTATTTTCACTCAAATCATTTAATAAGTCTAAATAATTTTCATTGAATAAATTGAATTTAAAATTTCTATCATACCCAATTCCTTCCGCATAACATTCAGGAAATAAACCTGAGTGAGAAAGTCCCGCATCAAACCAATATAATTTTTCATATTCATTTATTTCGGAAATATTATCCACCCAAAAAAATTTATTATATTGAATTTCAAAACATCTGTCGAAAGTTTTCATAACTTCCAAATTCTTTTTTTCGGATATAATATTAAAATATTTTGATTTTTTTAAATCAAATAATTTAAACTCGAGTAAGTTTTCATCAATATTGTTTTGCAAATAAAAGAAATTTCTTAAATCTTCTAACTCATCTTCAGGGGTAAAACAAATGACTTTTGATGGATTCATTTTCAAGATAGACAATAAACTTTGTCTATAATGATGATATCTTGAGCTTCTTCCACCAAATTCAGTTCCCCATAAATTCGAATAAATCGAAGTAATAAATAATGTTTTTTGTTTCATGTTTTTTAATTTTTTTTAGAAAAATACATAATCGTGTGGTTTTCCGAAATTATCTTCATACCACCAACCCCCTATAAAATAACCACTGGGGTCAGGAGGAAAGGGAAAATTATTTAAATAATTAGAGCAATGAGTCAAACAACTATCCTCAAAATGAGGGTTAATAATTTGTCTTAAAAAAGATTGGTCCGAATCATAACCTAAATGACCATCCCATGACTCCACAAGATTCTTCATATTAATCCTATCATTTTTTTTAATTCCCCACATACCACCCATAATGTTATTATGACTAATATTATCTCTAATAGAGTGAAGTAAATAATCTGATTTTTCAAAAATATCTACTAACTTTTTTTCTCTGTATGACAATCTCGAGTCAGCGTCTCTAGAAATCATTATTTCTACGTCTTCATCACTTATTGGTAAAAATCTCCACATCATGTATTGATACTTGGAATTTTCTTCCATTTTAATTAATTCAACGTGTTCATAACACAATAACTTTTCAATATATTCGTTCGGGACCGATTCCCCATAATATACTCTTACAATCCAATCAGGATATATTTTTTTTGACAATTCGGCGTTACACAACATTCCAACCAAATATTTATGTTGATTACCATACAAACTGAAAGATATTATTTTTTTCATCACTTAAAAAACTAGTTAAATTAATTAGACCATACGTTTTTATTAATTAATTCAATAGTGTTGTTTGACATACAAATTGAATAAAACAAAAAATTAGAGACCCAGTGAACGTCATGAATAAAATATATTTTGGATGCGTTTTTTATCGAACACATCTCAGCACAAATATCTATCATTCTTTCTGTTAAAATTTCATTATTTGTATTGTTACCTGTATAATCATTCGTAAATGCGTTCATGTCGTTATTGACTAAATCATAATTTGGAAAATTATAAACAATAACATTTCTATAATTTTTTAAATTATTGTAAATATGTTTATTATTTGTCCCTAAATGAAAAGTACAATTTGTTTCTTTTATGTAGGTTTTAACATTGTTTATAATTTTATCATACCTTTCGGTATTACCATCTATTATATCCGATGTTCTTATATGTAGGAAAAAATAATCTTCCGGTAAGTTTAATCTAAACGAATCTATCTTATCCAACACAACTTTATTTAGTTTTGGTAAAACATCAGGGATTAAATTATTAGAGTGAGCTTTCTGTGCGTCGTAACCATAGTAATTAAAATTATCGGGTGCCACATCAAAAAAAACATCAAAATGGTGATACCCCGGTAATTGAGGATTATGATTTGAGGAGTGATATTTACAACCCTCATATTCTAATTCACCGATTGTTTGGTTGGTCTCCTCTATTGAATCAAAAAAGTTAATTGTCTCTTCGTCAAATAACTTACCAAAAAAAGGTTCATTGGAATACTTATTCCCACGTAATGAAATTTTAAGATGTATTTCGTATCCCAATTCCTTTAACGGATTAAAAATAGTTAAATAATGTGATACATCAGAAAAAAAATCTCCGAGACCGGACGTAAAATTATGTTGTATTATTGATTTCATTTATTTAACTTAAGTTTAGTAAATTAAGTGTATGATTTATTCTTGATTTACGGGATAAATACTTTTCGTAATACTCTCTAGCGTTTTTGGAAACAAACCTTAAATATTCTTTGTCTTTTATTACCTCATTGAATTTATCTTCGATTAATTTTGCGTGTTTTTCTTCTCCTAATCTATCTTTTAAAACCCCCATTTGTTTAGGTAAATCTAATTGTAAGGGTATTGATATGTAATGATAGTTTGGAATCAGTGGAGGATTCATAGTTGTTACAAAATCAAATCTTAATATTGGTACTCCTAATGCCATACACTCGATATCTCTATAACATAAATCTCCGTTAGCAACACCCCCCACAGACAAACAAACATCATAATCTATTAAAGTATCAAAGTATTTGTTATTTTCGATTCTTTCATTGTCAGATAATATATCTTTGTCAATGTGATTAACAATTGGTCTGTAAAAAGTACCTCCCTTAAAAAACAGTTTCGGTATTAACTCTTTTTTCATCTTTCTTTTTTCATAATAAGGCTCCAAGTCTATAACTTCTTGAGGGAAGAAAATCCAAGGATGGTATTTTTCACAATTTTGTCTTGTGTGATGGAATATGTTTTCAGGAATATATTGAGAGTATAATACTTTTTTTAGGTGTTTGTTATTTTGTTCTGAAATAATACCCATAGATATCTGTTCAGATACTGATAAAATCCAAAAATCACCAGAATCTTCGTCTTCAATCACATACTCACATTCTAATATTTCTAAGAATTTGTCAGTTCCTTTTTTCAATGAAATTTTCATTCTCTCAGTATGAGCATTTTCAAAATATCTATTTTCAATCACATCATAATTTCTTTTCAATTCTTCAGTCAAATCATCAAAAAATAGATTATAGTCTCTATAATTCTTAGTCATTTCGTTACACGGATTATGAACTATCAAAGTTTTTATACCTTTGATTTTATTAACTAATTTCAGTGCGGAACCAATTACTTTATCCATGTCATAATATTTGTATTCTGCCAACCTACCTCCAAAATAAACTTTTGATTCTGACTTGGATAGTTCTAAATATTTTTCAAAAGTTTTTTGATTTAATTCATCGTTGATAGGGTAAAATGGTTCGGAGTTCACATTCCAATTCTCTGAATATTCTTTGGTGACAATTGTTTTGTTAGACTTAGAGTTTTCAAAATGTTTATGTTCAACAGACCTTGTAAAAGGGGTTTCTATGTCTGTATAGTTAACTATGGAAGTGCCTTGATAATTTTCTTTATCGATAACTTCATGTTCGAATCTCATTGAAAGATATTCTAATGAACCAAATTCATAGTTGTAGAATTTGTCAATTTGTCCAGTATATATAACTTTATTTGCTAGTGAGTCGAAATATTCTTTATTATCCAAATAATCAACCCCTAGATTTAAATCTATGTTTTTCAACAATTTTTCAAATAATTCCGTATACCCATTGGTAGGGATACCCTGATATCTGTCAAAGAAATAATTATTGTCAAAAGTTAATCTGACAGGTAGTCTTTTTATTATAAATGGAGGTAAGTCCTTTGGTTCTTTTTTCCATTGTTTTGTTGTATAACCTTTAATCAACTTTTCGTAAACTTCACGACCTACTTGAGAAATTGCTTGTTCTTCTAAATTTTGTGGTTCTCCCTCAAAACAATCTTTTTTTATTTTTTCTAAAACCTCATCAGGGGTATTTAAATTCCACAACTTATTGAATGTGAACATGTTGAAAGGTAATGAATATATTTCATCCTTGTAGTTCGCAATCGCATGATGTCTATAGTTGTTAAATTTTATAAATCTATTAACATAATTCCAAACTTTTTCATCAGAAGTATGGAATATGTGCGGACCATAAACGTGAACATTTATATTTTCTCTTTTTTCCGTATAGCAATTACCACCAATATGCGGTCTTTTATCGATAACTAAACATTTGAATCCCGAATCAGTCAATTCTCTGGCACAGACTGAACCAAACAAACCGGAGCCCACAATAAGGAAATCATATTTCATTTTTTTATTTTTTACTTTTTATTAATTAAAAAACTAACTAATTATATTGTGATTTAATTCTCCTGTTATTCTTTCACACCAACCTTTGGTTTCAGAGTGAGGCCAAACAACCCAATACTTTGGTAATTCATCAGTTTGGAATTCACGCCATACTTTACAATATCCGTCAGGGTCTCTAAAATAACCATTAATTTCATTTTTGTCTGAGTCCTTTCTATAAAGGGTTTCATCATTATTACCATGAAACGCAACAACCCAAAAATCATAATCTTTTTCAGGTACTTGAGAATATCCAACATCTATACAATGCTTATATATTGACATGAAGTCCTTTTTCCACTCCTCTTCGTTTTTATAATCGTATGGGTTAGGAGGATAGTTTTTATCTTGAGTATATTTTTGAATTGCTCTTTTTTCGAATAACAATCCTGAATAAATTTCATAATCTCTTAATGTTCTGTTTGGTCCAAAACCATAAGGACCATCGTGACCTTCTTGAGTTTCACCATCCATACCGAATAATTTTCTATTTAAAAGGTGAGAACGGCTGTTTTTTTCACCCCACTTTCTGTCATCATCCCATTGCTTTGTTCTACCCTTACGAGTATATTCGTGATAAATAACCGGAATATGTGGGTGGAATAAATCATAACCCCATGTGTATGCTCTTGCCGCGATTGAAATCTCTTCTCCGTGGAAATAATATTCCGGATTGTGTTGAACCTCGGTTGAAAATTGTCCTAATGTAAAGCAGAAGTGAGCCGAATAAAATCTTGCGGTTACAGGTTTTTTAATTGTTTCCCAACCCGGTATTGTTTCAGGTAAGAAGAATACTGCACCTTCAGGAATGAATCTATCGAATACCATTCTCCATGGTTCCTGAGCTCTACCTGCAGGGTCATTGTCGGGGTCAAAGGACGGAACATAACCCGTAAGTAAAGGTTTTGGATAACCGTCCTTTTGAAGACCCTTAATCATTTTAATAAGAATATCATCCCAATCTTTAACTGTTCTCATATGAGAATCAATTTGAAGGGTATATTCTTCTCCGTTATATAATTGTTGGGTTAAATTTCTCGCCCAACAAACTCCATTCGATTCCAAGTGTGGAATATCTAAGATTTTAAATCTTTTGTCGTTTCTAAATTCGTCTAGATTATCAAAATCATCATCTTCGGAGAATTGTCTTGCAATACTGAAAACTAAATTTTTAGGTTTTTTTGCGTTCGCCAACATATCTTTAATTGTTGGTACTAATTGCGGGTCTCTATAAGACGCAATTTGAATAAATATTTTACTCATATTTGAATTTTATTTATCCAAATAATAAAAAACCCTCCGGATAAGTGGAGGGCTTTTATAAAAATTTTTATTTTTTTTTAATTTGTTTCTGCAAATGCTCCTAAGTCGGTTAACACAATTGAATCTGAGAATGCGGTTGAATATGTGTTATTAAGTAACCATATATTTTTTGTTTGGTTTGTCTCCAGTTTAACTTGATATTGCCAAGAACTATCGTCACATTTTCTATATGAGAAATAAGCGATGGTTGTTCCCGTGTTTACTAAATTATATTTGCTACATGCCATAGTTGTAAGTTTTATTATAAATATATCGTTTATGTGAAATATTTTTCTCTATTAAAAATTTAAAGACAAATCATTGCGATAATTCCCCCAATTACCGTCCATATAAAATCCCACCAATCCGGAGTTCCTTTTTTTGAATAAAAATCATATATCTCCTTTCCGGCACCAATTATTATAACTGGTATTATTGAATAATAATTTTCTAAAAATAAATTAAAAAATATGTATATCATTATTCCTGCAAAGAAATGATAAAGTTTATCAATATGTTTCATAATGTGTAAAGTGTTTGTTTTAATTTATGTAAGATGATGCCCATAACAAATTAACAAGTGCACTAATAAAAAACATCATCCATACTTGATTAATCATTGGTTCGGTTTTTCCATCTAAATTACCAATCTTTTTTGGTCCCACTTTATATCCTGAAAAACCAAATGTTATTCCACTACCAATAAACGCAGATAATAATCCCATAAATCCAAACCACCATTGGTGAACGTCTGGGACAAGTAATGGGAACGGCATCCCAATCATAAAAAACATTCCAACTAACCATTTTAATTGTTTCATAATATTAATTTTTATATAAATAGTTTGAAATGTAAAAATTTATTCTCTTTCAAACTCCGGAGAATATGTTAATACAAAATCATCAATAACGCTATCAGGTCCCCAAGCCTCCAAAATATCATAAGGAAGTTTCATTTCAAAACCTAACAATGATGGTGATATGTAATCATAAGTTATTGTATTACCCTCATTATCTATTTCAGTTTTTACTGTTATATTGACTAAATCACAATTTAATTTTGCGGTAGTTGCATTTCTATATAAATCATTACAAGTCCACATAATAGCATTTGCATATGGATAAACATCTGTCGACACAGAATATACCGGTTTTATTTTTAAATAAGTTGACATAATTTTAATTTTATAAATATTTTATTACCAAGAATAAACCCACACTTGACCTCTACCTCCTGAACCTCCATTTCCACCTGTTCCTGTACTTGTTCCTGCGCCACCACCTCCGCCGCCACCACCGGGAGAACCCCCATTTCCACCATTTCCGCCTGATGTACTCGCGGTTGAGGTTCCACCACCACCTCCACCACCAAAACCGCATTTGACCGAATTTCCATCGGTTCCGTTTCCTCCCGATGTAGGAACGGTACCTGTTGTACCCGCAGCTCCCCCGTTACCTGCGGTATATGAACCTGATATACCACCTGAGGTTGCCACAGATGTTGCATTTGCGGCGTCCGCACCACCTCCTTTACCGCCTCCCCCACCTCCGTGAATTGAACTGCCTCCAGATGGTCCTGCGTTTGACGCTCCCTTTCCGGCACCGCTGGCACCACCATATTCGGCATTACCCGATGTGTTTGCTACCCCCGCATAAGACCCTCCTTGACCTCCTATTGCGGTATTACTTGCCGTACCTGGAAAACCACCACCAAAAGTACCTAACCCACTGTTAGTTGACCCTGTAGTTGAACTACCGGAACTTGCCGTACCACCTCCACCTCCTCCACTTGAGAATACTGAGGTTGCAACAATATAACCACGGTTTCCACCGCCACCGCCATATGAGATTAATAAATTATTACCCGAACTAAATGTTGAACTACCCCCAACCCCTCCGTCGGTTGTATCTCCCGAAGATACTGTTGCACCTAAACCCGCAGTTCCTCCTGAACCTACAATAACTTGTTCTGTTGCCCCAAGTTGTGATGCCGAATATAATCTTTGTGAATATGCTCCGCCCCCACCACCGGCACCTCCAAATCTTAAAACCCCTAAAGATGCTGTAGGTCCGCCACCACCACCACCTCCACCACCTACGCAAACCACATATACAAATTTACATCCCGTAGGTTTAGTCCAAGTATTTACACCTGTTCCGGTAAAAACCTGAACATTACTAACTTCATTTATAATATTATTAATTGCCATATTTTAATTTTTTACCAAGAATAAACTCTTATTTCTCCTCTACCACCGGCACCACCATTACCTCCGACATTTGTATCCGTACCATTTCCACCCCCTCCTCCGCCTCCTCCGGGAATTCCACCATTACCACCATTTGCACCTTTAACGCCGACAGTTAACGTTCCTCCCCCTCCACCACCACCACTACCTAATATACTACCTGAACCATTACTACCCGTTGTACCTGATGTGGGTGATATACCCCCAACACCTGCAGCACCACCCGTCGCCGCAACATATGTTCCTGAGGCACCCCCGTTACTTGGTGCGGATAATACACCTGAGGCTTGCGAGCCCCCACAACCACCACCACCTCCACCATATAAAGAACCACCTCCACTGAATGTTGTTCCTGCGGTACTATGACCTCCACCCCCACCGCCACCATGTTCGGCAAGACCGCCGTTTACGGTTATTGATGATGCTCCCCCTTGTCCAGCATTTCCAACAAAACTACTTGCACCCGGAAAACCACCCGATTGATTTGCGGCACTACCGTTATTACCTGCGGAACCTGTTCCAGCGCCTGAACCCCCCGAACCATTTGATTGTGCGTTATCACCCACACCAAACCCTCCACCACCACCATATCCGGTTAAATAAATTGTTGAGCCGGTTCCAAATGTTGAGTTCCCACCGATTCCTCCTTGCGTTAGAGTAACTCCTGCCGCTTGACCTCCCCCTGTACCCGCAGTACCACCTGATGATACTGTTAAGGGTATTGATGAGGGTAAGTCAGATGCGGAAAACATTTTAGAGACAATAGAACCACCCCCTCCACCTGAACCACCATAACCACCAACACCCCCATTCGGTATGGCGTATCCACCGGCACCTCCACCACCACCACCAATACATATAACATATACAAATTTACAACCTGTGGGTTTTATCCAAGTAGTTGTTCCACCTGTATATATTTTAACATCCGTAACCTCATTTATTGCGTTAATTATTGCCATATAATATTTTTTTTACCAAGAATAAACTCTAATTTCACCTATACCACCATTTCCACCATTACCAAAACCTGTGGTTAAAGGTGCTCCTCCACCACCGCCTCCACCACCTCCGCCGGGTACTCCACCATTTCCGCCGTTAGCACCTTTTGTGGTGTTTGACGCACCACCACCTCCACCGCCATCTCCACAACCGTATCCAACTCTACTTGTTCCTGTTTGTCCTGATGTTGGGGTATCAGCACTTGTACCTGACAACCCTCCCGTACCCGCAGAATATGTTCCCGACGCACCTCCATTTGTTGGTTGATAATATACAGGTCCGGTATTATTCCAAGAACCTCCTAATCCACCTCCACCTCCACCATATATAGAACCACCTCCTCTGCCGGTAGATGTTGCAAGGGTATTAGTTCTACCGCCTGCACCTCCACCGCCGTATTCTGCGGACGCTCCGTCAATTGCACTTTGAACTGAACCTCCACCCCCTGAGCCACCAATGGCAAATGCAATTGTTGCTCTTATTGCTCCGGCAGGGTTTCCTCCAGAACCACCTCCTGTCGAGGCACCAACACCTCCCGCACTTGCGGTTCCACCACCACCTCCTCCACCACAACCGGA
>Ga0214921_10007457_pt1 | contig 14578 bp, 12 predicted proteins | sample LL1505_MetaG_FD_177992 | JGI IMG/M metagenome (GOLD analysis project Ga0214921, IMG submission 177992) | Freshwater microbial communities from Lake Lanier, Atlanta, Georgia, United States - LL-1505 | ecosystem: Environmental > Aquatic > Freshwater > Lake | place: USA: Georgia | collected... | reverse complement strand
TGTAGCAAAAATGAATGGATTGAGAAAATATAAAAAAAATAAACATTTGGATGATATTTCATAAAAAATTGAATAAATTAATAGGTTATCAAAAAATATCAACTTTAACGGCAACTAGTAACAACCCATAAACTATTTCATTAAATGGTTCTCTCATATTCAAAAAAAATCAAAACCGTGTCTTATTCGTCTGCCGTGTTTTAACATAGAAACGATACTCCTTGGTGAGGAAGGAATTTCTTTTATTAAAAAAAATGTATTGTATCCTTTTAATTATGGTATAATGGTTGTTGAAACACTTCATACAGAGTTACAATTAATGGATATTATACACACTATTAATGGTCTATGTATAGACAATTTTGGTCAAATAGACAATAAATCTAACAAAATTTCTGTGAAAGAGTATGTTGAGAACTGCATTTATGGTGAAACACTAGTGGTAGGAGTTTTTCGAAATAGACAAAGTCTAAATATCAAAATAGTGATTGATGAAAAGGACTTTATTACTAAAAAAACAAGAAAAATATATTACGAATTTGAAAAGCCAGAATACCACGTTATTGGTGGAATTGTGTTTATGGAATTCACAAAAAATCACTCAGAAGCTATAATTAAAGAAGACATTGATACTAGAGAAGAAATTGAATTAATATCACGAGTTAAAGACAGGAAAAGAGTATTTTTTATTTCAAAAATATTATTAGGTTCTCCTATTATTTCACACAACATTCTAAAAGATAATATGATTGTGTATAAGGTGAATAATAAAGAAATTAAATCAATAAGAGAGCTGAGAGAAGCAATTAACAGTGACCCAGATTATTTTATTCTTCAAACCACCTTTAATACTTTTTTTATTTATCCTAAAACCAAACTAGAAGAAATTGATAAATCATTAAAATTAAAATATAAATACTAATTAAAGTATGAAAATAGTGGGGAAAACCATTGATATTATAAAAGACAAAGACCTTATATTATCTACGATTTATAGCGGTAAAAAAATCACTATAGACCAAGAGAAAGAAAAAAAATACCTTGTTCAATTACTTGATAAAATCCCAATGTATGATATAAAAACAGATAGTGTTTATTTTTTAGACTATGACAAGTTATATCATTATCACATCAAGGAAAATTACCATTTATATATCCCACCCTTCTTGGATAAGAAAAAACTTGAACAGAAATTCATAGAAAAAATGTATAAGCATTCTTCTTACCTAGGAAAGAATATGACCAATTGTGTTAAAGCAATCTATTCAGATAAATTACCTATTGAGAACCCATATTATACAAAACAAGAAATCATCAATCAAGCTTTCAATATGGGAATAATTGATAGCTTTGAAGGAGCTAAAATTGATGACCTTTGTAAAACTATTTCACAATACGACATTAATAGTTCTGAATTACAAGAGCATAATAACTATATTATGTCGAGTGAAAAACAGAGTTTTGTTAGAAATTACTCTTTATTTGATGCTTATTTTATTAATGGCTCAATAAGAAAAAATCTTCTGAATGATAGTATTCTTAATCAAAAAATTTATCACTTTGAAAGGCTTTTATTAAAAGCACCACCTTTTGAAAAAGAAAGATTTGTTTATAGGTTTATACGTGAAGATTCATATTTAAGTAGTCTCCAAGTTGGTGACATTTATACAACTGACAGTTTTATCAGTTCTTCAAGAAACCCGTTTTACAATAGTGATACTGATTATTTTGGATATATACTCCTTAAGATTAAATTACCAAAGCAAGAAACTGGGGTTGCTTTGTGTATCGAAAATTACTCTCTGTTTCCGCGCGAAGAAGAAGTTATTATTGCACCCTTTATTAAGTTTAAACTAGTGTCTCTAAATAATGATTTTAACTATTATCACTATAATTTTAAAACAAAGAGTAAAGTGGTTCGTAAATATGAGTTTGAATACATCGGTAAAGAAGGTAATACCATATTTAATAAAACTCCTAAGATAAAAATAGATGAAATACCGGAAATAAATTTTGAACGAATACCATCAGACAAAGATAAAATAAAATACTTTTTAGAAAATTATTGTAATCTGCAATCCCAATTTAGACTAAAGTTAAGAAATAAATATTTGTTCTTCTGTTGTAACTTTTATGACAGTAGTGCTTCTAGTGCTTACACTAATTTTTTCTCTTTTAAAGTTTCAAAAGGGTTTATGATATATAATTTTGATATTGAAACATTGGCTAATAACTATGTTTTTGAGATAGCTGATGGTAGAATGGCAGTAAATTATTATAATAAATTTACTCCATTCAATAAAGTGCTCGAGGAAAAAGATTTTATAGAACTTGTCACGTACATTAGTAATATATTTTCAATATATCACATTATCATCTACCCGGAATTTAGACCTTGTTCCACAATCAAAAAAAGTATTGTTAATGATGTTTATCTATATAATGTTGATTTACATAACTACATAACTGGGGGTAAAGTGCTCTATAAAAATCCAAATATCAAATGTCATTATAATTTTGACATTCTCCAAGAGCTAGGAACTCCATTTCTGAAAGATTATCCAGAATTGAGATTTCTATACAAGGATGGTGATACAATAAAAAAGTTCTATCTTAATATATTGAATGATCATCCAAATTTATTAAAAACATTCTACAAAGCATTTGATGGGGATGATTTTTATTATACATTGGACACATCCAATATTCTCATTTACAATAATTTTGAGATTACTAGAGATATTGATAGTATGGAACATACTCGAAATCAGCGAATATAAATGTTACATCCTATCGGATATAAATGTTACATCCTATCGGATATAAATGTTACATCCTATCGGATATAAATGTTACATCCTATCGGATATAAATGTCTTCTAACTCGCTTATCTTCCATAGTTCGAAACGACCATCAGGCATTTTTCTACGAATAATATAAGGTATCATTTTATGTTTTAACTCAAGTTGTGCTACTTCAAATGGTGGTAATCTAACATTTGTATCTATTTTAACCAGAGGCTTGGCACCCAGTGACAGTTGCTTACTCCTTGTTGATAAAACTCTTGTCTTTTCGTACTTATTCAGGAAAGGTTTTGATACCCTCTCTTCACTAGGTATTATATTCTCGTTTATAGGCATTACTTCTGTTTCAATGATTGTATCAATGTCATCATCTTCGCCATTTTCACCATCCTCTATTTCTTCTTCACCGTCATCTTGTATTCCTATCTTTTTCTTATTGGTATTCTCGTAGTCATCTGTTGTTTCTAGTGTATCATCATCGTCATCTTCTCCTTCTTCACCGTCATCATCAATTATAATGTCTTCATCTTCAGTAAAAGAAACTTCTTCATCCTCAATAGGTTTGGTTGGCATACTTATAAAATAAGATGATAAATTTATATAGAGTTTTTCAATTTTTTGTCGCAGAAAAAAAGTTAATAGTGAGCGTTAGCGAGCTTTAAGCTTTTTAGAAAAAAGCTCGCAAAACTTATGAGGTAACTAAGTTACCACAATATTTAAGTTTTTGAGTGCTATGCTTTCCTAAAAGTTATTTTCAATCTTTTCGTTACAAGTTGTGCAGATGTAGAAAGTGTTAAAATCGTTATCTCTGTAGATGACTACTTCTGTCTTGCCTTTCTTATTTGTGGGACACTCTTTATTCGGACAACCAGATAATACTTTTCGTTGATAAATATCTTCTTTAAGAAAACTCAAATTTTTACTTTGTTGATAGGAAGTATGGTGTTTGGCTTGGTAAATCAAAGTATTATTCTCTAGGGGTCTTGTATTTCCGCAGTTCTCACAAAAAAGGTGTCCTATTTCGTTGGTTCCAGGAATAGTTTTCTTGAAGTTAAAAAGATAGTTGCATTTTTCACAGTAGAGCATATATCTTATAAATATAAAATTAATGTGTTTAAATCAATTTTTTCCTGAATAGAAAAAACAATTTACGAGAATGTTTATTTCAATATTATATGAAGATATGTGGATTAAATAACATTGGAAATACCTGTTATATGAATTCAGTCATTCAGTTATTGATGAATTGTCCAGATTTTCTAAGTTTAATCTACAAGTCAGAAAATAGCAGTGATACTGTTAAATTATTCAAGTCTTTCATACATAAGTATTACAAAGGCAATGGTGAGTGTGTGACACCAGTTGAAATAAAGGAGATATTATCTTCCTATCGAATGTTCGAAGGTTTTTCACAACACGATGCACACGAGTGCTTAATTTATTTGATTGATATGCTATGTGAAGAAGTAAAAGAAGCAAAAAATCTTTTTAATTTGAAAATTTATACACGAATAAGGAGCTTGGAACACGAGGAACAAAAAAACATATTTTCTGATGAAATTGTTTTAAGTCTTCCTGTGAGTGATAATTTAAGTGAATCCTATCAAATGTTTTGTCAGAAGGAGATAATAGAAAATTGGCTTAGTGATAAAACAAATACCAAAGTTAAGGCTGAAAAACAGTATATTGTCTGTTATTGGGGGTATTACGTAGTGATTGTATTTAAAAAATATGATGGTTCACGTAAATTAAACAAACAGATAATCATTCCACATTCGTGGAGTATTCAAAATTATACAGATAATGGACAAGAAACAATATCTTTTGACATAACTGGGGCTATTGTTCACTTTGGACATATGATGTCTGGACACTACATTGCCATTGTTAAGAATAATGAAAAGTTTTATGTTTGTAATGATTCGAGTATAGAAGAAATTGAAAATCCAACAGAACTTATAAATAAGGCTTACATTGTAATGTTCAAGAGAAGCTCATAATTTGGAACGTGTGAGGTGTGTAATCTCATCACTTGTGCAGTAAATTGCAAAATGGTTTAGTTCATCTGCTGTGAGAGATATACCAGCCTTGATAACTAAATCAATAATCATTCTACCATCAAGTGTGGTAATACTATAGAGTTTTCCAATTTTCATTAATACACGGTGTGAACAACACGGATGAGTATTGTGACAAGCATTCATATCAATTTCAAAGGATTTCATTATGCTATAAAATTATAATTATAGAATAAGGATTTTTCAATTTTCTCATAAGAACTTTTTAATTTTAAATTGGGGGTTTATTTTTATATTAGTTTTTATAGATTTATATATGTCAATGATGTCAATAAGTTCAGTTTCATCTTATATAGGAAAAGGCACATCGCAAACTTTAACAGTCACACCATCCGGCACTTATTCAAGCTCAACTGTCGATTCTTATACACTTTATTCTTTTACAAGTGGTGTATCTAATACAATAAAATTTTCAGGTGATACTACTGTTGAATATCTAGTTGTTGGTGGTGGCGGAAGTGGTGGTGGAGGAGGTGGTGGTGGTGGAGGAGCTGGTGGTCTCTTGTATGGTTCTCTAACGATGTCTTCAGGAACTGTGTATACCATTAAAATTGGAAGTGGTGGAGTAGGAAGTTCAAGAAGTAGTGGTGGTAACAGTAATATTTCAAGTTCAAGTTCAATATTGTTAAATGCACTTGGCGGTGGAAGAGGAGGTTTTCAGACTACATATCCAGCTGATGGTACCTCATCGGGGTTTTATGGTTCAGGTGGTGGTGGTGGTGGTGGATTATCCACTGGAAGTACTAATAGCGGAGGTTTAGGAACTTTTTATCAAGGTTTTAGTGGTGGAAATGGAACTAACGTTACTACAAATAATTATTCTTCAGGAGGAGGTGGTGGCGGATACAGTAGTGCTGGTAATGCAAATATAGCAGTTACTTCAACATTCACCCAAGCTGGAAACGGTGCCGCTGGTTTTACTTGGTACATAAATGGAAGTAGCTATGCAGCAGGTGGTGGAGGTGGTTCACGTTTTTCAACTAGTTCAAATCCCGGAATTGGAGGTTCAAGTATTGGTGGAAATGGTGGTTACGGTCAAGGATTTACTTTTAATACTTCTGGTAATGCTGGTGTTTCTAATACTGGTAGTGGTGGTGGAGGTGGTGGTACTAATGATGGTAGCGCTACAAATGGAGGAAATGGTGGTTCGGGTATTGTTATTATTGCCTATAAATCAATTGGACAAACAGATATTTTGCCTTATACAACTAACATAGTTGCTTGGTTAGACCCAACAAATAGTAGCACTCTTTCACTTTCAGGCTCTAATGTTAGTAACTGGTATAATAGAGCTGGAAGTGTGCGAAGTTCAACTGTTGTTTCGGGAGCTACAGGTGCAGTTACTTATGTATCGTCTGGTATTAATAGTAAGCCCTGTGTTTACATTGATAGCAGAACAAGTACTAGTTATATTAATTTAAGTATTCCTGCTACTACATTCTCATCTGGTGTCACTATGTTTGTTATTTACAGATATTTAGGTGGAGCTTCAAATCCTTGTTTAATTCAAAGAGCAAAAGGTAATTTGGCTAATCCGTGGGATTTTTATTCAAATACGAGAAATATTTCAAATGGAAGTAGTACAGGCGAAAATATAACAGACACAACTACTTTTAGTACACAGGATACAGACTCACTATTTATCGCTACAATAAATTCAACTACTAAGACATTAAAAACTTTTCTTAATGGCACTACGTTTACTACTTCCTTTTCAGCTACATACAGTGATACAACCGTTTCTAATGTCTATGTAGGTGCACGACAAGATTTAGGAACACGTGCTAACACATACTTTGGAGATATTATACTTTTTAGTGAAGCTTTGGCAAATGCTAATATTCAAAGTATGGAATCTTACTTGAAATCAAAATGGGGGCTTAGTTACACAGGAAGTTGGTAGTTCGCAATCGCAGTTCGTAGATTGGATTTAATAATTTATAGACCAATTTATGAGTATGTTACGAATGGGTTCTATATCATCTTACACGGGGAAAATAAAAACCACTACTTCTGTAACAGTTACAGCATATGGTTTTTCTTCTACAACGAGTAATTCTGCCAGTGGGAATACTTATACTCTCTATTCCTTTTGTAATACAAGTGCATCTGGTAACATAGTATTCTCTAGTAATACTACAGTTCAATATCTTGTTGTAGCTGGTGGTGGTGCTGGTGGAACTAACGGTGGTGGTGGAGGTGGTGGAGGTGGATTTTTAATAGGTTCTACTTTATTTACTGGAGGAGTTGTTTACAAAATTACAGTTGGTAAAGGCGGGACTGGGGTCTACGGAGGTTCGGGTGGAAGTGTTAGTACAAATCAAAATAATAATACAGGTGGTGGTAATAGTAATATTTCTATTTCTAGCTCTGGGACAATATTGTTTAACGCTTATGGAGGTGGTAGAGGTGGTAATCGTGACTATGGCAATGCTACAGTAGGTGGTTCAGGTGGTGGTGGTGGTGGAACAGACAGTGGTTCAGGTTGGAGTACGCAAACTTGTGTTGGTTCTAGTGGCACTACTGGACAAGGCAATGTTGGTGGTAATGGCACGAGTGGTAGCGGTGCGTCTTCGGCGGGAGGAGGAGGAGGTGGTGGTGGTGGTAGCGGTAGCGCAGCAGCGTCTTCTAGAGGTGGTAATGGTGCTGTAGGTGTCCGTTGGTTTATAAACGGAGAATATTACTGTGGTGGTGGTGGAGGTGGATTAACAGCTGGTTCCGGTACCAGTAGTGGGACAACTGGTTTAGGTGGTTCTGGTGGTGGTGGTAACGGTGGTGGTTATAATACTAGTGGTTCACTTGGTGGAAACGCTACTGTTAACAGTGGTGGTGGTGGTGGTGGTGGAACCGCGAGTGGTGGAAGAGGTGGTGATGGAGGTTCTGGTATAGTTATTCTGGCTTATCTGCCTTAAGTTAAAATTAAATTAAAATAATTATACTCTAGATTATGAGCTTTAGTTTTATAAATTCAATCCACTCCAATGTGAGGCTTAAACCAATTACGAGTTCTTCAACGTCTACTTCGACACTACCGTATACCACTGGCTTAGTTTTATGGCTAGATGGTAGTGATTCAACATCATTTACTTTATCTGGTTCGAATATTACACAGTGGAGAGATAAATCTGGCAATTCAAGACACGCTAGTGTGTCTTCTGGAACACCAACCAGAGTATCAAGTGGTATAAATAGTCTGGGTGTAGCCTACACATCTAAAAATAATTATCTGGTTTCTTCTGTAGCAAGTGGAACACTGTCCACTGGTGTAACGGTTTTCATTGTATTCAAATATATTAGTGCTTCTGGTTTATCATATCCTACACTTGTTAACAGAACTTCAACTAATCAAGCAGCACCTTGGGATTTTTATAACATGAATAGATACATTGGAAATGGTTCAAGCACTATTGCAGCAGGTTCTAACTATACGTTTTCCAATTTTACAACACCTACTATCTATGTTTTTACAATATCTTCAAGTTCTCTTTTAAGTTCTACAATAAATGGTAATATTGAATTATATACAACTGTGGCTGCCACTTATGCGGATAATGCAACTCAAATACAGATTGGAACACGTGGTGATTTGGTAACAGATTCAAATGTATACTTTGGCGAAATCGTAACTTTTGCTGGTGTTTTAAGTGGAACAAATATAAGTCTTACTGAAGAATATTTGAAATCAAAATGGGGCATAAGTTACACATCAAATATAAATTATCTAAATGCAACCAAATCTACTTCAGGTTCTTACACATTTTATGCTTTTACATCTACCAGTGCAACAGGTTTAATAAGATTTCTTGCCGATACTACAGTTAATTATCTAATAGTTGGTGGTGGTGGAGGTGGTGGAGGTGGTGGTTGTGGTGGTGGTGGAGGTGGTGGTGTTTTATATGGTTCATTCACAATGACTTCAGGAACTACTTATAGTATTACAGTAGGATCAGGTGGTGTAGGTGCTACAACTGTTTCAGGTACATCATTAACCAATGGTGGTAATAGTAGTATATCAGGTTCAGATATAACAACAATTACAGCTTATGGTGGTGGAAGAGGAGCAAGTAGAAACACTGTTGCTCAAAGCTCAAGTTCTACTACTACTATTACAGGTTCAGGTGGAGGTGGTAGTAGTAAAAATAGTTCAAATACTACAGCAGTACAAGTTGTAGGATATGGTTATCAAGGATTTAATGGTGGTACTGGTTCTACTATTGGAACAACAGCTAGAACTGTAGCTGGTGCAGGTGGTGGAGGTGCTGGTGCTAATGGAAGTGATGCTTCAGGTTCAACTCCTGGTAATGGTGGTGATGGTATTCAATGGTTTATAAATAGTACTTATTATGGTGGTGGTGGTGGTGGTGCAACAAGAAATACAACAGTTACAGCAGGTGGAACAGGTGGTAATGGTGGTGGTGGTTCAGGTGCATTAGGAACAACATCAACATCAGGAAATGCAGGTTCAAATGGAACAGCAAATACAGGTGGTGGTGGTGGTGCTGCTTCAGTAGATTATGGAACTGGTGGTTCTGGAGGGTCTGGTATTGTTATAATTTCTTACACAACTCTTGGTTCATCTTCTACTTTTCCATATATGACTAATATTCAACTTTGGTTAGATCCTACAGATTCAACATATCTTACCTATTCAGGCTCAACAGTTACAAATTGGTATGATAAATCAGGTGGTTCTAGAATTACAACAATTTATGGTTCTATTAGTTATGTATCTTCAGGAATCAATAGTTTACCTTGTGTATATATTAATGCTACTAGTAATGGTAGTAGTAAAACTAATTATTTGAGATCACGCGTAGTTCCTAATACTTTTAGTTCAGGTGTTACAATGTTTGTTGTCTATAGATATCTTGGTGGTGTTACAAGTCCTTGTTTAATTCAAAGAACAGATAATAATAATAGTAATACTGCAGGACCTTGGTATTTTTATAATACTTCCCGACGTATAGGTGATGGTGCTCATTCTGATACAACAATAACTGGTTCAAGCATATTTACCACAACAAATACTAATTATTTATTTATTGCTACAATTAATTCTACAACAAAAGCATTAATAAGTAAAGCAAATGGTAATTCCGATGCAAGTGGAAGTGCATCTTATTATGATGATACAGCATCGATAAATATAGATGTAGGTGCAGCAGGTACACAAAATCAAGACATTACTAATTTATCAAATACCTATTTTGGTGATATTATTGTTTACAGTGGTGTATTATCTGATATTAACATTCGTTCAATTGAAAGTTATTTAAAATCTAAATGGAGCTTATCTTATACAGGAACCTGGTAATCAATTACTAGTAGAAATCGACTTAAAATAAACACACCCAATACAGTATGCTTGATTATTTATTACATCTTTTAACTTTTACTAATTCTATTTTCCACTGTAGTGGATATCCTGAATTGAATATTGTGTATACTTTTACACTCATACCTATCCTAGACCAAGTGCTACCACGAGCTTCTATTCCGCCAAGGAAGAGCAACTTATATTTTGATGTCCTCCTTTTAGTATATTACCCACTGATTATTATCTGTTTTTTGAAAACCCAAAACACACTCATTGATTATTTTTCTCTTGGAATAATTTATGGACAAGGTATAAATGTTGCTCACGAACTCATTCATAAGAGAGGATTTAATAAAGGAATAGGTATATGCACGTTATACTTTCTCTGCTATGGGCATTGGTATTATCAACACACTAAAGGACACCACATTAATGTTGGATTGGAAAAAGACCCAGCCACAGCACCAAGAGATATGACAGTATACCAATTTATCCCACGTTGTATTTACGGTGAATTTTCTCAAGCGTGGGATATAGATAAAGGTAAAACATTGTATTCTATGTTATTTTCTGGTTTCTTACTTTTGATATTGAAAAATGGATTTTGCCACTTAGTCGCGTGTATCATAGGAATAGTTTTCCTACAAATCATAAATTATGTTGAACACTACGGTGCAACAAGAAAAATAGATGAAAAAGTTACTACATTACACTCGTGGGATAGTGATAGTGTATTTAGCACATATGCTCTATTCAAGCTTCCATATCACGCAGACCATCACACTAATGCAATTAAACCTTATCGTGAGCTTGAGCTAAAAGAAAAATCAAGAAAATTGCCATTTGGATATCCAGCAATGATGATTATTAGTTTAATTCCACCACTATTTTTTAGATTAATTCATCCAATTCTTGAACAGTAATAATAGATATTCCTAATTCTTGGGCTTTTTCTATTTTACTTGTAGACTGGGATTTATCTTTGACTACTAAATAAGTAGTTTTTTTACTAATTGTGTTAAGGACTTTACCACCAAGTTCTTCAATCGTCTTTTCTTTACTAGCATCTCTAAATCCAGAAAAAACAAAAGTTTTACCTGACAGTTTTCCACTTTGAGTTTCAATCTTTTCTACTCTGTATTTAGTAATTCCATTTGTTTCCATCCACTTAATAAAATTTACAATTCCGTCAATAGACTGTTTTGCTAGAATATCACTGAAACCATCTAATTCTTTGACAGATTGTATTGTAACAAGGCCTTTCTCATAATCACTGATTAAATCACTCCATTTCTTAATCAAAATTAAGATTTTTTTATCTGCGATATTAGAACCAAATTGATTTGACGCCACAAGTAAGGTAGCGAGGTCTGGATTTTCAAATTTTTCTTTAATTTGTTTGACAATCTTATCTGCGAGTGTCTTTTTAAAGCCTTCTATCTTGATGAGTTCTGTTGTTGTCACATTTTTTAATTTCCTTACAGTGTCAATCCCGTGTTCAACAAGTCTCGCTAGTAATCCTTCATCCAGAAATTTTATCTCCATTTTCTTTACAAAATAAGCCAATTCTTTTACAATATTTTTGTCTCTGGTAACAAAGTGAACGTGGTTATCATCCCAATCATATTCAATACCTTCTGGTAGCCGTGGAGTGGTAGACTGTATGACACTACTTACATACGGTATAACGTCACCACTTCTCACTATTTCAATAATTGTACTAATACCTATTTGGTTGTCAACAATAAATTTGGCATTGTGTCCACTCACGTATTCTAGAATAACACCTTCCCAGTCTATTGGTTCGTAGTGAATACGTGGGATAACAAGACCATCTTTTGAGACACTCCACAAGACATCAATCACTTTAGTAACAATAGCACTTGTATTTACCTTGAAAGCCATTGCGTAGGATGGATTACCACTCGTATTTCGTAAGTAAGGAGTGTCACATTGAATTATCAAACCATCAATTTCAAACTGTCCTGATTGCTTTCGGTTGATGAGATACTCTTCAAGAAGGGTCATATTTAAAGTGGCTAGATTGCAGCTCGTAACTGTATCAAACTTGGCTTTTTTTAATTCATCGAGTTGAGTGTCTGGGGGACTTTGTTCTTTTTTTTCTATCTTTTCATAAGCTATAAATTTAAGATTTTGCTTTAGTGTTTCATTAATCTCTTTATGTTTGGAATTTACTATACCACTAACTACATTTCTTGCTTTTGAGATTAAACCTTTAGGTAAGATTATTTCACCACGAACACCGTACGTATTGGGAATTTTTGGAAGTTCCAAAATAGGTATTAAGTGACTAATATCGTGTCCATAAGAACCATTACCTCGGGTATACAATCTACCTCCAATATAGAGGGCAGAAATACCATCTAACTTGTCTGTGATGATATAATTATGGCATTTATTCCTTTGAAGCCATTGGGTAAGAAGCTTTTCTGTTTTGATTTTATCCATACTACCAAGCCAATAAGGGAGTTCTACTTTTTGACCTTTAACTTCTGTCCCAATTTGTGTCAGAAGTGGATGATTGGGGTCAATGGCTCTTAATCTCTCTAGTAAAATATCATATTCATTATCATCAATTATAGAGACACCAGTGTTATAATATGCTTCATTGGCTGCTTCAATTGTACTTACAAGGTCTTCCATAGATTAAATATATAGTATTAGAAAAATCTTATATCAATTTTCTTTATGAAGTTGGATTTAATTAAATTACAGTGGAAACACTATGAAATTCAGAAACTTAAAGAAAAAATAATAAGAGCAAAAAACCCAAAATACAATAAATATCTGTTATTTCTTCAAAAGAAACAGCGCAAAGTACAAAAGAAGAAAAATAACTACATATCGAGACTATTCTAGTAAATTCAGATATCTTTATATTTATGTAACCAGTCAAGTCAATTAATTTTCTGTGTATTATGTATGGAAACCTTAGTTTCGGGACCAGTAATTCTTTTACGTTTACAGAATAAAGGCAAAGTAGTTTATCTTTTTGGTGATGTGCATTATGATCTTCACGAGCAATACGAGTGTAATATTGATAAAGACTCAATATATATAGATCAACTATTCAAACAAATTTTTAAGAAAAATAAAAACGTTAATTTTTATTTGGAGACTTCATTCAATTTAGTCCAACACTACAAAAATCAGGAATATTATACATCACCTTACATTCATAAACTCAGAACTTTGTTTTCTAAAAATGTTAATTTTTCAAAGCACAAAATTGTACCTTCTAAGAAATATCCAAATGTTAGATTTCATTACTTTGACATAAGAATTGATTCGATAAAATACAATGACCTGAGTAAGTATTCATCAAAAATTCGTATTTATAATATTAAACAAGAATATACCACTCTGTTAAATCTTTTTCAACAGTCTTATAACGATATTATGAACAGTAAATACATTCAAAAAATTCTCAACAGGAAATATGATAATAAAAAAATATTCAAGAGTATCTTTAGTGAAATTGAAGATATGTATGAATACTTGATGGATAAAGTTAAACAGAGAATAGGTGAAGCCGATAAAATAGTTAAAAAATTTAATCACAGTAGTTTAACATTACCAAATCTGGACATTGCTAAACTAGAAGATGAGACTGTTACTGAATTTAATGATTTACATAATAGTATAATAAATCTCTTTGTTATCATAAATGATACATATTTCCTATATAGACTAAACAAAAGCGATGATAGTCTTAATTATGTATATTCCGGTGCCTATCATAGCTTAAATATTTGCTTTTTATTGTTAAGATACTTTGAATTTGATATCTCACATTCTACAACAGGATACGAATTCATTAAAAAAACTCAATGTGATATGAAACAATTTATTGAATATTCTAAAATGATAGAAAATAATATAAATCTTAATCTGTATTCTCAGTGTATTGACATCAATAATTTCCCAGAAAATCTTCAATGACTCCTCCCCTTGCTCACCGTTTCACTAGGTGTTAGCTTTTAATAAATTAAAATTTATTTAAAAACTAACAAGCAAGGGGTTTCTCAGTTAAGAGATGGTTTAGTACTTCAATCCAAATGACAGGATTTTTTCCAAGGGTAGCCACTTAATACCCCTGTTGAAGGTTATCAGTTGATTAATCAACTGATAATTACTTCAAACCGAGTGAAATGGTCCACTACACTCTTACGTAGTGGCTCTCCACTCTTAAACTATGAAATCAGTTAAAGAGTGTTGGTTTATAGAGACGTAATTGCTCTACGTGCAATACAAAATCCTGCATTTACGTCTGCGTGATCACGATGTCCACAATATTTACAATTAAACTCTTTTTTATTTCTATCTCCTATGTGGATACATTTCGAACACATCTGTG
>Ga0214921_10007455_pt1 | contig 14581 bp, 13 predicted proteins | sample LL1505_MetaG_FD_177992 | JGI IMG/M metagenome (GOLD analysis project Ga0214921, IMG submission 177992) | Freshwater microbial communities from Lake Lanier, Atlanta, Georgia, United States - LL-1505 | ecosystem: Environmental > Aquatic > Freshwater > Lake | place: USA: Georgia | collected... | reverse complement strand
TCCCAGTGTGGCTGATCGTCCTCTCAGACCAGCTACTGATCGTTGCCTTGGTGAGCCTTTACCTCACCAACTAGCTAATCAGATATCGGCCGCTCTAATAGCGTGAGGCCTTACGGTCCCCCACTTTCCCCCTCAGGGCGTATGCGGTATTATCGCAACTTTCGCTGCGTTATCCCCCACTACAAGGCACGTTCCGATATATTACTCACCCGTTCGCCACTCGCCACCAGGATTGCTCCCGTGCTGCCGTTCGACTTGCATGTGTAAAGCATGCCGCCAGCGTTCAATCTGAGCCAGAATCAAACTCTTCAGTTTAATATCTGTATGCCAATTAAGGCATGTCGCTCACTCAAAGAAATGACTCATTTATTTCTATTTGAATCAATTTACTGTTTAAGTGAGTACTACTTTATTTCATTGTCCAAAAGGACTAAATGCTTTCAGGTAGTACCCACAATTATCGGTTGACTAATTTTTAAAGAGTGGCTGTTTGTTTATTTAAGAACATTCAGCGAAGAAGTGAGACTATGACAGATATATTTTCCTCTGTCAACACCTATCCTGAAATATTTCTCATTTTCTTTAAAAATTTAATAAAACACCTTATTGACATACCTTTTCTCTATATTAAGAGTGAGTAATATTATATTTTTAAGGGTTTACCCTAATTAATTTGAGATTTCAGTTTAGAATATGTCTGCGTTATCTAAATTTGGAAGGTTGATATGAGCTCAAGTGACAATATTCAAACTAGACCAAAATTGATTTTAGTCTTGGAATTAAACCGGTCTCATCATGAAATGATGAGAAGTCATCTACTATCCTTAGGTGAAAACGATCGACGACTTCGTTTTGGTATGCACGCAACTGATTTGTTTATTAACTCCTATGTTGACTCTTTCAATTTTTCTAGAGATTGTTTCTTTGGCGTCATTGACAATTCTTTAACAGTTATTGGATTGGCTCATTTAAGTTATGGGCAAGAATTACTCGGTCAACCAGACACAGCAGAATTTGGTGTATCTGTATCTGAGAATGGCCGTGGTTTTGGGGTTGGAACTGCTCTATTTAAACGATCTGCAATACATGCAAGAAATACGAATATCAGCATTCTTTATGTCCACTGCCTATCTAGCAACGCAGCAATGATGCATATTGCACGTAAGTCTGGCATGGAGGTTGAATACTCTTACGGGGAGGCGGATGCATATTTAAGACTCCCCCCTGGAAATTCACAAAGTATTATTCTTGAGGCCATGCAAGATCAGTCTGCAATCATTGACTATTCCTTCAAGCAGAGCTTTAAAAGAACTCTTCTCAATAACAAATTATTTTTGAGTGGTCTTCTATCTCACTAATGGTTTAGTATCCACTCGTTAATTTTTTCTAAGTCTGGGTCACTTATATTTTTGTTTGCTGGCATGGCTATAACTCCCCAAATTCCTGAGCCTCCATTTTTAACTCGTAAAGCTAAATACTGTGGGGCGATTGGGTTTTTACGATATTTTTCCGCAATATCGCGAAATGCGGGGCCTATTATTTTTTTTGTTTCTGCATGACAACTCAGGCACCCATATTTTTTGGCAAGCGCCTGTCCGTTTGGCTTCGTATCTTGTGCAAATGATATGCGTGAAGAACAACCAACTGCCAAAGCAATGAAAAATATTATCCTTGGGTAGTTATGGTTTTGTTTGTTCTTGATGAGTAGTTGCATTGATTAATTTATTCTTTTCTTCTTCACTAATTATGTCAAATAACTTAACAACTTGTTTGATGCTGCTACTGCTTTTACTTGTAACTGTGGCAGCAGCTTTTGCTTCAAGCTCAGTAGTAATCCCCATTAAATAAACGCTTCCAGCTTCAACGGTAATTTTGATTGAGTTCGTTGGCACATCACTTGTAGTGATTAATTTTGCTTTTACTAAAGTAAATAGGGAACTGTCTGACAATCTTGAGCTTGTTGAGCTTGGCACGCCAATTTGTATTTCGTTTACGATATTTTTTATATTTTTAATCGGCGAAACAGTATTTTGAACCTGTTCTTTTAAATTTTGTGTTGTTGCTTCACCAGTTAATAAAACTTTTTGATTAAAGACATTTACATTAACGTGGACATTATCTTGAAATTTTTTGGTGATTAATGAATCTGCTTCAAGTTGTATACCTCGATCTATAGTTACCACACTAACAGGGCGTCTATCACCTAATACCAAAGCAGTTTCAGCCACCCCACCAACGATCAAAGGAAAACATCCCGTTAATTGCGTAACTAGCAAGGATATAAAGAGTAATTGTGCAAAATTTTTAATTATTTTCATTTTTTTAATCCAATAACAAATGATCAATGCCATCACATAAACAATGGAGGAGGAGTAAGTGTGTTTCTTGAATACGTGCAGTTCTTTCTGATGGAACGCACAAATGGACATTTTGTTGCCCATTCTGTTCTTTAAGTAGCTGGTTTATTTTCCCGCCCCCCCTCCCCGTTAAGGCAATTATTCCCATGCCAATTTTTTGAGCTGCTGCAATTGCTAAAATAACATTTTTTGAATTTCCTGAAGTTGATATTGCTAATAAAATATCTTCTGGCTTTCCAATTGCCCTTACCTGTTTACTAAAAACTTCATCGTAACCATAATCATTTCCTATTGCAGTCAGTATGGACGAATCAGTTGTTAGTGCAACAGCCCCCAGCTCTTTTCTTTCTCTCTCAAATCGACCGACTAATTCGGCAGCAAAGTGTTGTGCATCTGCTGCTGATCCGCCATTACCACAAGCAAGTATTTTTCCACCCTTGTCAATAGATGAATACATTAATTCAGTCGCAACCTGAACCAAGGGGGATAACTGTTCAGATGCTTCTTGTTTTGTTGAAATACTATCCTTAAATTGTTGCTGGATTCGTGTTAATAAATCTTTATTCATAACTTCCTTCTTTTTCTTAAGGATATAAGCTTAAACTGTTATATCCCTACTCATCTATTCGTTAACCCATCTCTATATTATGGATCAAACATTTTTTTTAGACCAACAAAATATGCCTAATAGCTCACTTTACGTTGTGAGCACACCTATTGGTAATTTAGGTGATATTACTTATCGTGCAGTACATATTTTACGATCGGTTGATGGCATTGCCTGTGAAGATACTCGCCATACGTCTCACTTACTAAAGTCTTTGGGAATACATAAGCCTTTGATGGCAATCCATGAGCATAATGAAAATACAGCGGCGAATTCGTTAATTAATCACCTTCAGTTAGGTGAGCGTTGGGCCTACGTATGTGATGCTGGTACTCCAAGTATTTCTGATCCAGGAGCAAGATTGGTTAATGAGGTCCGACTTGCTGGATATCAGATATTTCCCATACCTGGTCCAAGCGCTATCACTACTTTGCTCTCTGTTTCTGGTCAATTGACGCATGGCCGTAATGGTGAATTTCAATTTTTAGGGTTTCTGCCCTTAAAAGGAAAAGATCGATCCAGTGTTTTTGACTTCATAAATAAAAGCATTCCTGCTTCGGTTTTCTATGAGTCTCCCCAAAGAATTAAAAGCACGTTAAACGACCTTCTTCTAAATATGAGTGACCATTCAAGATCGATCGTCATTGGTCGTGAGTTAACTAAAAAATTTGAAACCATCTCCTATTTAAAACTTCAGGATCTTCCTTTGTGGATAAGTTCTGATTTAGAAGAGCGTGGTGAGTTTTGTATTATCTTAGGAGGGGCACATCAAGACCAAAATCATCTTGGATTAAATACAAGTGACTCAGTTGTCAACCTTCCAAAGCTTTCTGAAATTTTATCCTCTTACTTGGGAAGTAAACAAATTGCAGAAGTATTTTCTAAAGCCCAGTTGATGACTAAAAATGACGCCTATGATTTAGCACTCAAAACAAAAAACCCGTCAAAAGACGGGTAATTTTTATTTTTCTCTGTTCCAGCTTATTTTGCTGTATCTGGTTCTTTGGGCTCTTTTAACTTGCCACCAGAGGCATTTGCAATATAGACAACGGCTCGTGCTATTTCAAAGTCACTCACATCATCAGGCGAAGCCCCGCCTCTCGCTGGCATTGCATTTTTGCCCTTGATTGCAGATGAAACTAAATAATCATATCCTTTAGATACCCTTCCAGACCAGGCGGCAGTATCTTGAAATTTAGGCGCTCCAGCAGCGCCTGATGAATGGCATGAAGCACATACGCTTTGATACACCGCCTCACCAGTTTTAAATACCTTAGGTGCGGAAGAGTCTACAAAGTTCAGGTTTGCCACCGGTTTAATAATTTTTAGAGTTGACTCTGCATTTGGAATTGAGGAATGTTTTGTCCCGCTATCAGCGTATATAAGCAACAAAAGTATCACTATCAGAGGTATAAAAAAAGCTGCGAATACCATCGTAATTAACTGTTTCGGGTTTTTTATCATGCTGCCATGTTGTTCGCTCATTAATTTTCCTTCAATTTTAAATTTATTTAGTATCTTATATGCAAATTATAGCCATTCAACATAACATTTTATTTACACAAGCTTTAACCTGAGTAGAATCATCTTATTTCAGCAATAATATTGCTTCATTTGATTCTTATTTACTAATCCTTAATATTGCGCCCGTAGCTCAGTGGATAGAGTATTGGCCTCCGAAGCCAAGGGTCGCGCGTTCGATTCGCGCCGGGCGCACCACAAATTTGTACTAATTTAGTCAATAAAAAAGCACCGTCTTAACGGTGCTTTCTTCTAAACCAAGGTTAGTATTTGGCTGTTTATTTTTCAAAGCCACTAAATTTAACTTCAACACGACGGTTTGGTGCTTCACAAACTGTACGTGATACTGTGCGGCCATTAACCTTCATACCATTACATGTTGTTGGATTTACAACATAATTTGTAGATCCATATCCATCATAGGATATTTTGGAAGCTGGAACACCTTTAGATGCTAAGTAGTCATTAACACTTTTCGCGCGGTTTTTAGATAATGGAAGGTTTAAAGAATCCTTACCTTGTGAGTCTGTATAGCCACTAATAACTAATTTATCTAAGTCGTATTTTGCTAATTTAACAAGTGCAGCGTCAAGAATTAGCTTACCTTTTGATGTAATAACTGAAGAACCTAACTCATATGCACCGTCTGCACCTAGAGTAAAAGAACCAGAAGCTGGCTGTCTAGCTTGAACAGCCTTTTGTTGTGCTGCTGGAGGTGGAGCAACGGGTGGTTGAGCAACTACTTTTGCTGGGGCGCCATCACAGAGTGCGTTTGCTGTTGCAGGGGTCCAAAAATTATCTCTCCAACAGAGTTCATCATTACCGTTTTTCCAAACATAACCGTTTGCTGCGCCACTCCAGTTATCGTTTGCTGGGGTTTTATTTACTTCATATGCAATGGGAGCAGCTTGAGATGCCACTACGAATGAGGCAAGGGCGACAGCCGTGCCAAATTTGCCAAAATTGTTCATGCAAATCCTCCTAGATTTATAAATAATATGCTTCAAAGATACTTAAAAAATAACATACAAATAATTACCAATTGTTAATTTGTAATAAATATTGTTATTTGCATAATACAGTCCTATTTTTACCCTTTTAAATTGTTGTAGGTAAACAACGTTTTCAGATGGTTAGATTGATTAATTTCTCTTAATTAATGAACCTTTGAGGATTATTTTGTTGTTTTGCTCAGAGTAAATACGCTAAAACTAAAAGATAGATAAAATATCTTTCTATACAAAATTCTTTTTAAATATGACCACAAATTTAAATACTACTATCGTTAATGTTCAGCCCATTCCTGAAGGTCTTCCAATTCCTAATCGGAAGGTTATTCGCAGTTGGATTGAACCATTTGCAGAAAAGCAAACACTAAAAGCGATTTTATTGCTTGTCGGTGACATTGTGATTTGGCTGGCTTTAATCGCTGGTGTCGTTTTCGTTGAGAATTTATTATTTAAAATTATTTTAGGCAACATTGCGGGATTTTGGATTGGACGTTTATTTATTCTTGGTCACGATGCATGTCATCAGAGCTATACCCCACATCGCGAACTCAACAAAATTCTTGGGCGTATTGCGTTTTTACCCTCTTTAACCCCATTTAGCCTTTGGGAAGTTGGTCATAATGTTGTTCACCATGGACAAACTAATTTAAAAGGCTTTGATTTTGTTTGGGCGCCCGCTAGTTTGGAAGAGTTTAAGGCAATGCCTGTATGGCGACAAAATCTCGAGCGCATTTACCGAAGCGGTTGGGGGCCTGCCCTTTATTACATGCATGAAATCTGGTGGAACAAAATGTTTTTTCCTAATAAGAAAAATATGCCGTCAACACGTAAGGTGTTTTTAAAAGACAATTTATTGGTTTCCGTATTTGGTGTTTTGTGGATAGGTACTTTGATCTATGCAGCCCTAGTAACTAATCAATCAATTATCGGATTGCTAATCTGTGGTTTCTTGATTCCATTTGTTTTTTGGAATGGCATGATTGGTTGGGTTGTTTATGTTCATCATACTCATACCAGCGTTTCATGGTATGACAATAAGTCTGAGTGGTTGAGGGCTCAACCCTTTGTTTCTACCACAGTACATCTCACCTTCAAGTATCATTTTGGGATGTTGATGCATCATATTATGGAACATACTGCGCACCATGTGGATATGGGTGTCCCCCTTTACCAATTAACTGATGCTCAAAATAAATTGGAAGAGGTTTTGCCTGGAAGAATCATTAAACAGCCTTTTTCCTGGTCTTGGTATTTTGATACTGCCAAGCTTTGTAAGCTTTATGATTTTAATAATAAAACTTGGCTAGATTTTCAAGGAAATAAAACTGCTGAATCTATAAAAGTCGTTCTTAGCCCACAATAAAGGTCTTATTTTAAAATTGAGTTAAAATAGAGTTTTGTTGCATGGGCTGTAATAAATGACTACAAGTACAACCACCACTCCTTCTACAACTGAAACTACCAGTCAGTCTCTCAAATTTTGCTCTTCTTGTAGCAGAGAAAAGCGTCTTGATGGTGGCACATGGATTCCAACGAGTAATCGTAAACAACGTTGGATATGTGCCAGTTGCCTTTATAACCGTACCCACCGAACTGGTGCTATTAAAGCGTAATCCCTCCTCACTTTCTAATTGATTAGAAACGGGTTCGAAACTCTCTCTTGTCCAAATGTTGATACTGGACCGTGTCCTGGAATAAATGTAATATCATCCCCCAGTGGAAATAGCTTGTATTTAATTGAGTTTATTAAGTCTTGATGGTTTCCTCTAGGAAAGTCTGTTCTTCCGATTGAGCCAGAAAATAAAACATCTCCAACAACTGCTACTCTTGTTTTTTGATCTATAAAAACAACATGTCCAGGGGTGTGTCCTGGGCAGTGAATAATATCGAAACACTCTTCACCTACCCAAACTTGATCACCATCGACTAGCCAACGCTTAGGTATAAAAGACTGTCCCTGATGCTCAAAGCCAAATCTTTTTGCTTGTTCAGGTAATAAATCAATCCAAAACTGATCATCGATATGAGGACCTATAATATCAACTTTAAGAGTAAGCGCCAACTCATTTGCAGCGGAGCAATGATCTACATGCCCATGCGTTATTAATATTTTTTCAACCGTTACATTCAAGTGTTCAATTTGTGAGCGAATTATCTCTAAATCACCACCTGGGTCTACAACAGCTGCTTTTTGAGTCACGTCACAAATTAATAATGAGCAATTTTGCTCAAATGGAGTTACAGGTATTAATACAATTTTTAGTGCCATAGATTTATCATATCAAGAATTTTTTAATCAAATATTTTTAGATTTCAACATATTTTTTTTCGTTTTCAGTTAAACTTGAATAGTTGGTAGGAGAGAGTGTATTTCACCGCCGAAGGCGCAATGCCCATAAACGCTCAGGCAAAAGGACTGTCAACATTAACACTCTGGAGAGCGGCATTTAATTGCCCACCGAAGGGGCTAACGCTGAATTTTGCGTAATCTCTCAGGTATCAAGGACAGAGGGGCCTTCACTAGGACTCCTATGGCTCCTTTGCCATCTCTTACTATTTTTAACGAGGCTCATAAATCCCTCGGTGCAAAAATGATTGATTTTGGTGGCTGGGAAATGCCCATTCACTATGGATCTCAACTAAGTGAGCATTTACATACAAGAACTTCTGCCAGTCTGTTTGATGTTTCCCATATGGCAGTTGTTGATTGTTTCGGCTCCGAGTCCTTTGCCTTCTTATCTTATCTTTTGGCAAATAATATTCAAAAGCTAAAAGTCCCAGGTATGGGACTATATTCTTGTATGTTAAATCACGAGGGTGGCATTATTGATGATTTAATCATATATAGGCTTGAGGATCGTTATCGCCTTGTAATTAATGCTTCTACTGCAGAGTCAGACATCCTTTGGATGGCCGAACAAGCAACCGCTTTTAAAGATGTTTCACTTATACCTAGGCGTTATGGGTTGAATCATTTTGCAGAGCCAGAGATCTTATTGGCAGTTCAAGGGCCTTTGAGTCTGAGAGTTCTTTCTCAATCGTTTCCAACAATTGCTAACGAGTTAGAAAAGCTTTCTTATTTTCATGCTTCCTTTTTATCTACTAACTTTGGCAGATTGATGTTTGCTAGAACCGGTTATACGGGCGAGGATGGTTTTGAAATTAGTATTCCAATGTCCCAAGGACAATTAGTTTGGGACTATTTGTTAGGCCTTTCATCAGACTTAAAGCCTGCTGGTTTGGGTGCTAGAGATACACTGCGGATTGAAGCAGGTTATAACTTATATGGGCAAGATATGAATACACAAACGAGCCCTCTTGATTGTGGTCTATCCTGGACAGTAGATTTAAAAAGCGAGAGAAGCTTCATTGGTAAGTCTAAACTCATTGAACAAGGTCAACATTTTGATTTTTTAGGACTAGTTTTATTGGGTAAAGGTATTATCCGGGCTCACCAAAAAGTAATAACTCCATGTGGAATTGGTGAAATATGTTCTGGGACATATAGCCCGTCCTTAGAAAAGTCAATTGGCTTAGCTCGTTTACCCAAAGGTCAAATTTTGGGTTCTATTGTTCAAGTCAACATTCGTGATCAAGAAATTGATGCTCAATTAGTAAAGCCTCAATTTGTTAGGCGTGGTCAAGTTCTTATTTAATATCTAGGAGATTTTTATGTCAGTTCCACAAAACTTAAAATACGCAGCATCACACGAGTGGTGCTTATCTAACGAGGATGGTTCTTATTCGGTAGGTATCACGCATCACGCTCAAGACGCATTAGGTGATATTGTTTTTATCGAGCTTCCCAAATTAGGGCAAAAGGTTATTGCAAAAGCAAATTGTGCTGTTGTTGAATCAGTTAAAGCTGCTAGTGATATTTACGCACCAATTAATGGTGAAATTATCGCGATCAATGAGGAACTGGCGAAATCTCCCGAACAAATTAACTCAGCACCCTATGCATCTTGGTTCTTTAAGATCAAAGCTTCAAACCCCTCAGACTTAAATGACTTACTTGATGGTGCGGCTTATAGCTCATCTATTGGGGAGTAATGCATGTCCTCTTCATTAATCCAAGAAGCTTTACAAACAAATGCCGAATTTATTTCGAGACACATCGGTCCATCTCTTGACGAGCAGGATTCTATGCTTCGAGTACTGGGCCTTCAATCTAGGAATGATTTGATTCAATCCGTAGTTCCTTCTTCAATTAGGGAAAATCAATCATTACCTCTTGCTGAATTTACTCAACCACTTTCAGAGACTGATGCGTTAAATCAATTGAAGTCAATTGCTAATAAAAATTTAATCTTTAAAAGTTGGATCGGTCAGGGGTACTACAACACATTTACTCCCGCAGTTATTCAGAGAAATATTTTAGAAAATCCTTCTTGGTATACGGCCTACACTCCGTATCAGCCTGAGATTTCGCAAGGTAGATTAGAGGCAATTATCAATTTCCAACAAATGATTATGGATCTCTCGGGTATGGATATTGCAAATGCATCGATGCTAGATGAGGGAACTTCTGCGGCTGAAGCTATGACATTAGCTCTTCGCTCAACCGAATCTCAATCTACTTCTTTTTTTGTTGCCTCAGATGTTTTTCCACAAACTATAGAGGTAATTAAAACTCGTGCAAAGCCTTTAAATATTCAAGTCATTATTGATGAAGCGTCCAACATGACTCAATATGATGTTTTTGGCTCAATCATTCAATATCCTGGAGGCAATGGGCATTTATATTCTCTCTCAGATTATTTAAAAATGAGTACCCACATCCATGCTCAGAAAGGCTTGTTCATCGTCGCTGCTGATTTATTAGCTCTCACTATCTTGGAGTCTCCAGCAAAGCTTCAAGCTGATATTGTCATCGGTAACTCACAACGCTTTGGAGTCCCGATAGGCTTTGGTGGTCCTCATGCTGCTTTTTTGGCAACTAAAGATGTCTATAAAAGAAACATGCCCGGTAGACTAGTTGGGGTTAGTATTGATTCCAATGGTAACCCTGCTTATCGATTGGCCTTACAAACTCGTGAACAACATATTCGGCGAGAAAAAGCAACGTCAAATATTTGCACTGCACAAGTTTTGTTAGCAGTGATCGCTAGTATGTATGCCATTTACCATGGTCCAAAGGGTTTAAAGAAAATTGCTCTTCGCACCCATTTTTATACTTCTTTATTAGCAAATACTCTTAGGAAGCAAGGTGTAGACGTTTGTAATTCATCTTGGTTTGATACCCTTCTCATTAAATCAAACAATGTGGCACCCATTCTTTCGAAAGCAAATGCTCTAGAAATGAATTTTAGATCTTTGGATGATCATCATCTTGTCATCTCTTTAGACGAAACCTGCTCTGATACTGATATACCTCGTATTTTAAAAGCTTTTGATATTGATTTGACGGTTGATGACCTTAAATCATTTACACCTTCATCGGTGTCTAGCTTCCCTCAAGATCTCATTCGTTCTGACTCTTATTTAACGCATCCAACCTTTAATCGATATCACTCAGAGCATGAAATGCTTCGCTATCTTCGTCGTCTTTCAGATAAAGATTTAGCTCTTGACAGAACAATGATACCTCTAGGCTCATGCACAATGAAATTGAATGCTACTAGTGAAATGTTACCAATTTCATGGCCTACATTTAATCAAATTCATCCATTTGCTCCAACTTCTCAATGGACTGGATACGCACAACTTATTGAACAAGTTGAACGTATGATGTGTGCCGCAACTGGGTACGATTGTGTTTCCTTACAGCCGAATGCTGGTTCTCAGGGTGAGTATGCAGGTCTTTTAGCTATTCAGGCATTTCATGAGTCTCGTGGTGATATGCATCGTAATATTTGCCTAATACCCTCTTCTGCACACGGTACTAATCCTGCTTCAGCGCAAATGGCTGGCATGGAGGTGATTGTGATTGCATGTGATTTGAATGGAAATATCGATTATTCAGATTTGCAATCTAAAGTTGAAATACACTCTTCACACCTTGCGGCAATGATGATTACTTATCCCTCTACTCATGGTGTTTTTGAAACACATGTGAAAGAAGTATGTGAATTAATTCATGCTCATGGCGGTCAAGTGTATATTGATGGTGCAAATATGAACGCCCTAGTTGGTACCGCCGCTCCGGGACATTTTGGTGGTGATGTAAGTCACTTAAATCTTCATAAAACTTTTTGTATTCCTCATGGAGGAGGTGGGCCTGGTGTGGGTCCAATAGCCGCAAAGGCTCACTTAGCTCCTTTTTTACCCATGTCCTTTACTGCTAATTTGATTGCAAAATCTAATCAGCAAATTCCTCGAATTAGTGCTGCTCCCTATGGTTCTGCATCAATACTTCCTATTTCTTGGATGTATGTTGCTATGATGGGCTCAAGTGGTTTGCGCCATGCTACAGAGGTGGCTATTTTATCTGCTAACTATATAGCCAAAAAATTAAGCCCCCACTTTCCAATCTTATACAAAGGGCAAAATGATTTAATTGCTCACGAATGTATTCTTGATATTAGACCCATTCAAAAGCTATCTGGTATTAGTAATGAAGATATTGCCAAACGCTTAATGGATTTTGGTTTTCATGCGCCAACAATGAGTTTTCCTGTTCCTGGAACTCTCATGATTGAACCAACCGAAAGTGAGTCTAAGTTTGAAATGGACCGATTTATTGAAGCAATGATTTGTATTCGTGAAGAAATTGAAATGGTTATTACTGGCAAATTTGATCCCTTAGATAACCCATTAAAACACGCGCCGCACACTGCTCAATCTTTATTATCATCCGATTGGAATCATTCTTATACTCGGGAAATTGCTGCGTATCCAGTTTCAAGATTAAAGATCAATAAATATTGGCCGCCTGTTGGTAGGGTAGACAATGTTCATGGAGATCGTAATTTATTTTGTGCGTGTGTCCCAATGAGTGAGTACGAAGCGGTTTAAAATTGAAGCGGATCACGATCAATTTGTAATTTTATTGATCGTGTTTTTTTCTTAATAACCTCAATATAATCTAGTGCCTTTTCAAGTGTTTTTTGTAACTTAATTCTATCGTTAGTCTCTATGAGTATTTGATTTCTATCGACACCAGATAATCGCTGTAAAACTCTTGGACTTGGATCACTTATTTGTATATTTTCCAGTATTTCTTGTTCTAAATATTGTTTTAACATCTGAAGTGCTTCATTATTATTTTGTTCACTTTTTGATTCTGCAATAATGAGTGCTTGATGTGAGTAAGGGGGTAATAGGTAATCCTGTCTCTCTTTTACTATATCCGTTATAAACTCGTCATATTGGTGCTCTGCTAAAGCTTTAAACATCGGGTGATCGACAAATTCCGTTTGAATATAAATATTTGCGCCTTCCGCACCTTCACCACGGCCCGCCCTTCCAGCCACCTGTACCAATTGTGAGAATATTTTCTCTACAGCTCGAAAATCCTGAGAGTACAAACTTTTATCCACATCTATAACGATAATTGATTGTATATGCTGAAAATCATGTCCCTTAATAATCATTTGTGTACCAATAATAATTGCTGGTTCACCAACATGAATTTTGTTAAATAGCTCTTCTGCAGAACCTTTTTTTTTCGTGGAGTCACCATCGATTCTTATTAAGTCTATTTGAGGATAAATATCTTTTAAATACTCTTCTATTTTTTGCGTTCCAATCCCTAATGTTTCTAAATCTTGGTTTCCACACTCTGGGCAACTGATTGGTATATATTGATTACTTCCACAATGATGGCATTGCAATACTTTCCCATTGCCACCAATTTTTTTATGTACCACCATCCAAGCGCTACATTCTTTACAACTTGATTTCCATGAGCATGTTTTACAGTAAAGTATTGGTGCATATCCTCTTCTGTTGATATAGACAAGCGTTTGTTTATTATTTTTTCGCGTTTGAGTGATAACTTCTTCTATTTCATCTGATAGGCCATAAGTATTTACTTTTTTATTTTTTCTTGCTTTACCTAAATCAATAAGACGTAATTTTGATAAACTTGCTCCCTCTTTTGCCTTTTTAGTTAAAGTTAAAAGTCTTATTTTATTTTCTATAACCTTATGCCAAGTTTCACTAGATGGAGTAGCGGACGTAAGTACGATGGGAATTTTTAGTTCCGAAGCGCGCCAAATTGCTAAATCGCGAGCGTTATATCGTAATCCATCTTGTTGTTTATAAGAAGAATCATGCTCTTCATCCACCACGATCGCTTTTATGTTTTTAGCAGGGGCAAAGATACTGAGTCTTGTTCCCAATATGACTCTTGACAACCCATTCTCTATTTTCCACCAAGCAATATTTCTCTGTAAAGAAGTTACATCACTATGCAGAACTGTCACATCCTCACTTACAAACACTTGTTTTACTATTTTTTCTAATTGGGGTGTTAAGTTTATTTCTGGAACGAGTATGAGGCATTGAGCATTTTCATCCTTTAATACCTCTTTTAACCAAGTCAGATAGACAGCTGTTTTACCACTTCCTGTTATTCCCTTTAATAAAATTAATTCAAACTTACTTTTATTAGAGCTTTTTTGTAAATACTCTAAGCTACTGATTTGCTCTTCATTTAAATTCCATCTGTACTCCTTAACTTCACTATTATTTATATTTTTTATTTTCTTGTTTAGTTTTATTTTTTGCTTTTGCAATAGAGCCCACTTGTTTGGCTTTTTCCAGTCTGCTGGAATACTTGTAAATAGTGTTTCACCCAAGGGTCTTAAATAATATTTAGATGAAAATTGACACAAGTTAATGACTTGCTGAGTAACTGATAATTCTGATGCTACAGATAAGACAGGCTTTATTTTTCTTATTGGATCATTTGCATGAGAATTATTCTCAACTATTTGTAGGACAATACCTGCTGTAATTTTTGCTCTGAATTCTACTTCTACAATATCTCCAATTTGTGGAGCCTGAAATAACTTCTCTTGACTCCATGAGTAATCAAATAGTTGAAATATCGGTACGTCAATAGCTATTTTTACGATCACTTGATTGATTATTCTCCATATTTATATTTAACTTTTAGTAGTAATTACTTACTTGAGTTT
>Ga0214921_10007453_pt1 | contig 14586 bp, 14 predicted proteins | sample LL1505_MetaG_FD_177992 | JGI IMG/M metagenome (GOLD analysis project Ga0214921, IMG submission 177992) | Freshwater microbial communities from Lake Lanier, Atlanta, Georgia, United States - LL-1505 | ecosystem: Environmental > Aquatic > Freshwater > Lake | place: USA: Georgia | collected... | reverse complement strand
GTCAGATTCGAGAGAGAAATTCTCTCTGGGTTACAGGCGAGCTTTGAGAGCACGCAAGTCAGCGATAGCCATGTCAATCTGTTTCTTGCGTGAGTCAGCGTCATAGCACTCATCAAGCACAGCGAACAGGTAATCCTTGCGGTCAGTAGGTATGCGAACCTTGCGAGCATCAGACTCAGGCAGTGGCTTTGACTTGCCTTGCTTGATGTTGTAGGTAAAGTCAGATGATGCTCTGTCAATGGCTTTGACATGGTCAGGCTTAGCGCCTTTGCCTTTGCCCGTCTCGATGATGGCTTTGGCATTGGTGTAGCCTTGTCCGATAAGGTGATTGAGCATCCAACGAGCACGAAGGTCTTTCTGTTGCTCAGGCGTAGCCTTTGCGTATGCGTCAGCCAATGGCTTAGCTGACTGTTGCAATTCTTTGCCGAACTTACCAACAGACTTGGCGAACTCATCGAATGACAGGGTTGTGTTTGCTTTCACGTTCATGTTGCTTCTCCTAGTGTGAGAGAGAAATTCTCTCTGGGTTGTACGGCTGAGAACCTTTCCCAACCGCTGATGCTATTTTACCATGAGGGGTAAGCAGATGGTTCGCATAGCTGTCTCGAAGCGTGAATATCCTAGAACTTTCGACCCCACCATGGGGGCATCACCCATATATGTGTGAACGGGTAGCTAGTTGTGTGAACACTATTCCCCACCGATTCTCGGCACTTTTGTAATACTTAATACCACCCCCATAAATTTTTATAAAAAATTATAAAATCTCTTGTCCAACACTGGACAACAATCCATAAAAAAACCCCCGGCATTTCTGACGGGGGCTGAACGGTCGAACCAACAACCGAGGAGAAGCAACGGACAACTGCTTGCCGCATCACTTAAAAGTAGTATACACTCCGCGCATCGCAGGTACAAGGGACTTATGCGCTGATGCTAGAACACTTAATTGAATTTGAACCCGAAGTAATTGATTACTCCGGTAAACCTACGCCGCTTGAAAAAGAACATCCGGCGGATGTGATCGACGCCAAGGTTAATACAACCGAGTGGCTGAAAGGGTTGGGTGCGGCTGACACAGATACAGTGGTCACTCAAGCAGAAGTCCAAGCGGCACGCGCATCTTTCACAAACCTCATCTCTTCCGCGCCAGCAGAAATCACGCACGAACATCTAACACAGATCAAAACGCCTGTTGCAGTGCAACATCTGGTGGGCATGCTGACAGCCTACGATTGGGAATTTGTGCATCAGGCTAGAGAGCTGCGTGGTTACACAGTGGCCAAACTGTTGGAAGAATGCGAAAACCCTAACGCTAATATCCGACTAAAAGCGTTGGGATTGTTGGGCAAGGTCACGGAAGTTGGATTGTTCACCGACAAGATTGAAGTCAAAAAGACAGATCTGACCGACGAAGAAATCGACAAGAAGCTCAAGGACAAGCTCGCCAAGTTCATGAACGTGACCGACGCTGAACCAATTGAAGATATAGAAGTAAGCAATCCCTTACCGGCCACCCCAGATGAATCTTGAAAGTCTAACGTTAAACACTGGGGAAATACAGGCAATTCAACGTGCCTTACCCACTATGAGTCTTAAAGAAAAAATTGAACTCATGGACATGTTAGAAGAACGGGAGAAGAGATATAAGCTGGTGTCTGGACGCACCAACATGCTGGAGTTTGCCAAGCATGTATACCCCGGATTCAAAGTTGGGCCGCATCATAGGAAGCTGGCACGCATCTTCGATGCGGTAATCAGAGGAGAAAAGAAGAGAGTAATTATCAATATTGCGCCACGTATGGGTAAGTCTGAGTTTTCCAGCTACCTGTTCCCCGCATATTTTCTAGGTAATTTCCCTAATAAGAAGATCATCATGGGAACGCACACAGCTTCCCTGTCCGAAGACTTTGGTCGTCGGGTTCGTAACTTACTGGATGATGAACAATACCATGAACTGTTTCCTCAAACTCTTATTGCAGATGACCAGAAGGCTGCTGGAAAGTGGAGTACTGCTGCTGGGGGCCAGTATTACGCTGCTGGTGTTGGTGGTGCTCTTGCCGGTCGCGGCGCTGATTTATTCGTTATCGACGACCCACACTCAGAACAAGACGTAAAGGCAAACAGCCGACTGGCGTTTGATACAGCGTGGAGTTGGTTTCAAACAGGCCCACTCCAGCGTTTGATGCCGGGCGGTGCGATCATTGTCATCATGACGCGTTGGGGTAAGCTGGACTTGACCGGACGTTTGATCGACTACCAAGTAAAGAACCCAGAATCTCCTACATGGGAGATCGTAGAGCTACCCGCCATCTTGCATGAAGGAACGGACAACGAGAAGTCGCTCTGGCCAGAGCAGTGGCCGCTGGAGTCTTTACTAAGTGCCAAGTCTGCAATGGATCCCAAGTACTGGAACGCCCAGTACATGCAGCAGCCGACAAGCGACAACTCGGCGATCATTGCCAGAAAGCACTGGCGCATTTGGCCAAGCGATACACCACCAGACTGTGAGTACATAATCCAGAGCTGGGATACGGCGCACGAGACCAAGAGCACATCTGACTACAGCGCGTGCACAACGTGGGGTGTGTTCTACAACGAAGAAGAGAACAACGCGGCGCAAGTAATTTTGTTGGATGGTTTTAAAGACAGGATGCCATTTCCAGAACTTAAAACTATTGCTTTGAAACATTACAAAGAGTGGGAGCCTGATGCGTTCATTGTGGAGAAGAAAGCCGCTGGTGGGCCACTGATCCAAGAACTTCGGGCAATGGGCATCCCCGTGCAGGAATTTACACCGAGCCGTGGAAACGATAAGATGGTGCGTGTCAACGCCGTAGCCGACATGTTTACATCTGGTCTGGTGTGGGCACCTGACACACGCTGGGCACGCGAAGTGATAGAAGAGGTTGCGTCTTTCCCTGTGGGAGAGAACGATGACTATGTTGACACGACCACCCAAGCACTGCTGCGAGTCAGACAAGGTGGTTTTATCCGTATTGACACGGATGAACCAGATGAACCCCGATTTTTTAAACGCCGGTCTGCGGCGTACTACTAAGGATAAATGATGGCAACCAATATAGACAAAGCTCTGTTCCAACAACCACAAGGTATGGAGTCAATGGCGCAAGACGCGGAACCCATTGAGATTGAAATTATTGATCCTGAAGCGGTAAACATACACGCAGGCGACTTGGATATCAGTATTGGTAAAGGTGAAGACGATACCTTTGACGAGAACTTAGCCGAAACACTGGAAGAAGATGACATCATGTCAATGGCCGCTGATTTAGAAGGCGACATTGACCAAGACAAGCAATCACGCAAGGACTGGGAGAAGGCGTACACGGAAGGACTCAAACTCCTTGGCCTTCAGTATGAGGAGCGCACTGAACCGTGGAACGGTGCGTCGGGCGTGTTCCACCCCATGATTACCGAGGCTGTGGTGCGCTTCCAGTCAGAGACAATCACCGAGACATTCCCAGCGCAAGGGCCTGTACGTACAAAAATTCTGGGTAAAGAAACACCTGAGAAACAAGAAGCTGCTATTCGTGTTGAAGAAGACATGAACTACGAGCTGACAGAAGTCATGCGCGAGTTCCGCCCTGAGCATGAGCGCATGTTGTGGAGCCTCCCGGCTACAGGTTCAGCGTTCAAGAAGGTATACTACGACCCCAACATTGGTCGTCAAATTTCAATATTTGTACCGGCAGAGGATATCCTCCTGCCATATGGCACGTCTGATTTAGATACCTGCTACCGCTTGACGCACGTCATGCGCAAGACAAAAAACGAGATTGTCAAGCTACAACAAGCAGGTTTCTATCGTGACATTGAGTTGCCTGACCCTACCAAAGAACAAGACAACATCAAGAAAGCCAAAGACAAAGAAACAGGTTTCTCTGATCTGAACGACGACAGATACACGCTATATGAGTGCCATGTTGACTTGGTGCTAAAGGGCGATGAAGACAAGGGTGACGACGGCGAGCCGACAGGAATCACAAGGCCATACGTAGTTACCCTTATAAAAGGCACAAACGATGTGCTATCAATCCGTAGAAACTGGGAACAGGACGATCCACTTGAGCTTAAACGACAACACTTTGTTCACTATCAATACATCCCGGGTTTTGGAGCGTACGGCTTTGGCCTATTCCATCTCATTGGAGGGTATGCCAAATCTGCTACCAGTCTCATGCGCCAGCTTATCGACGCGGGTACGCTCTCAAACCTTCCCGGGGGACTCAAATCCCGTGGCATGCGCATCAAGGGAGACGACACACCGATTGCACCCGGAGAATGGCGCGATGTAGATATTGGTTCTGGTGCGTTGCGCGACAGTATCCTGCCACTGCCATATAAAGAACCAAGCCTTGTCTTGTCTGGGTTGATGGACAAGATCGTAGATGAAGGCCGTAGGTTTGCCGCCACTGCTGACATGAAGGTGTCAGACATGTCTGCCCAAGCCCCTGTGGGTACGACACTCGCTCTCTTGGAGCGCCAACTAAAAGTTATGTCAGCGGTACAAGCCCGTCTGCACTACACATTTAAACAAGAACTGCGTCTGTTGGCCGCAATCATCCGCGACTACACAGACCCTGACTATGACTACGATCCGGTTGATGCCAACCGCAAGGCCAAGAAAGAAGACTACGACCACGTAGATATCATCCCTGTGAGCGATCCAAACGCAGCGACTATGAGTCAACGCGTTGTGCAGTACCAAGCTGTGATCCAGATGGCGCAGATGGCTCCAGATATTTACGACTTGCCACAGCTTCACAGGCAAATGTTGGCGGTGTTGGGTATCAAGGATGCTGACAAGCTTGTGCCTTTGCCGGATGACCAGAAACCAAAAGATCCTGTGTCTGAGAACATGGCGGCACTGCGTCTGGAGCCTTTGAAGGCTTTCTTCTACCAAGACCACCAGTCACATATACAAGTGCACATGATGGCAATGCAAGACCCGATAGTCATGCAGTTGGTTGGCCAGAACCCTAAAGCTCCGCAGATCCAAGCGGCAATGATGGCTCACGTTGCTGAGCACGTAGGCTTTGCCTATCGCCAGAAGATTGAACAGCAGATGGGTATGCCACTGCCGCCTGAAGATGAGAAGCTGCCACCAGAGATAGAAATTCAGTTGTCCGCAATGATGGCGCAAGCTGCTCAGCAAGTGCTTCAGCAAAACCAACAGCAAGCGGCTCAGCAACAAGCTCAACAACAAGCTCAAGACCCTGTGCTTCAAATGCAACAGCAAGACTTGCAAATCAGAATGCAAGAGCTGGCGCTTAAGAAACAAGAAATTGAAGGCAAGCTCAGCATAGAGAATAAAAAACTTCAAGTTGATGCAATGGCCAAGGCTGGGCAACTTAAGTCGCAGAAGCACGCGGAACAAAACAGTGCAATGGCTGAAGCTGGTTCGCTCAAGCGCCAGCGTCAGCAAATGGGCATGGACTTGATTAAACAAGCTGTGCAACACAAGAACGACCAACAAAAGGAGAAACCAACTAAATGATCCAAGACTTCGCACGCGTATTGCGCGAAAAATTACGCACCGACATGAACAACTATGCAGACGATTGCGCTGGTGGGGCATGTCGCACTTTTGAAGAGTATCAAAAACTTTGCGGGACTATTCAGGGTCTAGCCATCGCAGAGCGCCATCTCCTTGACCTTGCTGAGAAAGTGGAAAAATCCAATGAGTGAAATACTTCTTGAACCGGGGCAGTACGCCCTACCTGACGCAGTTATACAACTAGACGCGCCTCCCAAAGACGCAACGGACGATGAAAAAGCCACACTGCTTCCTACTCCTACGGGGTGGAAACTATTGTGCGCAGTTCCCCCAGTGTCTGAAAAGATTGCTGGTACGGAGCTAGACCTTGTGCGCGACACAGCCACCATGCGTCAAGAAGAGCACGCCACCACGGTGTTGTTCGTATTGAAAGTTGGCCCCGACGCGTATAAAGATTCCGCCAAGTTCCCCGCAGGTGCGTGGTGCAAGGAAGGTGACTTCGTACTCGTACGTACCTATTCTGGTACGCGATTCAAGATTTACGGCAAAGAGTTCCGCCTCATCAATGATGACCAAGTGGATGCTGTTGTGGATGATCCCCGTGGTTTAACCCGCGCTTAACAGGAGACGACATGCCAGAAGCATATAAATTCCCAGACGAGATCGAAGACGAAAAGAAAAATCAAGCAGCTCTGCAAGACGAAGAGGGCGATGTTGAGATTGAAATCGTTGACGATACACCCCCAAATGATCGGTTCAGTCCTAAGCTTGACAAAGAAGTAGAAGACCCGACCGAAGAAGAAATTGATTCGTACGGCAAAAAAGTTCAAGACCGAATCAAAGAACTCACACACGCACGTCATGACGAGCGCCGCGCCAAAGAAGCCTTATTACGTGAGAAACAAGAGCTTGAGCGCATTGCGCAACACATGTCTGAAGAGAATAAAAAGCTCAAACAGTACGTCAGTACTGGTACAGAACAGTACGGAGTCATGGCCAAGACCGCAGCCGAAGCGGAACTGGACAAAGCTCGGCGGGAATACAAGGCGGCACAGGAGTCTTTTGACACTGATGCCATTCTTGCCGCACAGGAAAGTCTATTTGAAGCTAAATTAAAGTTGCAAAATGCACAAAATTTTCGTCCACCTGCTTTACAAAACGAAAATTATGAGGTACAACCGCGACAACAAGCATCCGAACCGGTGCGAGCTGACGAAAAAACCTTGCGCTGGCAAGCAAAAAACCAGTGGTTTGGCTCAGACGGGTTTGAAGAAGTTACCAGCTTTGCACTAGGGCTGCACCAAAAACTAGTCAACGGTGGAGTAGATCCCCGCAGTGATGATTATTTCGAGCAAATAGATGCTCGCGTGAAGTCAAAGTTCCCCGAAGTTTTTGGTGGTGCTGAAGACAGGCCGAGGTCGGTTGATACTTCCAGTAGAAAACCGGCAGCAGTAGTTGCTCCGGCAACTCGTTCGACTGGAACAAGGAAGATACAGTTAACTCCGACTCAAGCGGCGTTAATTAAAAAGTACAACCTTGACCCTAAGAAATATGTTGCTGAAGTTTTAAAATTGGAGAATTCAAATGGCTGAAAACCGTACCCCTCGTGATGTAGTGTCACGCGAAAAAACTGCTCGTTATGTCTATAAACCATCGAGCACTCTGCCCGATCCAACACCTGAACCCGGATGGTCGTATCGCTGGATAGCGACACACATTCTCGGTGCTTCAGACCCGACCAACGTATCTCGCAAGATGCGCGATGGCTGGGAACCGGTTAAGGCAACAGATCACCCTGAGCTTATGCTTGAAGGTGCTGCTAATGGCAACGTGGAAATTGGTGGACTCATGCTTTGCAAGATGCCAACCGACAGACTCGCTTCCATCAAAGAGTACTTTGAAGAGCAGAATAAAGCCCAGATTCAATCTGTGGACAATAATTTCATGCGACAAAATGACCCGCGTATGCCGCTGTTTGCCGAAAGACAATCGACAGTCAGCAGAGGAAGCGGATTTGGTTCTGGTTCAAAATAAAGGAGTTTTTAAATGGCATATCCAACCATTGATGCCCCGTATGGGTTTAAACCCATCAATCTGATTGGTGGTCAAGTTTTTGCTGGTTCAACACGGAACATTCCAATCCAGTACAACTTCGGCACCAATATTTTCTACGGCGATATCGTAGGTCAATCGCGTGGTTTCATTACACGTTCAATCGTTACTACTGGTGGTAGCGCCATTACCGGCTCTGCTGGTAACGGTACGATTGGTGTGTTCTTAGGCTGCACGTTCACCAACCCTGTCACCAAACAAAAGCAGTTTTCCCAATTCTGGCCAGCAAACACCTTGGCTGGTGACGCAGTTGCTATCGTGACTGATGATCCTGACACTTTGTTCCGTGTGGCTGTTGTTACTGCCGCTGGTGGTACAACAATTGGCTCTATTGCTCGTTCTGATGTCGGTATGAACTGTGAAGGTTCTAACTTGGCTGGTAGCGCCAACACTGGTAACTCTTCCAACGGTATCGTTGCGGCTACAGCTGCAAACACTTCAACTTTGCCAATCCGCATCGTTGACATTGTTCCCGATACAGCTATTGTTGCTACCGCAACATTGGCTTCCGGTGGCGGCACAACCAGCTTGGTGTGTACCAGTTTAAGCCGTGCATTGCCTTTAGGTACTGACGTTGCTTATTTGGCTTCTAACGGTCAATTGATTGGTACAGGCTCACGTGTTTCATCTGCTGTTACCAGCACTGGCTCACAAACAGTTTCTATTAACGCTCAAGCCGCGACAGTTAACTCCCCAACTGGTACTGCCTCTACAGGTATTACTATCCCAGCAAACAGCACTATGGTGTTCACCATTTACCAAGAAGCAATTGTAAAATTCAACTTCGGTATTCATGAATACTATAGCAATACTAACCAGTCGGTTAGCGTTTAATAAGGAGTAATTTAAATGGCTATTTCACGCGCACAACTGTTAAAAGAACTCCTTCCCGGACTGAACGCATTGTTTGGTCTGGAGTACGCACGTTACGGTGAAGAACATAAAGAAATTTATGAAATCGAAACCTCTGAGCGTTCTTTTGAAGAAGAAACGAAACTTTCAGGTTTCTCTGCTGCACCTGTTAAAAACGAGGGCTCAGCCATCGCTTATGACAATGCACAAGAAGCTTTCACAGCACGCTACAACCACGAAACCATTGCCTTGGGCTTTGCGATTACGGAAGAAGCAGTTGAAGATAACCTCTACGACTCCTTGTCTGCTCGCTACACCAAAGGTTTGGCTCGTGCAATGGCATATACCAAGCAGGTAAAAGCTGCTGCTACATTGAACAACGGTTTCTCTGCTGCTTATACCGGCGGTGATGGCGTTGCTCTTTTTAGCACTGCACACCCCTTGATCAACGGTGGTACCAACGCCAATACTCCTGCTACTCAAGCCGACTTGAACGAGACTTCTTTGGAAGCCGCCGTGATTGGTATCGCTGCTTGGACTGATGAGCGTGGCTTGTTGATTGCTGCTAAACCACGCAAGCTGATTATTCCGCCTGCATTGATGTTCGTTGCTACCCGCTTGCTCGAAACTGAGTTGCGCGTTGGTACAAACAACAACGACATTAACGCAATCAAGAATAACGGTTCAATCCCTGAAGGCTACACTGTCAACCACTACTTGACAGACACCAATGCTTGGTTCTTGACGACAGACGTACCTAACGGTTTGAAAATGTTCGTTCGTACTCCGCTGGCTAACAGCATGGACGGCGACTTTGATACCGGCAACGTGCGTTACAAAGCCCGTGAACGTTATTCGTTCGGGTTCTCTGATCCATTGGGTGTTTTTGGTTCCTCTGGTTCGTTCTGATAATTTGGTTTTAAATAACCAAATGGGGGCCCCCAAAAGGGGCCCTTTTTTATTAGCCTTGCAAACGTCATAGAGGTTCCGTAGGATTGTTTTGCGGCATTGGGCTGCACCAATTTTTTAAGGGGTTAAAAATGTACAAGGTTGAAATTGATATTTCTGTTTGGGGTTTTGAAGACGACGAAAAATTAGTCATCCACACCACTGATTTTGATAAAGCACAAATCATCCAAGAGTTCGTTGCGTTCCAGCAAGAACATGGTTGGGCTGTTGATTACGAAGCAGTGTCTTATGAAGACGAAGACGAAGATGATGACTACGTTTATGATGAAGATACCGATGCTTGGTATTGGTACGACGAAGAGATTGATACTTGGTATGTCTACGACGAAGAGTCTGCTGACTGGATTGAGTATGTTGAAGACGAAGAGTCTGATGAAGATGAATCCGAAGAAGACGAATCTTCTACCGTGACCACATACGTCATTACTAAAATTGACGAGTAATCGCTATTCGCAAATAGCGAACACTAGGGGGCTTCGGCCCCTTTTTCTTTTTCTCTTTTGCGTTCGTTGTAGTGGTAAACCCTATGGCAGTTTGAACACAGCACCACGCACTGTTGAACTTCTTCTATTGCTTTTTTATAGCTACCCGCTTGTATCATTTTGTGCACACTGTCGTTTTTCATTTCAGGATCAATGTGGTGAAAATCTAAAATAGCTGGGTGGTAAACACCACACTCAAGGCAGGACAAAGTGGATTTAAATTCTTTCCAGTCTTCTTTTAACGCTTTACTGCGTTTTTTGGTTGCAGCTTTAACTTTGTCTGCGTTACTTTTGTAATGCTTTTTGGAATACCCTTTCTGTTTATTTTTCTTTTTTACGGGATCTTTGTACGGCATATTGACATTCTACACAAATCATGTATATTGCCGACATCTGGGTGATTGCTTTTACCGCCACTGCCCCAGCAGACGATGCAACGATTGGTAAAAGCTCTTTTGCATAAGGACATTTGTCATGGCACGTTCCACATTTGAAGGCCCCATTCTTGCGGGCGACAATCGTTTTGGGCCTCTTCGTAACGTAGGTTACACAGAAGCAGTCCAAACAGCATACCTAGACATTCTCAACACAACCGCTAACACTTCTGGTTATTCTGGTGGCTCTGGCGTGTTTGTTAGATCAAACGGCATTCCAAATTCACAAGCAACGGTGTATTCACCTTCTGCAACTGCATTCCCACCTACGGCACAAACAATTCCTGCGGATTCTGCGACCAACATATATCGTGGTGCTGTTATGTATCTGCCTTATGGTTCAACCATAAACGACGTTTTTGTTGATTGCGGTAACCCTGTAGCCGTTTCTGGTGGTTCAGCCGCACTTACTTCTGCTACTGTGTATGTTTCAAATAACTATACAGCCGCCGCAGGTACAGCAAAATATTTTCAAACTGGTTCTATTACTGCTGCTGGTCGTCAATCGTTATCAACATTTACTACAGCGCAACTCTATAACCAACAGCTTGGCACTACCGGTGACATCACCAACCCACCCGCAAGCGGTCAAGGTACAAGCCCTAATAGCAACCTAGTATCACAGCTTGTATTTACCCTTGCTATTGTTGGCACTTCTCTAGATACACGCGTTGCTACGGCGACTGTTGCTGGTGCTGTAATTGCAGACACTATCGGTACTTTCACTTGTACCTCTAACGCGTTCTTGGCTGTTGGTCAAACAATAACTCTTTCTGGAACATATGGTGGTGCAGGTTCAATTACTGGCTACACAAATCCAACAAGCTATTTGGTTGCTACTGCTACTGGTGGCGCTGGTACTGTTACTGGATTTAAGATTATTAACTTGGACGGCTCTGCGGTTACAACAACTGCGGGTACACCTACAGGTATTACTTACACAATCAGTTCAGCACTTTCTGGTAGGTTCCTTTTCACGGCACGTTATACGCAGCTTGATGGCAACATCGGCAGTGCCACTGCTTACCCATACGGTAACTTTGACTAATTGAGTAACGGGGGCTTCGGCCCCCTTCTTTGGATTTAAAGGAGTATCGTATGTCAGGATGGACAGTCGTAGATACGGCAACAAACAAATCACTGCCCGTTGGCGGTAGTCAAAATTCTGGTACTGGAGTGCCTTACGTATCTCCTGTACCTTCAGCAACAGACCCTGTACAGAAGTTTCGCATATCTTCTCCGCAGTCACTGATTGACACGGACTTTGAATACGGCATTCAACCTACCAAGTGGGAAAGCATTTCTCTGCAAAACAATCGTCAGAGTACATACTATCTCCCGCAACAGCCTAGAGCAATCACTTCAATTGTTGCATCAACTAGTACTGTTACTGTCCTTATGGCAGACACAAGTGGCTTCTCAGTTGGAACGCCAATTTATGTCCAAAACTCTTTAGACCCGCTTCTTAACGGATGGTGGTTGGTGTCTGAGGTTAACGCCAACGTAAACGTTAAATACATTATTACAACGGCAACGGCAACGACTACCAATCAATATTCCGCTACCGGTACATCTGTGTACTTAGGGTACTTCTTTTCTAATTGTGGTATCCAGTTAACAGGTACATCAGCATTTTCGTTTACTGGGTCTACAGTTACTGTAACCACTACTAACGCTCACGGCTTGAATAAAGGTAGCCTTGTTTATATTGTTGGTACAACTGGCCCATCTACTGCAACAACAGTTAATGCGGCGCAAGTAGTTGTATCAGTTCCTACATATAACACTTTTACGTTTACCAACGTAAATGGAACGCCTTCTACAACCATTGCCAATACCGCCGGAAACACAAACGTGTATGCACGTCCATCTGGTTATGTTGAGCCTCGTTCATTTGATGGTGGTGTAGCGTTCTCTGCCGGTTCTTCTATTCCAAGCCAGCAATTGATTCGTCAGACTCGCCGTTACTTCCGTTATCAATCAGGTAAAGGACTCCAGTTCTCAACTGGCTCGTCATTGAAGCCTGCATTGTTTGTATCTTCAATGGTTAACGCTTCTGGCACGGTTACAGTCACATGCCGCTTTAATCACAACTTAACTGCTGGTACATCAATCCAAGTTGCTGGAGCAAATCAAGGTTACTTTAACGGAACTTTTAACGTAGCTTCAGTTACCAGTCCAACTGTTTTTACATACACAATAGGCACAAGCAATAGCGTTACCGCAACAGGTCAATTCCGCATTAGTCCTTTGGCTTGGTTTGGAGCAAATAGCCGAATTGGTATGTTTGACCAGCAAAACGGTATGTTTTTTGAGTTTGACGGCACAACGCTTTATGCTGTACTTCGCAACAGTACCAATCAAATAAGCGGAACAGTTACTGCCACAGTAAATTCAGCCGCCATTACGGGTTCTGGTACAGCGTTTTTGACCCAGCTACAGCCCGGTCAGTTCATTGTGATTCGCGGTCAAACGTATCGTGTTGTGCAAATTGCATCTGATACATCATTGTCAATCAGCCCAGAATATCGCGGCACTTCAACTATTGCCAACTGTATTGTTTCGCAAACTATTGATACTCGCATTCCGCAGTCACAATGGAACTTAGATAAGTGTGACGGCACAGGGCCATCGGGTTACAACATTGATCTGACCCGTATGCAGATGTGGTACATCGACTACTCATGGTATGGTGCTGGTTATATTCGTTATGGCCTTCGCGGCACTAACGGTTTAATTACTTATGTGCATCAAATCCAAAACAATAATAGGCAATTTGAAGCTTATATGCGTTCTGGAAACATGGCGGCTCACTATGAAGTGTCAGGTATTCCACCACAGACATACTTGACAGCGCCTTTGTCTGGATCTACCACGACTCTTAGCGCCAACATTTTAATTAACGATTTAACAATTCCAGTTAATGACACCGCTGTGTTTAATCAAAGCGGAGGTGTTGCAAAGTTAAGCAACGAATTAATTTTTTACACAACCACATCGACCACATCTGGCACAGGTAACTTGGTTGGTTGCACTCGCGGCTTTGCAAACACTGTTGCAGATGACCAAACATCTGGCACAACAATTTCACCGTCTTCATTTACGGTAAGTGATTCTCGCGGATTCCCAACACCAGCACAAACCACTGCAACTTTAACGGTTGAAATGATGGCAGCCAATGGCAATATTGAGTACATCAACTATACCGGCATCACCTCTAGCAACATTTTTTACGGTTTGACTAGGGCGCAAACAGGTGGTCAGGCATCTGCGCAAGCATTTGCCAACGGCGATGTAAGAACCTCTGTTGAGTTTGTTGCGCCAGCTTCTGTACCATCTCTGTCTCACTGGGGTTCATCCGCAATCATGGACGGTAGATTTGACGATGACAAGTCTTTGATTTTTAACTTTGGCGTAAATGCTCCAATTGTTTTAGATACCTTAATTTCCAGAGTAACCCCACTGCTTGCAATTCGTGTTGCTCCTTCAGTGGATAACGGTCAAGTAGGATTGCTGGGTGACAAAGAAATTATTAATCGTATGCAACTGCAATTAATTGAATTAGGTGTTATTACCACTGGCGCTGTGTTGGTTACCTTGGTGTTGAACGGTTATTCAACAGGCGGAACTTGGAGTGTTTGGTCTTCACCAAGAACTTTAGGTGGTGCTTCATACACCTCGTCTTTGGCGCAGGTTTCAATAAACACCAATGCGAGCGCAGTAATGGTTGGCGGTGAGTCAGTTGCTGCGTTTTATACCAACACATCTGGTCAAACTGTGTTGGATTTGGCTCAGGTGCGAGACCTTGGTAACTCAATTTTGGGCGGCGGTACAGCTGCTTCCGTATCTACAACTTACGCCGGTGTCTATCCAGACGGGCCTGATGTTATGTATGTATGCGCTACCAACGTGGTGGCATCTGCAACACCAAGCGTGTACGCTCGTTTGTCTTGGAAAGAAGCGCAGGCTTAATATGGCTACTCCAGCATGGCAACGCAAAGAAGGCAAGAACCCGAATGGCGGCTTGAACGCCAAAGGCCGAGCCTCTGCGAAGAAAGAAGGACACAACCTGAAGCCTCCACAACCAGAAGGCGGCAGCAGGCGCGACTCTTTCTGCGCCCGGATGAAAGGCATGAAGTCGAAGCTCACGAGCGCCAAGACCGCAAGCGATCCGGATTCGAGGATTAACAAGTCTTTGAGAGCTTGGAATTGTGCT
>Ga0214921_10007451_pt1 | contig 14593 bp, 13 predicted proteins | sample LL1505_MetaG_FD_177992 | JGI IMG/M metagenome (GOLD analysis project Ga0214921, IMG submission 177992) | Freshwater microbial communities from Lake Lanier, Atlanta, Georgia, United States - LL-1505 | ecosystem: Environmental > Aquatic > Freshwater > Lake | place: USA: Georgia | collected... | reverse complement strand
GGCCGGCAGCCACTCCTTCAGGTCGGGCGGCAGCAGGAAGGACTGGTCACGGTTGTACGGAACGAAGGTTGCCATGCGGGTAGTGTGCAATGTCCGCGAGGGGGTGGGAATCCGACAGACTGCTAGAGCTTAGGTCGTGAGCCACATCGAACGGAATAGGCTCTACGGCCTCTCGCCGAGCCGGCCATAACGCCGCATCCGCCAACGCCCCAAGGGCTGGCGCCCGATGAACCGAGGTTTCGCCGCTGTTGGAACCCCCAAATAACAACGGGCCGCAATATCTTTATCGGTAAAAGCGAGCCGGTTTGAACTGATGAATATCCAGGCGTCACATCGTCATCCGGCCGACGACACCCTGCACGAATAGCCCGATCGCGACATCGAGCAGCACGAACATCACCGCACTCGCCCCCGGGATGCCCAGCGCCTGCTTGGTGACGAACCATTCCAGCCACATCGCATAGCCCACCGCCACCAGGGCCAGCACCTGGGCAAAGCCCATCGGCAGCAGCATTCCGGGCGCCGAGAGCAGCACCAGCGCCGCATATTGCGGAATATTCGACCAGTTCCAGGCGGCAATGAAGCGCGGCCAGGCGGCCTCGCGCCCTGCCAGCTTCGCCATCATCTGCGAGGCTAGGGCGAAGCCTACCCAGCCCACCACAAAGCCCACCGCCTCAACCAGCCATTCGCCCGGGCCCTCATTCACCCCGGTGATGAGGCCGAGGGCGAAAAACATCGGCCAGCAGAGAGCGCCGGCCCAGAAGCTGCGGATGGTCTCGGTGGGAGAGCCATCGAAGGCGTGCATCCCCGAGGGCCTGCCGCGCGCCAATTCCAGCCCGCCTTCGAGGCCGATGGCGATGCTGCGCGTGGTGTCAGGTGTGGCGGTCAGACGAGCAATTCCTTGATAATGCAGGCATAGAGGGTGGTGAGCGCCTGCAATTCGGCCACCGGCACGCATTCATCCACCTGATGCATGGTGCTGCCCACCCCGCCCAACTCGGCCACCGGGCAGAGCCGGGTGATGAAGCGAGCGTCGGAGGTTCCACCGCCGGTGTCCAGCCTGGGCGTCACGCCAGTGGCCGCCTGGGTGGCGCGCACCAGCGCATCAACAAAGGGGCCGGGCTGGGTGAGGAAGCTCTCGCCGCTGACCACCACGCGCAGATCATGCTGCGGCGCGTGGCGGGTGAGCTCGGCGCGCAGATATTCGGTCAGCGCGGTGGAATTGTGCAATTCGTTGAAGCGGATGTTCAAAAAGGCGCAGGCCTGGCCTGGGATGACATTGGTCGCGGTATTGTCCACCTGAATGCCGGTCACCTGCAGGGTGCTGGCCTCGAACCATTGGCTGCCGGCATCGAGGGGGCTGGCCGTCAACGCCGCCAGGGCGGCGAGCAGCCGGTGCACCGGATTATCGGCCTTTTGCGGATAGGCGCTGTGGCCCTGGCGGCCATGCACCGTGATCCAGGCATTCATGCTGCCGCGCCGGCCGATTTTCAGCGTATCGCCGAGCACGGCCTTGGAGGTGGGCTCACCCACCAGGCACATGTCGGGGACATGGCCATGGGCCTCCATCCATTCCAGCACCCGGCGCGTGCCATCCACGCTGGGGCCTTCCTCATCGCCGGTGATGAGCAGGGAGATGGAGCCGGGGTTGCTCTCAGGAATGGCGGCGATGAAGGCGGCGATGGCGCCCTTCATATCCTGCGCGCCGCGGCCATAGAGGCTGCCGTTTTCGACATGGGCGGCGAAGGGCGGATGGGTCCAGGGCGCGGCGCCGGGGGGCACCACATCGGTATGCCCGGCGAAGCAGAAATGCGGCGCGGTGGTGCCACGGCGGGCGAAAAGGTTGTCCACCTCATTGAAAGGCAGCCGCCAGCAGGTGAAGCCGCGGGCCTCCAGCGCCCGCTGCACCACGTCCAGCGCGCCGTCATCGGCAGGGGTAACGCTGGCGCAGCGGATCAGCGCCTGCGCCAGGCTCAGGACATCATCCGCCGCCGGTTCAAGCGTGGCAGCGGTTGTTTCAGTCACGCAGCAGGTCGTTGATCGAGGTTTTCGCGCGGGTCTGCGCATCCACCGTCTTGACGATCACCGCGCAATAGAGGCTCGGGCCGGGCGAACCATCGGGCAGCGGCTTGCCGGGCAGATTGCCTGGCACCACCACGGAATAGGCCGGCACGCGGCCGACAAAAATCTCGCCCGTCGCGCGGTCGATGATCTTGGTCGTGGCCGAAATGAACACGCCCATGGAGAGCACCGAGCCGCGCTCGACGATCACCCCCTCCACCACCTCGGAGCGGGCGCCGATGAAGCAATCATCCTCGATCACCACCGGATTGGCCTGCAGCGGCTCCAGCACGCCGCCAATGCCCACGCCGCCGGAGAGGTGCACATTCTTGCCGATCTGCGCGCAGGAGCCCACCGTGGCCCAGGTATCAACCATGGTATTGGCGCCGACATAGGCGCCGAGATTCACAAAGCTCGGCATCAGCACCACATTCGGCGCGATGAAGGCCGAACGGCGCACCACGGCGCCGGGGACAGCGCGGAAGCCCGCCTCTTTCCAGCGGTTTTCGCCCCAGCCGGTCCATTTCAGCGGCACCTTGTCAAAGGCGCCGGCGGCGGTGTCCATCGGCGCGCTGTCGGTCAGCCGGAAAGAGAGCAGCACGGCCTGCTTCAGCCATTGATTGACGTGCCAGCCATCGGCGCCGGGTTCGGCCACCCGGGCCTCGCCACGGTCAAGCATGTCCAGGGCGGCCTCCACGGCCTCGCGGGCTGGGCCTTGGGTGCCGGAATTGATGGTGTCGCGGGCGGCCCAGAGGGCCTCGATCTCGGTTTGCAGGGTCATGGGCAGGGTCTCCTCGCCGCTGCTTTGCAGCGTGGGCGGCCGGCGTCAATCAGCCCTGCTCCAACTCGCTGTCCCAATACAGGTAATCCCGCCAGCTCTCATGCAGGTGGTTGGGCGGGAAGGCCCGGCCATTATCCTGCAATTCCCAACTGGTGGGCGCGCGCGGCTCCTGCCGGGGCAGCATGTTGCATTCGCGCGGCAGCTTGCTGCCCTTTCGCAAATTGCACGGCCCACAGGCTGCCACCACATTCGTCCAACTGGTCAGGCCGCCGCGGCTGCGCGGGATCACATGGTCGAAGGTCAGGTCATGCGCTGGGAAATCATTGCCGCAATACTGGCATTCGAAGCTGTCGCGCAGAAATACGTTGAACCGCGTAAAGGCCGGCCGCCGGGCCGAGGGGATATAGTCGCGCAGCGCGATCACACTGGGCAGGCGCATCGCGTGGGAGGGGGAATGCACCTCCACATCATATTCGCTGAGCACCGACACACGGTCGAGAAACACCGCCTTCACCGCATCCTGCCAGGACCAGAGCGAAAGCGGGAAATACGACAGCGGCCGAAAATCGGCGTTCAGAACCAGGGCCGGAAACCCTCCGGACCCGTGAACCGCTGCAAGATTGACCATTCCGCCATCAGGCAAAGCGCCGTTCCTTCCGCTCTCGCGGGGTGCCGGCTCAGCTTGTGCCTATCACTCGTACTAGGCACCAATTGAGGTAGCACCGCCGCGTGTGAGAAGAACATGCCCATGTGGCAGCGCGCTTCGCAAGTGCCGCATGACGTATTCACCAAGCCGTCACGTTACGCAATTGTGATACTGGGTGGCGGGATCGCCGGTTGTTCGCCCAGCTTCTGCCAAATCCTTGCGGCGATGGCGCTATACATGGCGGCCACCTCACACTCTGGCCGGCTGGCGGTGATGGGGGTGCCGGCATCGGCCAATTCGCGGATCTCCAGGCGAATCGGCAAGGCGCCGAGAAATTCCGCCCCCAGCCGCGCGGCCTCCGCCTCGGCCCCGCCATGGCCGAAGATATCGGCGCGATGGCCACAATTCGGGCAGCAATAAAACGACATATTCTCGATCAGGCCGAGGACGGGGACATTCACCTTCTCGAACATCCGCACCCCGCGCCGGGCATCGATCAGCGCCACATCCTGCGGCGTGGAGACAATCACCGCGCCGGCCAGCGGCACGCGCTGGCTCATGGTGAGTTGCGCATCGCCCGTGCCCGGCGGCATATCCACCACCAGAATATCGAGCGCACCCCATTCCACCTGGCCCATCATCTGCTCCAGCGCGCCCATCACCATGGGGCCGCGCCAGATCATGGGCGTTTCCTGATCAACGAGGAAACCAATCGACATGGCCTTCAGCCCCCAGCGCTCAATGGGATGAATGCGGCTGCCGGTGACGCGCGGCTTATCCTGCGTGCCCAGCATCTGGGGCAGGGAGGGGCCATAGATATCAGCATCGAGCAGCCCCACCCGCAGCCCCTGCGCCACCAGCGCCACCGCCAGGTTCACCGCAGTGGTGGATTTGCCCACCCCGCCCTTGCCCGAGGCCACGGCGATGATTTTGCTCACCTCCGGCAGCAGCATCGCACCCTGCCCGGTGGGCGGTTTTTTTGCGGCCGGGGGGGGCGCTTCGGCATGCGCGGTCAGCACCACAGTGGCCGAGAGCACGCCGGGGAGTGCGGCCAGCGCCGCCTCGGCCGCCGCCCGCATGGGCTCCAGCGCCCGGGCCTGTTCGCGCGGAACCGAGAGCGTGGCCTGTACCAGACCATCGCGCGCCACCACCGCCTCCACCCGTGCGGGCTGCTTCACCACCCCGGCCAGGGCATTGCGCACCGGCTGCTCATCGCTCATCGCTTGAAAACCCTTCACTGCCGGGACATATGGCCATGGTGTGGCTCCGGTACGCCACGCGACGGTTGCCGCCTTTCGGCGCGGCCGCACATATGGCCGGGCCGGGCCGCGCGCGCATCCCCCTTGGGATGTTCGGGCGCGCGGCGTAAAGTTCAGCTTTGCGGAGAATGCGGCGCAGATGGCGTGGAACAATGGCGGGCCGAGCCCCTGGGGCAACCCGCGACCCGGCGGACAACAGGGCGGCCCTCCGGGTGGCTCTGGCGGCCCTGGCGGGCCCTGGAACAATCCGCCCCCGGGCGGTTCGGGCGGCGGCGGCCGCGGTCCCGATATCGAGGATATGATCCGTCAGGCGCAGGACACCCTGCGCCGCTGGCTGCCGCAGGGTGGCGCCGGTGGGAAGGGTGTGGCGCTGCTGGGCGTTGTGCTGGTGGGCGTCTGGGCGGCCTCGGGGTTTTATCGCGTGCAGCCGGATGAGCTGGGCGTGGTGATGCGCTTTGGTGCCTTTGATCGCACCGCACCGCCGGGTCTGAACTACGCTGTCCCCTGGCCGGTTGAGGCTGTGACCACGCCACGCGTCACCCGCATCAACCGCGTCGATATCGGTTTCCGCGCCGCCCCTGATGCCGTTCCTGGCGTGCGCCCGGTCTCGCAGCGCGATGTGCTGGCCGAATCGCTGATGCTGACGGGCGATGAGAACATCATCGACATTGATTTCGCCGTCTTTTGGCGCATTCGCGATGCCGGCGAATTCCTCTTCAACACCCGCAACCCCGAGGACACGGTGAAATCCGCCGCCGAATCGGTGATGCGCGAGATCATCGGCCGCACCAATATCCAGGCCGCGCTGACCGATGCGCGCGCCCAGATCGAACAGGATGTGCGCCGCGGCGCCCAGGCCATTGTCGATCAGTATTTGGCCGGCATCGAAATCACCCAGGTGCAGATGCAGAAGGTGGACCCGCCCTCGGCGGTGGTGGACGCCTTCCGCGACGTGCAGCGCGCCAATGCCGACCGTGAGCGCGTGCGCAACGAAGCGGAAAGCTTTCGCAATGACATCATCCCCCGTGCCCGCGGCGAGGCCGAGCGCATGGTGGCCGAGGCCCAGGGTTTCCGTGACAGTCAGACCGCGCGGGCGCGCGGTGAGGCTGGCCGCTTCACCGCCGTTCTGGGCGCCTATTCTCAGGCACAGGATGTGACCATGCGGCGTATTTATCTCGAGACCATGGAAGATATCCTGCGCCGCAACAACATGGTGCTGGTGGATGATAGGCTGCAGGGCGTGGTGCCCTTCCTGCAATTGAACGAGGCCGGGCAGCCCCGCGCCGCCAGGCCGCCAGCGGTGCCGCCCCAGGTGTTCAACCCGCCCCCGGCCCAGGCCCAGCAACCCCGCAACCCGGGGGTGGTGCGATGAACAAGGCATTGATCGGGCTTGTCGCCCTGGCGGTTCTGCTGGTTGTGGCCGCCTCCTCACTCTTCACCGTGCATCAGACCCAGCAGGTGCTGGTCACCCAGTTCGGCCAACCGGTGCGCGTCATCCAGGCACCTGGCCTGCACACCAAGCTGCCGCTGATCCAGAGCGTGATCGCCTTTGACCGTCGCCTGCTCGACTATGAAGGCCCGGGCGAGGAAGTCATCCTCGGCGACCAGCGTCGGTTGATCGTGGATAGTTTCACCCGCTTCCGCATCATCGACCCGCTGCTGTTCTTCCAGACCGTGGGCGCGGCTGAGCAGGGCATTCGTGGCCGGCTCTCCTCCATCGTCACCTCATCGCTGCGCCGCGTGCTGGCTGGCGAGTCGCTGCTGGCGATCCTCTCGACCGACCGCACCCGGATCATGGGTGAGATCCGGCGCCAGGTGAATGAGGAGGCACGGCGCTTTGGTATTGAAGTGGCCGATGTGCGCATCCGTCGGGCCGATTTCCCTGAGGAGAACACCCAGGCCATCCTGGCCCGCATGCAATCCGAGCGTGAGCGCGTGGCGCGTGAGGCACGCGCCGAGGGTGCCGAGGTGGCCGCCCGCGTTCGCGCCAATGCCGAGCGTGACCGCACGGTTCTGCTGGCGGAGGCTGAGGCCAATGCCCAGATTCTGCGCGGCACCGGCGAGCAGGATGCGATCCGAATCTTCGCCGAGGCCTTCAACCGCGACCCGGAATTCTACCAGTTCTGGCGCACGATGCAGGCTTATCGTGAGGTCTTCTCCAGTGGAGAGGCGCGCATGGTGCTCACTCCCGAGAGTGATTTCTTCCGCTTTTTCCGCGAGATGCCCAGCCCGGGTGCCCGCTAAACGGTGGATGCATCAGAGGCCGTGCCAAAAGCTGGCCCAGCGGTTACTCTTTGCCACGGGCCGAGACCGAAGGGTCATCGGCCCGGAGGGAGGTTTGTTTAGCGTGACTACAGCTTCGCCGAGCACTCCTTCGGCCTTCATGAGGTGATCATGCGTTTAACCAATTGGCGTCTCCCCCTCGCAGTCATGGCGCTTGGCCTTGCTGTCCCGCTGCTGTCCCAGGCGCCTTTCGCCCAGACCCTGCCCCCCGTGGCGGAACCACCCGCGGCGGTGGCCACGCCGCCCGCCATGACTGGCGGCCGGCCGGACGGCTTCGCACCCCTGGCGCGCAGACTCTTGCCGGCGGTGGTGAATATCTCCTCCACAATCGGCGGTGCGCCGGCGTCACGCCCCGGCGCCCGCCCCGATGCGCCCGACGCGCCGCAAGCGCCGCCTGGCAGCCCCTTCGAAGAATTCTTCCGCGATTTCTTCAATCGCAACCGGCCCGGCCAGCCGCCACAGGGCGGTGAGCGTGGCGAAGGTGCGCCCCAACCAGGCCGGCGTGGCCAGTCCTTGGGTTCAGGCTTCATCGTCGATGCTTCGGGCATCGTGGTGACCAACAACCACGTGATCGACGGTGCAACCGAGATCAACGTGATCCTGCAGGACAATACCAGCCTGCGGGCAGAATTGTTGGGCACCGACCCGCGGACCGACCTCGCCGTGCTGCGGGTGCGCCATTCCGCGCCGCTGCCCTTCGTGCCCTGGGGCAATAGCGACACCGCCGAGGTGGGTGACTGGGTGCTGGCCATCGGCAATCCCTTCGGCCTGGGCGGCACGGTCACGGCGGGCATTGTCTCGGCCCGTGGTCGCGATATCCGTCAGGGGCCCTTTGACGACTTCATTCAGACCGATGCAGCCATCAATCGGGGCAATTCCGGCGGCCCGCTGTTCAACTTGCAGGGCCAGGTTGTTGGTATCAACACCGCCATCTACTCGCCATCGGGCGGGTCGATCGGCATTGGCTTCTCCATCCCCTCGAATTTGGCGCGCGGCGTGGCGCAGCAATTGGCCGAGGGTGGCCGGGTGCGGCGGGGGTGGCTCGGTGTGAATATCCAGCAGGTGACAGACGAGATTGCCGAATCCCTGGGCCTGCGCGGTGCGGTGCGCGGTGCCCTGGTGGCCCGCGCGCAGGAAGGCGCGCCTGCGGCAATTGCTGGTATGCGCAACGGCGATGTCGTGCTGCGCTTCAACAACCAGGAGGTGCGCGACATGCGCAGCCTGCCGCGGATTGTGGCTGAGACGCCTGTGGGCACCCGCGTGCCGGTGGTGGTCTGGCGCGATGGGCAGGAGCAGACGCTGACCGTCACGCTCGGCGAATTGCCGCCTGAGCAGCAGCTCGCAGCGGCCAATCCGCAGGCACCGGGCCCGCAATCGGGCCTGCCGACGGAGATTGCCGGGCTGGGCATGCGCGTGGCCGCAATCACGCCTGAGTTGCGTGAACGGCTGCGGCTGCGGCCTGATCAGCGCGGTGTGGCGGTGGTGGATGTGGCGCCCAATTCCGCCGCGGCCGAACGTGAACTGCGCCCTGGCGATGTGATCCTGGAAGTGCAGCAGGAGCGGGTGAACACGCCACAGGAGCTGAACGAAAGGGTCGAGCGCCTGCGGCGGCAGGGCCGTGGTACGGCGTTGTTCCTGGTGGAAAGCCAGAACGGCCAGCGCTTCGTGCCGCTGCGGCTGACGCCGGCCCGCTGAAGCGCCGAGGGCGGGGGCGGCAGCCCCGCCCGCCCGCCTTCACTCGGGACGTATATTCGCCCGGCGCACCGCCTCGCTGAAGATCTGCTGCTGTTCGGCCAGATAGGTGGCGAAGGCCGCGGCTGGCCTTGCATCCACCTCGACGCCCACGGCGGCAAAGCGCTCTTTCATCTCCGGCGTCGCCATCACTTCCATCATCACGGCGGAGAGGCGTTGGATGATCGCCGGCTGTGTCGCGGCCGGGACCATCAGGCCGATCCAGGCGCCAAGATTGAAGCCCGGAATATCCGCGCCGATGGCCAGCGGTGTGACGCCTGGCGCCAGGCTGGAGCCATTGGCCAAGGAGACACCATAGGCCCGCAGCCGTCCGGCCCTGACATGCGGCATGGTAGCGGCGGCGGTTTCCAGCGTGTAATGCACCTGGCCCGCCAGCAGCGCTGTCAGCCCCGGCGCGCTGCCCTGGAAGGGAACATGGACGGCCTGAAGCCCGCTGCGCGCGTTGAAATACTCGGCGATGAGATGGGCCGTGGCGCCAGTGCCTGAGGTAGCAAAAGTATAGGCCCCGGGTGAGGCGCGGATGACGGAGAGGAACTCAGCGATATTGCGGGCCGGGAAATCAGTATGGGTCACCAGCAGATAGGGCGAGAGGCCGGCCAGCGCGACAGGTGCGAGATCGCGCTCAACATCATAGGGCGTGCGCTGGACCAGGGGATTGACGGTGACCGGCCCGGCCGAGGCGGCGAGCAGGGTGAGGCCATCGGGTGCGGATTTGGCGGCAGCGTCCGTGCCGATCATGCCGCCGGCCCCGCCGCGGTTTTCCGGCACAACCGATTGACCGAGGCGCTCGGTCAGCGCCTGGGCCAGGACGCGGCCGATGAGGTCGGTGGCCTGGCCGGGCGGCCAGGGGATGATCATCCGCAGCGGGCGGCTAGGCCATGCTGGTGAGGTTTGGGCGTGGCTCGCCGATGCTGCGGCGAGAGTGGCGAGCAGGGCGCTGCGGCGCGATAACATGACGATTTCCCCTTGTGTTGAGACAAGGTTACGGGCGCATGGCGGCGATGCAAAGGGTCCGAATGACCGTGCCGCAGTCGTGGCTGAGCGGCCTATTGGGTAGAAGGGGGAAGCCCTAAATGGGATGCCGCAACTGCCAAAGGCGCTCATGCGCCTCAACAAGGCTATCAATATTGCGACGGTTGTTGGTGCCAGCACCGACCTGCTGGCGGGTAAGCATCATTTCCAGTGTTCGCAACAAATGGTCAGCCACCTGATAATCGGCCTCATCACAGGCTTGATGGAAGGCTGACAGGATGTTGTCCGACAAGCGCGGATGATGAGGCGAAAAGAAATCTCTCACGCTGCCGCGAAAGCTGGGAGCCAAATGATCATCGCCGTCCATGCCCAACCTCATTTTCATGCGGAAATTGCACTGCGATAATATCTAATACAAGAATAATGCAATGGCAAAAATTATTGTGGTGGTGACACGGCCCGGAGCTGGCCGGTGATCATGCTGGCCATGCCCCCCACGGCAGTGTCGGGCCGAAACAGGCTGCGCACACGGTTATCCGGGCCCACGAGGTAGATAAAACTCGAATGATCCATGAGATATTCGGTAGAATTGGGTGAATTGGCGCGCGCATAAAACACCCTGAACTGGCGAGCCACGGCGGCTATCTGCTCCGTCGTGCCGGTTAACCCCTGCAATCGGGGATGAAAACGGCTCACATAATCCGCCAAATTACCCGGCTGGTCGCGCTCAGGGTCGATGGTGATGAAGACAGGCGTAACCCGGCCCGCCAATGGACCCAGCATGTCCATGACATCGGCCATTCGCCCAAGCTCGGTTGGGCAGACATCGGGGCAGTAGGTAAACCCGAAATAGATCAACAGCCATTGGCCGGTATAATTGCGCTCAGTCACCGCCACGCCATCCTGTCGGGTCAGGCTAAAGGCGCCGCCGAGGGATATGCCGGGGGGCAGTTGCACAACCCCCGCTGGCGAGGGCACCGCCATATCCTGGCCGAAGACCTGGGCCAGCCTTTGGCCGAAGGCATCGGCCACGCTCTGCCCCGGCGCATGAGTGAACCAGGCATGCGCCCAGAGGCCACCAATGGCGGCAAGCAGCACAAAAACGGCGTAGCGAATGATCTTCAGCATGCCACCTAGATAAGCGCCCGCATGGGTATGGCCAAGCGGGCGTTCAGCGCCGATGGGCTGGCTTTAGGCAGCCAGCCCACGCTGCCCATCAATGCCGCGCGAGCGCGATTTCGCCCTCGGGCTGTGGTGTGGCGAAGCTGTTCTCAGCGAAAGCATCCTCCCAAGTGCCAGCGGTGCTGGCCTTGGAGTATTCGGTCGCTCGGTTCTCGAAGAAATTGGTGTGCTCGATGGCATTGAGCATTTCGTCGAGCCAGGGCAGAGGGTTGCGCTCGATGTGGAACATCGGCTCCAGACCCAATTGCTGCAGACGGCGGTCGGCGATGAAGCGGATATATTGCTTCACGCTCGCAGCCTCGAGGCCCTGAACGCCGCCCAACTCGAAGGCCAAATCGATGAAGCTGTCCTCATGCTCCACAATGGTGGCGCAGATCAGGTAAAGGTCGCGCCGCAGCTCCTCGGTCCAGATCTCTGGATTTTCCTGCACAAAGGTTCGGAAGAGGCGGATGACGCTGAGGCAATGCAGCGTTTCATCACGGACCGACCAGGAGACGATCTGCCCCATGCCCTTCATCTTATTGAAGCGCGGGAAGTTCATCAAAATCGCAAAGGAAGCAAAAAGCTGCAGCCCCTCGGTGAAGGCACCAAAGGCGGCAAGCGTCTTGGCGATTTCAACCTTGCTGTCCACCTTGAAGGACTGCATGTAGTCGTACTTGTCCTTCATCTCCTTGTATTTGAGGAAGGCAGTGTATTCAATTTCCGGCATGCCGATGGTGTCGAGCAGGTGCGAATAGGCCGCGATATGAATCGTCTCGGTGTTCGAGAAGGCACTCATCATCATCAGCACCTCGGTGGGTTTGAACACCTGAGAATACTGCTTCATATAACAATTATTCACCTCGACATCGGCCTGGGTGAAGAAGCGAAAGATTTGGGTGAGCAGGTTCTTTTCGGAACCCGTCAGATTCTTCTGCCAATCCTTCACGTCATCGGCCAGCGGCACCTCCTCCGGCAGCCAATGAATACGCTGCTGGGTCAGCCAGGCATCATAAGCCCAGGGATAACGGAACGGCTTGTAGACCGGGTTGGCGGTCAGCAGGTCGAAACGGACCGGGAATTCGTCAGGGCTGTGTGCGCCGTCAGGCATTTGTCTTTATCCTTTATTGTTGAAGCGAGGGGCTCTGCCCGTCGCGCACCCCGCCAGGAAACTCAGTTTCCTGGACCTTCGGTTTAGAAAACAGATATCAGCTTTGATAGGCCTCTGAGACTACAAAAATATGTAAATATTTTTTTGATTTTAGAATGATGATTTAATAAACATCCTAAAATTTACAACGCAGTGATGATATTTTTTACTAAGTCAGGGCGCCCAAATATTTGGATTGAATTTTCTGATTTCATAATCAAGAACTCCGATTGCCGTGACCGAGGAATAGTCTGACTTTCAATTCAACCGAAGGTGCAGGAAACTGAGTTTCCTGCCGGGAGAGCGCGAGAGGGCAGAGCCCTCTCGCTGGCCCGCCCTACTGGCAAGCCAGACATTCCTCGTAATTGGTGCTATTTTCTGCCCCTGGCAGAATATCCATCGCCACCGGCTGCGGCACATGCGCGGCCATGATATCCCCCTGGCCCACCACCTTCTCGCTGATCGCATCCGCGCGCTGGATCGACAGCGAGCGGCAGTAATACAGCGATTTCATGCCCCGCTTCCACGCCAGCATATGGATCTGGTGCAGGTCGCGCTTATGCACATTCGCCGGCAGGAACAGGTTTACCGATTGCGACTGGCAGATATAGGGCGTGCGGTCGGCCGCGTGTTCGATCACCCAGCGCTGGTCCAGTTCGAAGGCGGTTTTGAAGGTCGCCCGTTCCTGGTCATTCAGGAAGTCCAGATGCTGGACCGAGCCTTTATTGACCGTGATCGAGTTCCAGGTGTCGTCGTCATTGCGGCCATATTTATCCAATACCAACCCCAATGCCGGACTGCGCACAATGAAACTGCCGGAGAGCGTCTTGTGGTTGTAGACATTGGCCGCGATCGGCTCGATGCCAGGTGCTGCACCGCCGCAGATGATCGAGATCGAGGCGGTGGGCGCAATGGCTATCTTGTTCGAGAACCGCTCCATGAAGCCGTATTCGGCCGCATCCGGGCAGGGCCCGCGCTCTTCGGCCAATTGGCGTGAGGCCGCATCCGCCTGTTCGCGGATGTGGCGGAACATTTTTTTGTTCCAAACCTTTGCGACGACGCTCTCGAAGGGGACGTTCAGCGCCTGCAGGAAGCTGTGGAAGCCCATGACGCCAAGGCCGACCGAGCGCTCGCGCATGGCGGCGTAACGCGCCTTGGCCATGCTGTCCGGCGCGGTATCAATGAAATTCTGCAGCACATTGTCCAGAAAGCGCATGACATCGGCGATAAAGCGCGGGTCATCCTTCCACTGCATCCAGGTGTCGAGGTTGAGCGAGGAGAGACAGCACACTGCGGTGCGCTGCTCGCCATGCTGGTCGATGCCCGTCGGCAGCGTGATTTCCGAGCAGAGGTTGGAGGTCTTGACCTCCAGCCCGGCCAGCTTGTGATGTTCAGGGCGCGCGTTGTTCACCGCGTCGGCGTAGATGATGTAGGGCTCACCGGTCTCAATCCGCGCCGTCAGGATGCGGATCCAGAGCGAACGTGCCGAGACGGTGCGCACCACCGCATTGTCCTTGGGCGAAAGGAGTGCCCAGGCCTCATCACCCTCCACCGCGCGCATAAAAGCGTCCGACAGCAGAATGCCATGATGCAGATTCAGCGCTTTGCGATTCGGGTCGCCACCGGTTGGGCGACGAATTTCGATGAATTCCTCGATCTCCGGATGATGCACCGGCAGGTAGACGGCGGCCGAACCGCGCCGCAGCGAACCTTGCGAAATCGCCAGTGTGAGCGAATCCATCACCCTGATGAAGGGCACGATGCCGGAGGTCTTGCCGTTCTGGCCCACCTTCTCGCCCAGCGAGCGCAGATTGCCCCAATAGGAGCCGATCCCACCGCCCTTTGAGGCCAGCCAGACATTCTCATTCCACAGCCCCACGATCGAATCGAGGCTGTCGCTGGCTTCGTTCAGAAAGCAGGAAATCGGCAGCCCGCGTGTCGTACCCCCGTTCGACAGCACAGGCGTGGACGGCATGAACCAAAGCTTGCTGATATAGTCGTAAATGCGCTGCGCATGGGCCGCGTCATCACCATAGGCCGAGGCCACGCGGGCAAAAAGATCCTGGTAGGATTCGCCGGGCAGAAGATAGCGGTCATCCAGCGTCGCGCGGCCGAAATCGGTCAGCAGCGCATCGCGAGAGCGGTCAATCTGCACCGGATGGTGGCCCTGAAGCTGAATCGCATCAAACACGTCTAATCCCCCTGAATCCCCGGTTTCGGACAATGACCAAATCCGGGTCGCGCCACAAGATGTAGTCTCACCTGCTATCTGCTCCCACCACATGCAGCGTGGGAGCGCTTTTTCGACAGGCCAGTCAGAACGTCAGGATGAGCGCCAATGTTCGCTGATCGTTCTAGTGTGGCATCTCTGCCGCAGCGTTCAAGGGTTATTTCCAAGGGGCAGGGACCACATCCCGCGATGGCTCGCCAGGGGGTGATGTCAGGCTGCCCCCGGCATCCACGGTCTTGCGCGCTATCCACAGGCTGCGTCACTCTGATGCAATCTGGAGATACCGCCATGCCAAGCC
>Ga0214921_10007450_pt1 | contig 14594 bp, 6 predicted proteins | sample LL1505_MetaG_FD_177992 | JGI IMG/M metagenome (GOLD analysis project Ga0214921, IMG submission 177992) | Freshwater microbial communities from Lake Lanier, Atlanta, Georgia, United States - LL-1505 | ecosystem: Environmental > Aquatic > Freshwater > Lake | place: USA: Georgia | collected 2015-05-28 | reverse complement strand
CATCGAACCTGAGCCTGTGGATGAGGAGGGCTCTTTCGGCGCTCTACTACTGGCTACGATTTTTACTCCAAAATCTCGTCGGCCATCAGAAATTAGCAGTATCAACCCCTTTTTAAGGGTCGACTAAGTATCAAAAGTCCCACCATTCGGCGGATCGGCAAAGCCGGGCGACCCTCCGCGCTGTAAAGAGGTCCAAAGGCATCTTCAAAAGACTTCCAGTCGATAGCCGTTGCCAAGCAATACAGCGCTTGGCGGGGGTCGAGTTGACTGGCGAGATCAGGCAGAAGAAAGGATCCTTGAGCGGAATTGGTGCGGTGCGGTTTCATGGAATCGGATTGCAGGGTTTTTGAGCGTTGAGGCAACTTTTACCTGCAATCCAGCACAGCAAGAATCATGCCTATTCCATTAACCGAAAACAGGTTGATTTGTTTTTAAGGGTCGACTACAGTAGAGTCCAAAAGCATTCAGCTTTTGTTATTACGGACTTTTAAGGGTGATCTGCCGACTGTGGGGGAAGCTGGGCCATGGGTGTCTTTTTTTGGAGGCTTTGAAGGACAACGAAGAAGCTTGGGACGAAGACGATGGCGAGGCAGGTTGAGGCGAGCATGCCGCTGGCAACGGTGAGGCCGAGGCATTTGCGGGCGCTTGCTCCAGCCCCGCTGGCAAGGATGAGCGGGAGAACGCCGAGGATAAAGGTGAGCGAGGTCATGAGGACGGGGCGGAAGCGATCTCGGGCCGCTTGGATCGCCGCATCGGGGATGGATGCGCCATCGGCGTGGGATTTTCTGGCCATTTCGACAACGAGAATTGCGTTTTTGGCGGAGAGAGCGATGAGGAGAACGAGACCGATCTGGACGTAGATGTTATTCGGTACACCGGTGAGTTTCAGTGCAATCACAGTTCCCAAGACGGCGAGCGGAACGGCGAGGAGCACGGCCACGGGGGTGATCCAATTTTCGTATTGGGCGGCGAGGACGAAATAGACAAGCACGAGGGAGAGAGCGAAGACGATCACCACAGCGGAACCGGCCAGTTTTTCTTGATAAGACATAGCGGTCCATTCGTAGTTCATCCCTGCCGGAAGGATCCGGTCAGCAAGCTGCGCCATGAACGCCATGACCTCTCCGGAACTGAAGCCTGCGGCGGAAGCGCCTTGTATGGTAGCCGTGGGGTACACGTTGTAGAGTGATATCACAGCGGGTCCGTCGTCACTATTGATCGAGGCTAGCGAGCCGAGGGGGACCATTTTACCCTGTTCATTGCGGACGGTGTAGGAGCGGATGGCTTCGGCATTGCCTCGGAACTTTGTGTCAGCTTGGGCGAAGACGTCGTAAGTCGTGCCAAAATCGGTGAACTGATTCACATAGCTGGATCCGACGTAGGTCTCCAGGGCATCGAAGACATCGGCTGCTTTCACGCCGTAGGTGCGGACCTGCGAGCGGTTGAGGTCGAAGGAAAGCTGGGAAACATCGGCGCGCAAAGGCGTGAGGAGCATCCGTATCATGGGAGACTCCAAAGCCTCGCTCACGATGGTGTCGCTGGCTTGCTGAAGCTGGCGGTAGTTGAACGATCCATCCACCGAGTTGATTTGCATTTGGAATCCGCCGGAGAGCCCGAGGCCTTGAATGGGTGGCGGGACGAGGACGAGCGTGTGCGATGTGAGCACGCTCGCCGCCGCGTCATTAATCGCCTCATACATTGGCAAGAGGCCTTCTTTTTTGCCGCGAACGTCCCAAGGTTCCAGCATAGCGTAAATGATCCCGGCATTTCCCAGCGGGGCATTATTCTCGATGGGGGACACCCCGCCGATCTGGATGGTGTGGGCGACTCCCGGAACGCGCTGGATGGCTTGGTTCAGCTCCCGCATGACATCTTGGGTTCGGCCAAGCGAGGCCGCGTCGGGAAGTTGCACGATGGCCATGACATAGCCTTGATCCTCGGTGGGAATGAATCCGGTGGGAGCGCGGGTGAGGCCCCAGATGGAAATGGCGCCCAAAATCAGGCCGATCAAAAAGACGATGTGACTGTGGCGCACGAGTCGAGCGATGAGGCCGGCGTAGATATTTTCCAGGCGGCCGTAAATGACGTTGAAACCTCGAAAGAAAAAGTTTTTCCGTTTGGAGGGATCATGTGCTCGGAGCCAGAGGGCGCATTGTGTGGGCTTGAGTGTGGCGGCATTGATGCCGCTCAAGATGGCTGTGACGGCGATGACGAGTGCGAATTGGCGATACATTTGGCCGGTGATGCCCGGCAGGAAGGCGGCGGGGAGGAAGACTGAAATAAGGACGAGCGTGACGCCCACGATGGGGCCGAAAAGATCATCCATCGCCGCGATGGCGGCATTCTTGGGAGTCTTTCCCATTTCAATATGCTTCGTCGCACCTTCCACGACCACGATGGCATCATCGACCACAATTCCAATGGCCAATACGATGGCAAAGAGTGTGAGGGTATTGATGGTAAAGCCCAGGGCTGCCATGCCGGCGAAGGCGCCGATGATCGTGACTGGCACGGTCGTGGCAGGAACCAGTGTGGCGCGCCAGTCTTGGAGAAAGAGCATGATCACGAGGAGCACGAGCAGGCCGGCTTCGAAGATGGTTTTGTAAACTTCCTTCACCGACTCGCTCACGAAAATCGTGGTGTCGAAGGGGATTTCATATCGAATGCCGGAAGGGAAGGATTTCGCGAGCTCTTCCATTTTTTTGCGGATCTGCGTGGCGACCTCGAGCGAGTTGGATCCCGGGAGTTGGAAAATAGCGACGCCGCCGGAGGGTTGACCATCGAATGAAAAGAACTGCCCGTATTGCTGTGAACCGAGTTCCACGCGGGCCACATCGCCGAGCCGCGTGATCTCTCCACCATTTTGAGTATCGGATTTTACAACGATCTGCTCAAAATCAGACGCCTCGCTCAATGGGCCATTCACATTGACGGTAAGAGCAAAGGCTTGTGAGTCGGGAGCCGGGGCCCCGCCAATCTGCCCAGCGGTGACATCCACGCTCTGCAAGCGTATGGCTTCGAGAACATCGTTCGGCACGAGTGAGCGGGCTTCAAGGGCTTCGGGATTCAACCACACACGCATGCTGTAGGGCCCCACACCAAAGACGGTCACTCCGCTCACTCCAGGAACGCGCTCCAGTTCGTTCTCCAGATTCAATGCGGCAAAATTATTTAGGAAGAGCGAATCGAATTTTTTGTCGGAGGAAGTAAGGGTTACGATTTGCAGGATGGCTGTTGACTTCGTGCGGGTCACTACGCCTTGGTTCTGCACGCTGGCGGGGAGTTGGGCTACAGCCGCTGCGACGCGATTCTGGACTAGAATCTGAGCCGCGTTCGGATTCACGCCGATATCAAAAGTCACGATGAGGTTGTAATTTCCTTGGTTCGTGGAAAACGACTGCATGTAGAGCATGCCCTCGACACCGTTCACGGATTGTTCGATAGGCAGGGCCACCTTCTCGACCATCGTTCGGGCACTGGCGCCGGGATACGATGCTGTGACCTGAATCGTCGGAGGTGTGATCGCAGGGTATTGGGAGACGGGCAGAACCCAAATCGCAACGCCGCCAAGCAGCATCATCACGAAGGCGATGACATTCGAGAGGATCGGGCGCTCGATGAAGAATTTTGACAGCATGGGAGGTTAGAGCGCGCCTGTCTGAGGCTTGGGAGACGAGCGTTCTTCCCAGCGCTGGAGAACCACGAAAAACGAAGGAACAAAAACAACCGCCAAGCAGGTTGAGGCGAGCATTCCACTTGCCACGGTGATCCCCAGAGAATGGCGCGAGGCCGAACCCGCCCCAGTCGAGAGAATGAGAGGTAGGACCCCGAGGATGAACGTGAATGAGGTCATCAGGATCGGCCGAAAACGGGACCTCGCGGCAGTAACTGCCGAGTCCAGAATTGAATCTCCGGCTGCGCGGTGTTGACGCGCCATTTCCACAACAAGGATGGCATTTTTAGCCGAGAGAGCGATGAGGAGGATGAGTCCGATCTGAACGTAGAGATTGTTCGGCATTCCGGTGGACCATAACGCGATCACGGTTCCCAGCACGGCCAGCGGAATAGCGAAGAGCACGGCCAGCGGCAGGATCCAACTCTCGTACTGGCCAGCGAGCACGAAGTAAACGAGAACCAAGGCCAGAACAAAGGCCGCCACAGTCGCGGAACCGGTGAGTTTTTCCTGATACGAGAGCGCCGTCCACTGGAAGCGCATGCCCTCTGGCAGGAGTCGTGTTGCAATGTCCTCCATGACCTTCAACGACTCGCCGGAACTAAACCCTTTACCCGACGATCCGAGGATCGCCGCAGAGGGATAGAGATTGTAAAGCGGGATGGATGATGGGCCAAATCCCGGAGTCATGGAGACCAAAGAGCCGAGCGGCACCATCTTTCCACTGGCGTTGCGAACCGCGTAGTTTTTGATCGCGGCCTGCGTCATGCGAGCGTCGGAGTCGCCTTGCGCATAGACATCGAATGTTCGTCCGAACTTGGTGAATTGGTTCACATACGTCGCGCCGAGGAAAGTCTGGAGAGCCTTGAAAACATCGCTCACTTGCACGCCGTAGGTCACCGCTTCGCGGCGGTTGAGCGTGAGGTTGATCTGGGGAACGCTGGCGCGGAATGGCGTGAGTACACCGTCCACTTCCGGATGCTTGTTCGCCTCGGCCACGATCGCCTCGGTCACCCCTTGGAGGCGCGTGTAGTCGAAGGATCCGTTTGTCATTTCAATCTGCATCTGGAAGCCCTGAGAAAGGCCCAGGCCTTGGATCGGCGGCGGCAGCAAGACGAGGCAATTCGCTTCCGGGATGGCATCCACCGCATTGATGATCGCTTCTTTTACCACATGGAAATTCTGAGCCCGGCCGCGTTCACCAGAGGGTTTCAGCACGGCATAGATCACTCCGGAGTTGAAGAGCGACGCGCTGGCATCGATCGGCGAGGACCCGCTTCCCCCGATCACTATGGTATCTGCGACGCCTGGAACTTTTTGAATAGCTTCGGAAAGTTGATCCATTGCAACCTGGGATCGCCCCAGTGAAGAGGCATCGGGCAACTGGACAGCGACCATGATGTAACCTTGATCCTCCGTGGGAAGGAATCCCGTGGGAGTTCGGAAAAAACCAGCCAAGGCCAGAGCGATGAGAACGGCTGCTACGAGAGTCATCAACCCGCTGCGGTGCACCATGCGACCGATCAATTCGGCATACCAACGCTCCAGAGGGTCGTAGAGCGCATTGAATCCACGGAAGAACGCATTTTTGCGCTTCGAGGGATCGTGCTGCCGAAGCCAGAGAGCACACTGGGTGGGCTTGAGCGTGACAGCGTTGATGCCGCTCAGGATGGCGGTGACAGCAATGACCAGCGCGAATTGGCGATACATCTGACCAACAATCCCTGGCAGGAAGGCGGCTGGTAGGAAGACGGAAATGAGCACCAAAGTGACCCCGACGATAGGGCCGAAAAGTTCATTCATTGCTGCAATGGCCGCATCCTTCGGAGACTTGCCGCGCTCGATGTGTTTCGACGCCCCCTCGACCACCACGATGGCGTCATCGACGACGATTCCAATGGCCAGCACGATCGCAAATAGGGTGAGCGTATTGATAGTAAAACCCATGAGCGCCATACCGGCAAAGGCACCTATGATCGTCACTGGCACGGTCGTTGCAGGTACGAGTGTCGCCCTCCAATCCTGCAAAAAAACAATGATCACGAGCAGCACAAGCAGGCCGGCTTCGATGAGGGTTTTATAAACTTCCTGCACCGACTCCGCGACGAACTTGGTATTATCGAGCGGCACGGCGTATTCGAGTCCGGCGGGGAATGCTTTGGAAAGATCTTCGAGTTTTGCCCTCACCTGCTTGGCGGTTGCGAGCGAGTTGCTGCCGGGGAGTTGATAGATTGCCACTCCACCCGTCGGGCGGCCGTTGAATTGGGAGAACTGACCATAGAATACCGCCCCCAGCTCAACGCGGGCTACATCGCGCAAGCGCGTGATCTGTCCACCATTCTGGGTGTCCGATTTCACGATGATATCTTCAAACTCGGCGACCTGGTTCAGTTCGCCATTGGCATTGATCGTGAACTGAAAGGCTTGGGTATCACTGGCCGGCGGGGCGCCGAGTTGTCCGGCGGTGACTTCCGCATTTTGTTGTTGGAGGGCGGTTACGATGTCGCTTGGCACAAGGCCGCGCTGCTGGAGTTGATCGGGCTTGAGCCAGACGCGCATGCTGTATTCCCCCGCCCCGAAGACCGTCACGCCGCCCACGCCGGGGATACGCGCAAGTTCATTCTGGAGGTTCAGCGTGGCGTAGTTGTTAAGATAAAGCGCATCGAATTTATTCTCCGGGGAAGTCAGCGTGATGAGTTGCAGGATGGCTGTGGATTTGGTCTGGGTGACCACGCCTTGGGTCTGCACGGCCGAGGGCAATTGGGCGATGGCTGCAGCGACGCAATTTTGCACGAGAATCTGCGCCGAATCTGGATCCGTGCCTATTTGAAAGGAGACCGTCAGCGCGTAGTTTCCGCCATCCGAGGACGACGAGGACATGTAAATCATGCCTGCCACGCCGTTCACTTGTTGCTCGATGGGCAGAGCGACTTTCTCGATCACGGTGCGGGCGCTGGCCCCGGGATAAAACGCCGTGACGACAACGGTCGGCGGGGTGATGGCGGGAAACTGCGCCACCGGAAGACTCACGATGGCGACCCCGCCCAGCAGCATCATCACCATGGCAATGACGTTGGAGAGGACGGGCCTTTCGATGAAGAATCGGGAAAACATCCGGGGTTTGACTTGGCTCCCCTACTGGGCTGGCTGGGATTGAAGAGTCGCCTGCACGGTTTGGCCGATGCTGATATTCGGGATTCCGCCTACGACGATGCGGTCTGTCGAGGAAACGCCTTTGTCGATCGCGCGGTCGGAGCCGTTGAGCGGGCCTTTTTCCACCGAGCGGCGCTCTACGATGTTTTGGGGATTCACAACAAAAACGTAGTCGCCCTCTTGATCGCTCAGCACGGCGGCATCGGGGATTACCAGGCCCGGTTTGGCGGGCCCAATTGGGATTCGGACGGCGGCAAAGAGGCCGGGAAACATGATGCGTTCCTTGTTTGGAAACAATCCCCGGAGCTCAATCGTCCCTGTCGAGGTATCCACGCTGTTGTTGGCAAAATCAAGAATGCCTTCGTGGGGGAATCCCGTTTCGTTCTCCAGTTGCGCGAAGACCGGGGTTTTTCCCACGGCCTCCTTGTGCACCATTCCTTCGGCTCGCATCATTTGCCGGAGGCGCAGAGCATCGCGCGTGTTGATGGAAAAATTCACATAGATCGGAATGATCTGCTCGATATTCACGAGCAGCGTGGGATTTACCGGGCTATTGCCGACAAGGTTTCCGACATCGACCTGATGCTCGCCGAGAAGACCATCAAAGGGAGCGTTCATGGTTGTGTAGTCGAGGTTCAGTTGGGCGAGGGCGACTTGGGCCTGGCATTGCTGCATCTCGGAGAGATATTTCTGCATGCTCATTTCGCTGGTCGCGTTTTGCTTGAGCATTTCGACTTGGCGTTGGTATTCCGCCGTATTGTAGGCGAGTTGCGCTTGGTAGATTTTCAGTTGGTCGATGTATTGATCCTGCTGGATCTTGAGAAGTGGCGTACCCTTGGTGACGTAGGAACCGTCCTTGAAGTAGATGCCTTCGAGAAATCCCTCCACGCGTGCCACGATGTTCACGCTCTGAACGGCACCAACCGTTCCGGTGAAGTCCATGTGGTCGGTGACTTCCGTTTCCCTGGGATGAATGACTGTAACGACTTGGTCTTTTTGCGGAGACGCCGTTGGCTTTTTTTCACAACCTCCCAGACAGAGTGTCAGTAGAATAGCGATGACCGGAGCGATGGTCTTGATATGTTTCATTTGTTGATATTAAGGAGATCCCAGAGGGGACGGCTTCTTGGGACGCTTTCCGCCGGGCGATCTTCAGGTGTGATCGCGGGCAGGTGATTCTTCGGCGCGAGCATGCGGCCCCAGTTTGTTCGTTCGGCCATCTGCTTCTTTACGGCTTCGGAAATGACGTCACCGCCATTTCGAATCTGCCACCCCCCGCCGAGGGAACGATAGGTATTCACGGCTCCAAGGGCAGCGGCATTCTGAGCGCCAGTATAGGAAAGCTCGACAGAGAGCAGAGCCTGCTCGGCACTCAGGACTGTTGTGTAATCAGTCTGGCCAGCCTTGTAGCGGGCCAAGGCGAGGGAAGTCGATGTCTTGGCGGACTGGACCGCCTCGGCCAACACGGCTGTGCTCATGCGTCCATTGTGGAATTGGCTCAAGCCATTTTCCACGTCCTTCTGCGCGGCGAGAACGGTATTTTGGTAATTCAAGATCGCCTCTTGGAAAATGGCGTCCCGTTCGCGGACATTATTGATGAGGCGGCCATAGTTCAGGACTGGCATCGCGATATTGCCGCCCACATTCACAATAGCGTTTTGCAGGTTGAAAATGTCCGAGAGTTGTTGGTTTCCAATGTTGCTCGATGATCCGCCAAACGAGCCCGAAAGCGAGAGGGCGGGAAGCATCTGGGCGACCTGAACTCCGATCATTGCACACTTCGACGCGGCTAGGAGCCCAGCTTGCCGCACATCGGGCCGCCGCCGCAGAAGGTCATGGGGTATGCCGGCGGCGATGCTGGCAGGCACGCTTGGAATGACGCCGGTTTTCACCAGGGCGCTCACCTTGTTGGGAGTCTGGCCAATCAAAACAGCGAGCGAGTTTTCGAGTTGGCGCAGGGATGTTTCGAGGGCTGGAATCTCGGCCTGCGTTTTAAGAAGTTGAGTTTGAGCTTGTGAGGGGTCGAGCTCACTCGTTTCACCCGACTGGTAGCGGACTTGAGCGATACGCAGGCTTTCTTTTTGCAACTCGATGTTTTCGTTTGTTATAGTGATTTCACGCTGAACGGTACGGATATTGACATAGGTATTTGCCACATCGCCGATGAGTGTGACGAGGGCATCGTCGTAGGCAGCTACGGTTGAGAGGTAATTCGCTTTCTCCGACTCGATCTTGCGGCGGTATTTTCCCCAGAAATCGATTTCCCAAGTGGCCGCAAAAAGGGCTTGATCGGTCAGCAGATTTGGCCCGATCGAGAATCCCTGGTTTTGTTGGCTTAAATTCTGTGCCAGCGCATTGATCACAGGGTCACTCGAGCCCAAACCTGACCCGTCCTTGCTCGGCGGTATGTAGCTATAATCCAAGGCCCCCGTCAGTCCCTGCTGTTGGGGAAAGAGGTTGCCAATGCTGTGATTGAGCGCAGCGCGAACCTGCAAAATCCTCGCTCCAGCAGCCTGAAGGCTGAGATTGTTCTCGTAGGCCATTTGTACCAAGCGCGTCAGCACCGGATCGTTAAAACTCCGCCACCAGAAAATCTCCGGATCCCCGTAGGTTTTCCCTGAGACCGCCTTGCGTTCCATCCATTGCCTTTCCACCTCTGCTTGCGGAACCTTGAAATCCGGCCCCACCATGCAGGATGTGAGGAGTCCAGCGGCAACAAAAACCCCCAAGCGTTGCATGCTCATAGAATGCTGGCAAATGGTCGCATGCACGAGAAATTGAGAGCCTCGGTGGCATCCGTCAAGACTTGTGCTGAAACCGGTCTAGCTTTATTTTCCTTTATCGAACCCTATCGATCGAGTTTTTGGGTAGAATTTACAGAAATGGCCTAGGAGCAGGCAGCGTCTGGTTGAGGATATGCAATTCGGATGCTATGGGGTTGACAGCTTCACGCTGGGAATCTATTCCCTTGCGCGTGAACAATATTTTCCCCAGATCTTGCCAGAGCGTAGTTACCGGCAATGGGTTCGCCTTGAGAAACCGATTTTTCCCTTCGGTGGCCCGCGTGATTTGTTTCAGTGCGGCCCTCTCGTTTTTTGGCTTTCCCAAAGCGGGTGCGGAATTTTACCCAAACGACCCTTACTTTGCGCCTGGAACGGCCAATGGCACTTCCGAGGGATATTATGGCCAATGGCACCTGATCAATCAGATGCCGCTGAGTGCCAAGAACGCGGGCTTGGATGTGAATATCCAAGGTGCTTGGGCTCGTGGTTTGACAGGAGAGGGTGTGATCATCGGGATTATTGACGAAGGGGTTCAGGGGCAGCACCCCGACTTGAAGGATGCTTTTGTTAACAAATACAGCTGGGATTATTCGAAATCTCTCGAGGAAAACCTGGCCAACCCTTGGCGGAGCACGCCGGATCTCCCAGGGCAGAACCATGGAACAAGCGTGGCAGGTGTAGCTGCTGCTCGTGGAGGCAATGGAATTGGTGTCACCGGTGCAGCACCGTTGGCAAACATCGCGGGGCAGAAATACACCGGCGTGGCATACTATGGTGGCTTCCGTGGTAACGAAGTAGAAGCTGCGGCGATCGGTTTCCAAGGTCAGGCAAACCCTCTGGTCGAATTTAGTCTTACAGAAGGAGCTTACGCGCCAGTTCGCGTGATGAATCATAGCTATGGGTCTGAGGTCACATTTATTCCCTATGAAGCGGAAGATCCAGTGCTCCAAGCCTTAAAAGCAAGTAGCGAAATGGGCGTTCTTCATGTCTACTCCGCTGGCAATAATGGCATTGAGGCCGGGGGTCGCTTGCCTGTATTTGATTCAGACAAAAAACTGGCGCTTTCAACTCCCCATGTCATCACCGTCGCCGCTCTGGGGAGCAATGGGAAACATTCTGAATATACCAGCTTTGGAGCGAATGTGATGGTTACGGCTCCGACTGGGTATAGCTTTAGTGAAAATGTTTTTTCTATATCCACGACAGATCGCACGGGATTAGATGGTTACAACAATATTGGAAAGTTAGGACCGAAAGATGACCCCTTTTTTCCAGTCGATGGTGTTGGAGACCACTTCGACTATTATAGTCAATTTGATGGAACATCTTCTTCGGCTCCCCTTGTTTCAGGCATTATGGCGCTCGGCGTTCAAGCAAATCCGAATATGGACATTCGAATGGCGAGGCATCTTCTTGCTCGCACCAGCGTGAAGGTCGATCCCCAAGGCGGGGGTGGTTGGGGGGTGTGGACTTCCAATGACAAGGGATATGATTTCAATCCGTATTATGGCTTCGGGATGATAGACGCGGATGCTTTCACTCTGGCTGCGGCAAAAGTGCGTTCCCTCACGCAACCGAGCGTTTACATAAGCCAAAAGGTAATCGTCGACCAAGGATTTTCCCCAGAGGTGAAGCATCTTACTAGGCAATTCAACTATTCCGGAACAGGGGATCTCCCATTGGAATATGTTCAAGTGAAAATGACCGTCTACGGAATGCAAGCGGATAAAGTTGCCTATAAGCAAGGGATCGGAGCTATCACCGGCGATTTGAAAGTGATGTTGACATCACCATCGGGAGTGAAATCCGTAATTTGTTATAGTGATTCTGTTTTTGCTAATACATATCTGGATTCGCTCAGATTTGAAAACAAGGGCGGTTACAATATTCTGGTCGAGGAAGGGAGTTGGAATTTCCTGAGCAATGCCTTTTTTGGAGAGTCGGCCACGGGGAATTGGACGATCGACCTCTACAACTTTTCCACGAATACCAACTATAACAAATACGGAGTCTGGGATTCGTTTCAGTTTACCTTTGGCATGGGCGATATCGACATTGCGCCGCTGGAGATTGGTGCGGAGGGTATCATCACCGACTTCGCTCTGGCAAAAACCGTAAGGCTGGATGTGAATATGACGGCCGATCAGACATTCCGCGCCATCGATGGCAATCTCACGATCTCTGGCAATGTCATCAACCAAGGCCACCAACTCACCGCCGATGCCAGCCAGACGATCGAACTCAAAGGAAGGCTCTCGGGAAGCGGGGCGTTGGTAAAGACTGGCAAAGGCTTGCTCATGCTGGCTGGGGACAATGCAGGTTTTACGGGGCAAACAACGATCTCGGACGGTGCGCTTGCCGTTAAATCGCCAACCGCCCTCGGAGTGGGATCCGTCGTGCTCGGCGCCAAAATTCCTGAACCCGCTCAGGCTCCCATGCTTGTGGTTCCCTCGAAGCAGGAACTGGGTGCCAATCTGGCCATCGGCGGAGATTTTCACTGGAATGCGGGCCAAATTGCATTCTACGACACAGGCGCATCGCCCCAATCGGGAGACCTCGCCATCAGCATTGGTGGCAATTTGGTTGTCTCCACTTCTGGGAACGCCACATTTGATTTCAGCCGAGTCGAGTCGCTCGATGTCGGGACCTACACACTCATTTCAGCCAATAAAATTCCGGATTTTGGTTCTTTGGTTTTCGCCGCGACATATCGGCCCGACACGACCTTGGTGGGGAATTTTGCCACATCGAATTCAACGGTTCTCTTCACGATCACAGGGGCCCAATCCACCGGCGGAGCCATCGACAACAGCGCAGGCACGCTGGCGTTCAGCGAATTTATTGTGAATCGTCCTGGCGTTGTTACGGTTGGAAGCAGCAATACCTTAAAGTCTCTTCCTTTTGCAAACGGCGGGTCGCTCGCGATCCAGACCGGCGGTCAACTGGTCGTCTCCTCAGGAGCTGTCACTGTGCAAAGCGGATCCTCAATCGTCAGCGGTGGTAATTTAGTCACTCCCGGTAATTTTAGCAAAAGTGGTTCCGGCGAGCTGGACGTGCAGAGCAACTTGGTCGTCAGCGGCACGGCGGCCGTCGAGACAGGCCTGCTTTCAGTGAATGGCAACCTCGTGGCAAGCAATGTGGTCGTGAACCAAAATGCAACACTTGGTGGTGCCGGCACGATCTACTCCGATGTGAATGTGAACGGCGGTAACCTTGCGCCTGGCAACTCGCCCGGCACGCTGACTGTCGCGGGCAATTTGGTTCTGACAGGGGCAAACTCGACCATCATCGAGATCGCCAGCCCGACGGACTTCGACCGCATCGTGGTGGGCGGGCAGGCCACGCTGGGCGGCGCCCTGAATATCACCCCTTACGGCGGGAACACCTTCGCCTACGGCCAACAATACAACATCCTCCAAGCAGGGAGCATCACAGGAAACTTCGCATCGATCACTGCGCCTGAAACCTTCCGCGGACGATTCCTCAACGGCGGCACGGTGGGAACAATCTTGATTGCGCCCGATACTTATACCCTTGTGGCAGTGACGCCGAACCAAGTCCAAGTCGCCAAGGCGCTGGATCGCTTCATTCCCGCCACCTCCGGTGATCAGATTCTCGTTAGCACCGCGCTCGATTTGCAAACTGCTGAGCAATATCCAGCCGCGTTCGACCAGATCATGCCCGGCTTCTATGAGAGCCTGGCAAATATCGCAATCGAGCAGGCGTTTGCGCAAACCCAGATGCTCAACCAGCGCATCAGCTCCGTGCGCCTCGGCGCGGCGGGCTTCCAAGCCATCGGCGGCATCACCCAACCGCTCGTGCATGACAAGAACGGCAAGAGCGCGGCAGAAGCCAAAGACGCCAGCCCGATTGTGGAAAGCGCGACGGCGACGAACTGGAACGCCTGGGCGCTCGGCACCGGCATGTTCTCGCGCACGACCGACCTCGGCAGGTTACAAAACTACAACAACGACGCCGGCGGGTTCCTCGTGGGCAGTGATTACCGCTGGAGCGAGAACTTCGTGACCGGACTCTACGGCGGATATGATTACAGCTATGCGGAATACAACGGCGGCGGCAGCACGAAGGGTAATAGCGTGAACTTCGGCACCTACGCCAGTTACGCGAAGGACGGCTACTACGCTGATGCCGTGATCGGCGGCGGCTACACCGGGTTCCAAACCCAGCGCTCGATCGAGTTCAGCACAATCGACCGCACGGCCTCGGCGGACCCAAACAGCGGGCAGTTCACGGCCGGTCTCAACCTCGGCAAGGACTTCGAAGTCGGCAAGTTCACACTTGGCCCGATCGTTGGTGCGCAATACACCTACGCCGGCATCGGCAGCTTCACGGAAAGCGGAGCCGAGAGCCTCGACCTCTCACTCGGCCAGCAAAATGCCAACAGCCTGCGGAGCACGCTCGGTGGCCGGATCGCCTACACCTGGAACCTGAACCAGAAAATCGCCCTCATCCCCGAGGTGCGGATATTCTGGCAGCACGAGTTCCTGAACAACCCGCGCACGATCAACGCCAGCCTCGACGGCGGAAACGGAGCCTCCCTCGACTACGAAACCACAGACCCCTACCGCAACAGCGTCTTCGCCGGAGCCGGCGTCACCGCGCAGTTCGGCAAAAACCTGAGCGGCTCGGTGTTCTACAACATCAACTTCGGCAGCCAGACCTACCAGAGCAACATGGTCAGCGCCGGCCTGAACTTCTCGTTCTAAGAAAAGGCTGTAGTGGTGCGTCTATGACCGCCGCAGGATTTTTAGACAGGATAACAGGATTAGCGGGATGGACAGGAAATTGGTCTTTTGAGGGTATATAGGCGGCGCAGAGCGCGCACTTGGAGAAAAATGGAGGATTAAAATGAGAGTTTTAACGGTTGCCGTGACAGGGGATTCCCAATTACGCCTGCATTTTTCGGATGGTTTTTGTGGCGAGATTGATTTGTCTCCATCATTTGAACCAACAGACCCTCTGCG
>Ga0214921_10007449_pt1 | contig 14596 bp, 15 predicted proteins | sample LL1505_MetaG_FD_177992 | JGI IMG/M metagenome (GOLD analysis project Ga0214921, IMG submission 177992) | Freshwater microbial communities from Lake Lanier, Atlanta, Georgia, United States - LL-1505 | ecosystem: Environmental > Aquatic > Freshwater > Lake | place: USA: Georgia | collected... | reverse complement strand
GGAATCAAATAGATTGAGATAAAAAAAGCCTTGCATTTTCACATGCAAGGCTTTTAAAACTTTAAGAGCTCAGGAATTACTCCGGTTTTTTCTTGGCGGAATAATTTATTTTGAGTTGGTTGGCCTTTCTCAGTTCCGTTTTTACATCCTGAACAATACCCATCGTTACTTTTCCATCCACTCTGAGGGAAGTTGTAATTTTAGATCTTTGGGTTTCCGAAATTTTAACACGGAAGCGTTCCAAAAAAATAGGAATTTCATTTATATTAGCGAACTTATCACTTAATTGTAATCTTGGTTTTGTTCCGTAGGTAGCCTTATACTTTTCTACGGGTCTCCCGATATACAAATAATTCACTAAAGATTTATCCTCCAACTTGGTAAGTTGCGTAGCGAAAGGAGTTGTCACTTTCACCATCAATTCTGAATCACGTAATTTAGTAACCACCATGAAGAAGAACAACAACATGAAAACGATATCGGGCAGCGAGGCCGTGCTAATTGCCGGTTGAGGCTTCTTTTTTCCTTTTGAAAACTTAGACATAGTTAATCATTTTGCTCCCACCCAAGGGTGGGAAAATGAGATTGAACAATATAAAAAAGTTCAAATCCAATTATTTTTCTTCTCCAAAATTAGTTGGTTCCGCTTCAGATAATACCATTGGGATTTCATCTTTGATAGACTTTCTCCAAGCAAGTGGCAAATCCTCACTGTACTTTACGCCATATTTTCTAAGACACATTTCATCCCAGAGTTCATCGTAGGCTGCCTTTAACTCATTATAAACACTCACATAGGTTTCATAATTGGTACCTCTGTCATTTTTGAGGGTAATAATGGCTTTTGTAGGCCTTTCTGATAAATCTTCCCTTTTGGTAGGATTAACGATAAACTCTTTGGTTTTCTCTCTGAGCAAGCTAATATCCATAGATTCTCCCCTAACGAGTAAATCATTTTGGGCATTAACAAGCACTGAAAAAACGTTACGTGTTTTTAGCTTAGTAATATCAGGTTCTTCCTCAGACCAAGGTGGCAATTTTACAGTGATACCTTTATCCTCTACAATAGTTGTAGTCACGAGAAAGAAAATGAGCAGAAGGAAAGCAATATCGGCCATAGAACCTGCATTGATTTCATTGCTCATCCTGTCTCTGGAATTCTTTTTTGCCATGGTCCGGATTATTTGAAGAAGTTACGAATCTCACTTAAAACAAAAACTACAATTGCCACTGCAGTAATTATTAAAGAAGTAGTTATAGAACCCCCAATAAATTTAAGAGCAAATGGAGATACACCACCTACTTTTTCTACGGTATTGGCCATTATTCCAGTAACTTCACTTGGTGCTGCAGCGATAGTTGCCGCATAAACTCCTCCCATAACAAGAAGAGCTAAAAGACCTTTTAAAGATTCTTTAAAATTTAAAGCAACTTGAAAAATTCCAAAAAATACAAGTAAGACAACTGATAAAACAGTTAGAACTAAAGAAGCCACCAAACCAAAATCAAAAATAGTAGTCTTACGTTGTTCTTCAATTGGAAGGGCTGAGAATTCTTCTAATCCTCCGGCAGCAATAGCAAAGAAAATCACCGTAATCAGCGTTCCTACACCAAAGGCCAATGCCTGTCCGTTTTTGGATAGAAATTTATACATAAGGTGAGGATTAATTATTTTTTGAAAATATTGTTTTCGGTCATGATATCTAATAAACCAATTGATGCATCTTCCATCTTGTTTACAATACCGTCAATTTTACTTACGATATAATTATAAAAAATCTGAAGAATAATTGCAACTACAAGACCAAATACTGTAGTTAAAAGGGCTACCTTAATACCACCCGCAACGACTGAAGGAGATAAATCACCTACCTCTTCAATACGGTCGAATGCCTGAACCATCCCTACAACCGTTCCTAAGAACCCGAGCATAGGTGCAAGTGCAATGAAAAGAGATATCCAGATTAGACCATTTTCTAGAAGGCCCATTTGAACACTGCCGTAAGCTACAACAGATTTTTCAACGCCTTCAGGTCCGTTATCTCTGTTTTTCAGACCTTCATAAAGGATACTGGCTGTTGGACCTGGAGTTGCTTTACAAACATCCATCGCACCATTAACATCACCCCCTTTTAATTTATCATTAATTCTACCTAATAATTTGTCAGTATTGACTGATGCAATATTCAACGTGATGACACGCTCAATACAAAATGCCAAACCCAAAATTAAAGGGAATAAAATGATACTCATGAAGCGCCAGTCACCATCGATGAAATACTTTTTAAGTAATTGGTAACCACCAATTTCAGCAACAGTTTCTTCTGCTACCACCGGAGCGGCCTCCTCGGCTGGAGCAGCTTCTTCAGCTGGTGCAGCTTCTTCAGCTGGTGCAGCTTGTTCAGTACTTTCGGTCGCGGCAGCGTCTTGCGCAAATACTGCATTATTCGTGGCGAATGAAGCCAATCCTAGAATAAGCAATAGAACAAACAAATTTCGCATAATCAATAAGGTTTTTAACGTTTGATTTCCAAAAATAAAATTTAATTATAACAGCGGAGAGAGAGGGATTCGAACCCTCGATACCCGATTAAGGTATACACGCTTTCCAGGCGTGCCTCTTAAACCACTCGAGCACCTCTCCTTAGAGCAAGATACTGGAATTTATCTCCGCACCTGACAAAAATAATCAAACAGAATTTGAAAACAAGCAATTGGACAAAAAAAAAACTGATTTTCAAAAACATTTCTTGAAAATACGTTTTGAATTATTGGAAAATGTCTCACTTATGGCTTCAGGACTCATTTTTAGATCATTGGCCATTTTTTCTAAAACAAAGTTTAAATAGGCAGATTCATTTCTTTTGCCACGCTTTGGAATGGGTGATAGATAGGGTGCATCTGTCTCAAATACAAAAAAGGATAACCCAATTTCTTCTATGACCTCTCCTATTCTCACATTTTTATATGTTGCCACTCCTCCTATTCCCATACTTAAACCTAAATCTTTTATCCGTTTTGCTTGTTCAACGCTTCCAGAAAAACAATGAAATACTCCATCAATCCCCAGATTGGCTCGCTCAAGGAGATAAATAGCCTCGTCTGTTGCATTTCTTGAATGAATACTCACCGGTAAATCATATTTTTTTGCCCATTTACACTGTTCTAAAAAAGCTTCCTCTTGTTCCTTCTTATATGTTCTATCCCAAAAAAAATCCAACCCAATTTCTCCAATTCCGTAAAAAGAATGCTTTTCAAGCCACGCAAGGGCAATATCCAATTTCGATTTATAATCTTCATTTATAGAACACGGATGTATGCCCATCATTGGTTTACAAAAACCATCACTTTCTGTTTCTAACTTTAACATGATATCAATGGTATCAATATCTACATTAGGAATTAAAATAAGGGAGACACCAGCCTCCTTTGCGCGATTTAACATTTCCGCTCTATCAGAATCATAGGTCTTATCGTAAAGATGAGCATGTGTGTCTATTAATTCCATTCTATATTTTTGAAAAGTTGAAAAAATGAAGCAATCTATCCTTTAAAATCATGGGGTAAAATTAAATCAATCTTTTTTTGATTCAACACTTTATGAATTAATTGATATTTTTTATCATTTTGCACAAAAAACAAAATGGCCAAAGTAAAGTTTTATGTGGTCTGGAAAGGACGACAACCAGGAATTTACAGGGATTGGGAATCTTGTAAAAAAATGGTGGAAGGATTCGATGGAGCATCTTTTAAAAGTTTTACTTCGTTGGCAGAAGCTGAAAATGCCTTCGTATCAAAACCGACCCCAGCGCCAAAATTGAAGTCAGTAAAAAAAATTTCAACCGCAATAAATAAATCCATTATTATTACCCCAAGTATTTCGGTGGATGCAGCTTGCAGCGGAAATCCGGGAGTTATGGAATATCAAGGGGTTGACACACACACGAAAGAGGTTCTATTTCATCAAAAATATCCACTGGGCACTAATAACATAGGTGAGTTTTTGGCTCTTGTCCATGGATTAGCTTTTTTAAAGAAAAACAACAGTGATATTCCTATCTATTCTGATTCAGAAAATGCCTTGTTGTGGATTAAGAATAAAAAATGTAAAACAACCCTGGTCAAAGACCATCGGACTTCAGCGTTATTTGAAACCATCGCCAGAGCGGAAGAATGGTTAAAAAACAACACATGGAAAAATCAGCTCCTCAAATGGGAAACGGAAAAATGGGGAGAAATTCCAGCTGACTTTGGAAGGAAATAGGTTGATTATTTTGCAGCAAACCTCATTTTGTAATCACAACTAACTTTTCCCTTTTTAATGTTTTCTAATTTGCCTCGCAATATTATTTTTTTTGCCGGGGATAAATATTCAATGAATAACCTGCCTTCAATATGATCATATTCATGCTGAATAACCCGCGCTTCCATCCCATCAAAAATCTCCTCTATAGGCTCAAATTGCTCATTAAAGTAGCTGATTTTTACGCAAGACTTTCTCTCCACCTCTCCCCTGATATCTGGAATACTTAAACACCCCTCTTCATAAGACCATAAGTTACCAGATTCCTCCAGTATGACTGGGTTTATAAAAACTTTTTTTATACCCACCTTGGATTCCTCCTTATTTTTTTCCTTCATTTGTTGTGTATCAACGATAAACAGTCTGATAGCCTTGCCAATTTGTGGAGCCGCCAAGCCAATACCTGATGCATCATACATTGTCTCCCACATATTATCAATCATTTCATAGAGTTCCGGATAATCTTTTGTTATGGGTTCTGCTTTTTTAGTGAGTATAGGTTGCCCAAAGGCAAAGATGGGTAATATCATGGTTATGCTAAATAAATTTATTTTTATAAAAATGCTGGTACGGGTTTTTGAGAGGAAGAGACATTCCTTTTTCTTTCCATAAAAGCTTCTAAAATGATGGCTGCAGCCACTTTGTCAACTCTTGCTTTGTCGCGTCTTTTCTTTTTACTGATTCCGCTATTTAAAATAATATCTTTTGCCTCAACAGAGCTATATCTTTCATCTTGAAGAAATACGGGTATGCTGGGAAAAAGTTGTTGTATTTTTTTTCCTGTTTTCATTATTTCCTCATGCTTTTGAGCTGGATTACCATCTGGATATAGCGGTTCACCTAAAACTATAGCTTCAACTTTTTCAGTGAGCAAATATTCTTGTAGAAATGCTATCAAATGTTCCTTTTCAATCGTGCATAACCCGGAAGAAATTATTTGTAAAGGATCAGTTACGGCTATACCAATCCTTTTTGAACCATAATCAATACCGATAATTCTAGCCAATTCAAATAATTTTCGCAAATTTAACCAAATTACAGGAAATTTGAGTGTTTTAAAATTGACCTTATGATAAAACGTATTGCGGGATTTACGCAACATTATGCCTGGGGCGGCTTTAATTTTTTGCCAAAGTTGCTAGGCATTGATAATAAAGAGCAAAAACCTTTTGCAGAATTGTGGTTTGGTGATCATACTGGAGGTAATTCTCCCATAACTGATGAGCATGAAGGCCAAATGACACTCCGTCAATATATTGACAGTGATTCTTTATCCCTTTTAGGAGAAACTTCCTGTGAAAATTATGCAGGAAGGTTACCCATTTTATTAAAAATACTGGATGTCCGTAAAATGTTATCCATTCAGGCTCATCCGTCAAAAGAAGCTGCTGTCATTGGATTCATGGAGGAAAATAAGAAACAAATTGCACTGAATGCACCAGAAAGGGTTTTCAAAGATCAAAATCCCAAACCAGAAATGATGGTAGCTTTAACTCCTTTTTGGCTATTACATGGTTTTCTGCCTTCTGAAAAAGCGGCTGAAAATCTGGAAAAAATTCCCTCTTTGAATAACTATTCTTCCATTTTTAAAACGGAAGGAATTAAAAATGGATACCAAAGATGGATGGAATTACCACAGGAAGAAGTTGATGCCTGTTTAAAGCCATTAAAAGACAGGTTAACACAGCTTTCAGAAATTGATTTAAATAAATCTTCCCCCGATTATTGGGCAAAAAAAGCCTTTAATGAATTTCCCTCTAAAGATGGTCATTTAGACCGTGGCATTTTTTCTATTTATGTTATGAATATTGTTCACCTTCAACCAGGTGAAGCCATTTTTCAGGATGCTGGACTTTTGCATGCTTATCTTGAAGGCATAAATATAGAATTAATGGTTAATTCAGATAATGTTTTCCGCGGTGGACTGACTGATAAATATATGGATATTCCACTTCTCTTAAATCATTTAGATTTTAGACCAACCATTCCAAATATCATCATACCCTTAGAGGAAAACTCCAAAGAAAAGAGGTTTATCATACCCTCAAAAGATTTTGAACTCGTGACTTACCTATTAAAAAAAGGAGAGGATTTACACTTAACCCCAGCAGAAGGACCCAACCTTTTATTGTGCTTAAAGGGTTCTGTCAGTGCATCAGGACTCATTTTAAAGGCAGGAGAAGCATTTTTCATACCTAATAAAACTCCCGTTAACCTTTTACAAGAGGGCGTCGATGAAGCTATTTTATATAAAGCAGGCATTCCCCAGTTGTAAGCTAAAAAAGATAAAGAGTTTAAAGGAACCCTGAACTTTTTCAGGCGTTCCTTTAATCATCTAATATAGAAAGGCGTAACAAGAAGTATGATAACACAAATATAAAACAATATGTTTTAAAATAAAATTTTTAAAAACATTTTATTTTAAATTTAGCTTGATAAAATGAGAACCATTTTGCAAAAAAAACATTTACACATGCAGGAAGTTTCAAAATTTTGTACTTTGAATAAAATTTCCAGCATGAACTTCAGGCATCTCATATACATCATCGTTTTATTTTCGACTTACAGAACCGTAGGACAACAGATTGATCCCTATTCTTTGGTCCTTTTTACCCCCTTTCAATATAATCCAGCTTTTGCAGGACTGGAAGAAAAAATTAGTTTACAGGGTAGTTTCAGAGATCAATGGTTAAAAGTTCCGGGCAATCCCTCATCAAGATATTTTTTGGCAGATGCTCCCATTCCCGCGCTTGGGAGTGGTGTAGGCATTAAAATACAGGAAGACCAGTTTGGTGCGAGCAAGCAATTGTCTGTAGGGCTAAACTGGAGTTTTTCAAAAAGTATTAACAAGAATAGTTTAATTGCCATTGGATTGGGCATTAATAACGTAAGGTATCGTTTAAATGGAAGTGTGCTTAGAACACCTGGAGGAAATTACAGTTCAACAAGCATTGATCATCAGGATAATTTACTGTCGAATGGAGAAATAGCTTTAAGTGGTGTCAGTTATGAAGGAGGTGTATATTTAAAGACAAACTTTTTTGAAGCAGGAATATCAGGGGCAAATTTACTGCCAACAGCCTTAAACGGAGAAAATTTTGGAATTACCTTATTGCCACATTATACCTTTTCATCAAGAGCATTTCTGCCTGTTAATACACAGCTTATCATTCAACCTGGTATCTTATTAAGGGTTGTCAGTGGATTATTACAACTTGACAGTTACGTATTGGGAAATTTCAAAGAAAAATTCACTTTGGGTGCTGGGCTAAGAGGGTACAGCCCCAACACCTTAGACGGATTAATGGTCCTGGCGGGGATTCAGGTCGCTGAAAATATTTCTTTCAATTACACTTATACTATCCCACTTTCTGCTATCCGCACGGCAACTTCAGGTAGTCATGAATTGATGATCAGATATACGATAAATCAGAAATTGGGAAAGGGTATTTTACCTCCTATTATATACAACCCAAGAAATTTATAAAATAGAATACTTAATTATAATAAGATTCACAAGATGTCGTTTGTATTAAGAATTCGGGAAGCATATAATAAATTGTGCTAAAATAAATAAGTTGTTTTTGTAGTACGCGGAAACAATCTATCTTTGTCCCTGCTTCTTTTAACAGGAGAATAATATTTTTAGGAAAACCGAAGTATAAACATGAAAAAAATGCAAAAAGGAATTTTCTTTTTGATGCTTGCCGCAATAGTTGGTTGTGGAAAAAGCAATACAGGAGAATTAGTTGGAGTTCAGGACAGGCCTGTCTGGAAAGGAATTCAACCTTATGGAATGGTTTATGTGCCATCGGGCACCCTTTTAATTGGTCCAAGTGACCAGGATATAAGCGCTACTTTTGTTCAACGTCCAAAACAGATTTCAATCCAGGGATTTTTTATGGATGACACAGAGATAACCAACAATGAATATCGCCAGTTCGTATATTGGGTAAGAGATAAAATTGCCCATGAAAAACTGGAGCATTTCCTGGAACCCGATCCTGATGCCGTAGAAGAACAAGATCCCGAAATTGACTGGGAAATGGAAATAGACTGGGAAGCCGAAGAGCTTCAGGATATGTATTATCAGGGAAATAATAAGCTCTCAGGCGCTAAGGAATTAAATATAGATTTACTAAAATATTCCTACGAATGGTATGATTGGCAGGCTGCTGCTTTTGATAAAGGTCAAAGTGCAAGAAATAAATTTATCAAAAAGAAAACAGTTAAAGTCCACCCCGACAAATTTGTATGGATCCGTGACTTTGCTTATTCTTATAATGAGCCAATGACCAGAAATTATTTTGATCATCCAAATTATGATGACTATCCTGTAGTTGGAGTGGATTGGAACATGGCGAATGCATTTGCTCACTGGCGAACTACCCTTTATAACAAAAGTCTGGAAAAAGATCAGGTTAATACAGAAGATTTTCGCTTACCTTCTGAATTTGAATGGGAATATGCAGCAAGAGGTGGCCATGAACAAGCTATGTATCCCTGGGGAGGGCCTTACATAAGAAATGCTAAAGGGTGTCTATTAGCCAATTTTAAACCTGGCCGTGGAAATTTTCCTGAAGATGGAGGTATGTACACCGTAAAAGCAGATGCTTATTTTCCAAATGATTATGGTCTTTATAATATGGCAGGAAATGTGGCCGAATGGACACTTACTTCTTATGCAGAAAATATATTAAGCCGCGTAAGTGATTTAAATCCTGACTATCGCTACAATGCGGATGATAAGGAAGATCCTACCAATAAAAGGAAAGTAATCAGAGGTGGTTCCTGGAAGGATTCGCATTTCTTTTTGCAAAACAGTTCCAGGACTTACGAGTTTCAGGATACTTCAAAATCATATATTGGTTTCAGAAATGTACTTACCTTCTTAGGTAGATCCATAAACGATTTTTAAATAGTCTAAATCAAACTATCATTAACCTGTTTAAAGTTTTCTCAAATGAGTAATGTATTGAAAAGTAAGGGTTTTAAATATATAAAAAACCTTCTTATCGGTGTTGGTGCATCCGTTGTATTAGTTGGTGCTTTGTTTAAAATTATGTCCTGGGCTTATGCAGATGAATTATTGGTTGTCGGAATGTTAACAGAAGCTGGTCTATTTTTCTTTTTAGGTGTCATTGGACCTGAAAAAGACTATTACTGGGAAAAATTATATCCTGGATTGGATAATTATTCTGGTGTCGTAAATCCCATAACAAATGCTGGGCAGGTTTCTCAACAGCCTCCTGTATCCAAAGAAATGGTAGAAAAATATCTTGGTTCCATGATAGGTGAATTACAAGTGATTTCCGGAAGTCTGTCATCATTAAAATCTTTACAAGAGGTAGATTTTTCAGGTACTAAAGAGCAACTTCGCACAATGACCAATTTTTACACAAAAATTAATGATGCGATGATGGACTTACAGGATTCCACAGAAGAAACCAAGGCTTACAAAGAAAAATTAGCCGAGTTAAATAAAAATTTAGGAGATTTAAACCGTACCTACACTGCTTTAAATCAGGTTTATGGCAATATGTTGTCTGCTATGGCAAATGTGCGTCAAAACGGTTAATTTTAAGAACTTCATTTTTTTATTTATTCTGAAAATAAAATAATATGTCCATTCCAAAGGAACCGCGGCAGTTGATGATAAACCTGATGTACCTGGTCTTGACGGCCATGCTTGCATTAAACGTTTCTGCTAAGATTATCAACGCATTTTTTGTTATTGACGGCGGTATAAAAAATAGTAATGCCATTTTTGATGATTCTAACCTCATCACCATGATGGCCTTAGAAAAAAATGTTGAACAAGACAAAGGCAGATATCAGCCTTTGTTAGACGTAGCCAGAGAAGTTCACGCTATTTCCAAAGAATTTAATGTCTATGTCGAATCTATCAGGACTGAAATGGTTGATGATACAGATGGTTATTATCCTGCAGATGATAAACATCACCCTAATTATCCTAAAGGTTATAAAAATAAAGATGTAACCACCAGGGTATTAGTAGATGAAAAAAAAGGTAGTGAACTGGAAGCCAGAATATTAGCTGACCGTGAAAAGATTTTAGCTAAAATTAAAACCCTTTCAGGCCTGCCAGGCACCCAGATTAACGCAGAGAGCATCGAAAGATTATCTAATTCTATATCATTAAATGTTTCAGAAGAGTGGAAAAAAGATAAAGTGGCTAAATCCTGGGCTGAGTTCACTTTCAAACAGATGCCATTAGCTTCTGTTTTTCCCCTCCTTACGAAGTATCAAAATGATATGAAAAGTTCGGAGAGTGCGGTCATCAATTTCTTAGTCAATCAAGTGGGCTTAACCTCTTTCAAAGTAGATAACTTTATCCCAATATCATCAGCTGTAAAAAGTTATGTCATTGAAGGTGAAAGTTATAATGCTGTAATATCTGTTGGTGCAACCTCGAAATCTATCACTGAGAATATGTCTATTCGTGTAAATGGATCTCCACTGAGTGTTACTGACGGTATCGGTAAATTTAGTTCCACAACCTCTGGAACAGGTATTAAAAGATACAAAGTTGATGTAAGTCTAAAAAATCCAACTACTGGTCAACAAGAAACTTATTCAAAAGAATTTGAATACGAAGTTGGACGCAGGTCAGTAACAGTGACGGCTGACAAGATGAATGTTTTCTACATCGGTGTAGAAAACCCCCTATCAGTGGTTGCCGCTGGTGTTTCAAGCAATGATTTAAGGGTTTCTGCTACGAATGCCACCTTAACACCAAATGGTGCAGGTAAATACATAGCTAAAGTATCAGGGGGTGGCGTTGCTAAACTTACCATTTCTGGCGGAGGACTGAACCCAACTACTTTTGATTTTAGGATTAAACCCATTCCTGATCCGGTGGCTAAACTGGGAGGTTCTACTGGTGGTGATATGGGAAATGGTGTTATGAAAGCACAGTTAGGTGTTATCGCCGAATTATCAGGTTTCGATTTTGATGCTCGTTGCGATATTGCCGGTTTTGAACTTGTTTATGCGCCTAAAAGAGAAGATCCTATTGTTGTATCTAACGCAGGTCCTTCTTTTAACGCGGAATCAAAAGGTTTATTAAACAGAGCTAAACCTGGAGATGCCTATTATTTTAATAACGTAAGAGCACGTTGCCCAGGTGACGCAGCAGGAAGAAAAATAAACTCTCTGGTATTTCAAATTAAATAATGTTTATCCATGTTCAATAAAAAATTTCGTCCTATCCTGACCCTGACACTGCTTACCTTTTTAGGTTTTAGTGGTATTTCACAGGTGCCAGACAATATAATGACTGAATCAGGAACTATTCTTCGTGAAGCTCCTCTTGATGACATCACCAGCATGAGTATCAAGCAAACAAGAAAGCTCCTTCCTTATGAGCCTTTGCGTGAATCTGATGTGTTCTGGAAAAAAAGAGTCTGGCGTGTGATTGACGTTAGAGAAAAGATGAATCAGCCTTTTTCTTATCCGGCAAGACCTTTATTTCAAATTCTCATTGATGCCATTCAAAATGAGGAAAAACCTATGCGGGTTTTTTCTGATGAAGATTTCAAGCAGGAAATGTCCCTTGAACAAATTGATAAACAATTGTTTAAAATGGACACTGTAATTATCCCTGACCCTGTTACTTACGAAAATAAAGTTGAAATCGTTAAAAATGATATTGATTTTGCTGATGTTAAACGTTACAGAGTAAAGGAAATCTGGTATTTTGACAAACAGACATCTACACAAAAAGTAAGAATTTTGGGTATTGCTCCCCTCATTACTGTTAAGGCAGATGGTGGATCAAGTATTGGTGAAACGCCCATTTTCTGGGTTTATTACCCCGAAGCTAGAGAGTATCTTGTCAGAGAAAATGTATTTAATCCTGCAAATGATGCTTCGCAAATATCATGGGAAGATTTGATGGAAATGAGATATTTCTCTTCCTATATTATTAAAGTATCAAATGTTGGTGATCAGCGACTACAAAATCAGTTTGGTTCAGGTAGAGATATGCTTTTGGAATCTGAAAAGTTGAAACAGGCCATTTTCAATTATGAAAATGATCTTTGGGTTCATTAATTAAAGAGAAAAAGGGGGAAGGTGTTAATCTTCCCCCTTTTTTTATGCCATATATTCCCAAGCTGTCCTGTAAGCATCATTATTTTCACAATAATCTAAAAACCCTGAGAAAAATAAATCTTTTCCAATAGTTGCGCTGTCTCCTACAATAACAGCCTGGCATTTTGCCCGTGTTACAGCAACATTAAAACGTCGGTAATCTTTCAGGAATCCTATTTCATTTTTATCATTTGATCTAACTAAACTAATCATGACCACATCACTTTCCTGTCCTTGAAAGCCATCCACCGTTTTTACTTTAATAGGTAACTGCACCAGTTTTTCATCTTCTCTTATTTCTTTTTCAATATAATTAACTTGGCCTTTATACGGGGAAAGGATGACCATTGAGGGATATTCCTGATGCATTAACGCCTGCATTTCGTTTATAATGCGATAAATGTGTTCCCTGAGCAGGTTGTACTCATTTGCATTAAAAAAGCTGCCCGATCCCTTTTCAGGTTTTTCTTCAAATCCGGTTCCCGCAGTATCAATAAATATTAAGGGACTATTTTCCTGAACGGGTAATCTCCTGTCTCTCACCGAGGGCGAAGCCATAAGTTTATTTTCATAAAAATAATGATTTGAATAGCCCATTATCATTTCATTCCCCCTATATTGAACCTCAAGTATTTTATGTTTAAATCTCCTTTGAATTACCCTTTCCATTAAGGTTAGGGAAAGACCAGATTTATTGGCATCTTTCGATTTTACTGTAGGAGGAAGCTGAAAGGGATCTCCACACAATACCACTTTTTCTGCCTTCATGATAGGGATCCATGTAGCTGGTTCAAGTGCCTGAGCTGCTTCATCAATAAGCACTGTTTTAAACTTTCTGCCAGCCAGTAATGAATGCGCAGCACCCACTAAGGTACAGGTAATAACCTGAGCTCTGTCAAGGATTTGTTCAATTAATCTTTTCTCCAGTTGATTCACCCAGGTAGAAAGATCATTTGCTTCACTAATTAATTCTCTTTTTTGTCTTTTTTGACCATAATCTAGAGAATTTTTAAAAGAATTAGCCTTTTTTCGGAGAGCATCGGCCTCTATACGCATTCTCTTGATTGCCTTTGATTCTTCATGAGCTGAAATTTGATAATCAAGGGTATGATTGATAATATCTTCATCGACCCTTGAGATATTTCCCAAACGAACCACTTTTAAACCAGTTTTACTGATGCGCTCCGTAAGTAAATCAACCGCTGTATTACTTGGTGCACATACCAGAACCTGATATTCAATGTCGCATAAACACTTTATGGCAGAGACCAGTGTGGTTGTTTTACCGGTTCCAGGTGGGCCATGAACAATAGAAATATCATGAGCGGAAAGAATATGGTTTATCGCATCATTTTGTGAATGATTCAATGCCGGATTAATTAATTCTTCCTTTTGAATGCTAAATAAAGGTAACTTGTCTCCAAATAAAATTTCTTTCAGATGTTGGATTCTACCCTTGTTTGAATTTTTCAATATTTTTAAAACCGCCTCCATTTCTTTATATGATTTCTCATCAAATTCAGGCAGAATAGCAATGGAAGATTTAAATACCCAATCAGGAAGATAAGACTGTCCAAAAATAAGCTGCATGGTATCCTCCCTAATAAAATGAACAACACCTATAATAAAAGAACCTTCCTTTTGATCTGAAATTTCACTCAGTCGTATGGGATTTCCTGCTCTAAAAACATGATTACTCCCTTTATTTTTAGTCCTTTCAACTGTAATTTTAACATTTTCACCAATTGAAAAACCTTGGTGTACAATAGTCAAAGGATACCATAAATAACCTCTTTCTCTTTTTTCCGCCAGGGAAAGAGGCAATAAATAAGATTGAAACTGCCTTAGATCCTCCTCTTTCTCAAGTTTTAGCCATTTTTCAAGTTCACCGATCCTTTCCGCTATTCTTTCCATTTTCTTTGCACAACATTTTAACTGTGACATCTGTCACAAAATGATTAAGAAACAACCGCTATTTTTGAAAAAAATAAACGATGTTAAACTGGTTAAAAAATCTACTTAAAGTCCCTGACTTAAAAGCAATTGCTTCAAACGGAGCACTTATTATTGATGTTCGTACCAGAGAGGAATATAAAAATGGACATCATCCAAAATCTGTCAATATTCCTCTTAGTGAATTATCAGGTAAGATTTCCGACCTCAAAGCTAAGCAAAAAA
>Ga0214921_10007448_pt1 | contig 14598 bp, 18 predicted proteins | sample LL1505_MetaG_FD_177992 | JGI IMG/M metagenome (GOLD analysis project Ga0214921, IMG submission 177992) | Freshwater microbial communities from Lake Lanier, Atlanta, Georgia, United States - LL-1505 | ecosystem: Environmental > Aquatic > Freshwater > Lake | place: USA: Georgia | collected... | reverse complement strand
GATTCAAATCGAGAGTAAATCATTGGGCATCCCTTTTCACTTACACAGGCAATAATTAATCCCTTGTATTTATCTGAGTCTCCACTCAACTCATAAAGTTTATTTACTAAACTTTCTGGGATGCTGAATTCTGGTTGTTCGTCTGGTTCAAATTCTTCCATATTATAAATATATTCCTTGGCTTTCAAAAAACTCCAAACAGACATTATCTGTTGGATAGATTTCTATTAATTTTAAATTGTTCTTTTGACAAAATTCATATTTTTTGTCGTCTCTCTTTAATTGTTGTAAATACTTTAGGCGATTTCCATGAAAGAATTTTATAAACTTTGTATGTTGTGCGCCCTGAACCTCTATCATTATTTTTTTATTGGCATTGTAAAAATCAAATGTGAGTCTGGTTCCTACTAATCTAAATTCCTCAAATACAATATCATGCTCCCAATATGGTTGAAGAAAACTTTTTATTTGTAATTGAAATTTACTTCGACTTTTTTTGTCCCAATCAATTAGATATTTTTTTGGATTCTTTAGATTTAATTCGCGGCCATTCATTCCTATGAATTTCATTAGCTTAAATCTGAGATTGATTTTGTAAAATAATTAATTAAGAAATTACACAGCTTTTCGTCATCTTCAATAATTTTAAAGAGGTTCGCATCGCCGTGAATTCTTTCTGGAAAGTCAAAACCATTCTCATTAAGCATTTGTTGAAATTCTTCTACTGGGTTAATCCATGCACCCTTCTTTTGAAGAAACTCCCAAGCATAGAGAAGATCTACAATTTCTTTTTGTACCCAAATTGAAGTGCCAGCTTTTCGACCGTATCGAATAGGATAGGTGATACTCATATTGGTTTTTTCATTTGGAGATTTCTTAATGGTTACTTTAGCAAAATGCCCAATAATTGGATTCTTTTTAAGATCAATTGTTTTGTTTGATGAGTCTTGTAGGATAAGGTCTCCCTTATATCGAGGTTCAAATTCTATAATATAATTAGCAAAGTGCAGAAGCGCATTGCCGCCAGTTGCGCTAGTTTGTCGAATAGGTGCTTTGGAATATGGATCGAGTTTAATATCCGCTCTAACTTGACTAATAAAGATTGCCATGTGTCCACGCTTTGTGAGAGCGATAGATAATCGCTTCATGAAATTAGCAGCAATAACTGCTCCACCCGCCACCTTATTGCTGTCCTCAAATGATTTATCTAAATCACCCTTAGTAATCAATCCATCTACTGAATCAAGAAGGAAACAATACTTTGTTTTATCTTCATTCTTGGCAACGAGTTCTCGCATAACTTCGACTACTGTTTCATAGATATTACTCTCAAATACAAAACAAGTTCCATTAACCCATTCATCAGCGGAAAATACAAATCTAACACCCGATCTTTCTCTCATTTCTGGCGAGAGTCTTCCTTCTGCTTTGATATAAAAGCCTTTGGCATTAGGAAGATTATTGCAGAAATTTTTCATTACCTCCAATGATTCGGAGGTCTTGCCGCCCTCATTCATACCAACAAAACGATGCAATCCTGGGCCAAATCCACCACCTAATTGTAGGTCAAATTGCAGAGATCCACTTGATACTTTATAATCAATTTCATCTTCAAAATTATAATGATCATCTTTATTTGCTTTCAAATAACTGCCCAAAACATTTTGAGATGTGATTGTTGTTTTTACTTCTTTTGTATTTGTTTCTTTAATCTTGCTCATTTAAAAATTGTTTAGTTGTTTTGGGGCTATGAATTACTTCTGCATCTTCCCCTGCTTTATCTCCAATAGAATAATCTATATACTTGCTTTCGTCAATCCTAAAATTAAAAGCCCTGAATTTTAAATCAAGAGTCATTTTTAATTTATCGCAAACAATGTATGCTAGTGAATCAAATTTCTTATCAAAAGAGATAATGTTCATGAATTCTTCTGAATATCTTTCACAGAGATCATTCAGGAATTTCATTTCGCGCATATAAAAAAGACGCTTATCCTTTGTGGGAACAAGCGTCAATCTAGAAAGAATATCTTTCTTATTAATTTTTTTCTTTGCTTTCTTTTTAGCCACACTCAAGTTTAGATAAAAATAATCATTTTGTCAACTATTTTGTGTAAATAATGGTATGAATGCTCTTATTTATGTTTTAATAAATAAAATAAATAATAAAAAATATGTTGGACAAACTCAATTTACATTAAAAAAAAGATATCAAACAAATTGGTGGAAGCGTTGTCATAATAATTATTTAAAAAACTCAATAGAAAAATATGGAATAGATAATTTTGAATTTGAAATACTTGAATCAAATATTAGTTCAATAGAAGAATTAAATGAAAAAGAAAAATTTTATGCTAATTATTATAATACATATGTTCCAAATGGTTATAATCTCACAGAGTGTGGATTTGGTAGAAAAATTCATGATATAACAAAAGATAAAATATCAGACACTAAATCAAAAACATATTTTTTAAAAAATGCCTCGTCTGGAGAAATTATACAAATAAATAATCTTACAAAATTTTGCAAAGAAAATGGATTTGGCAAATCATCAATGTTGAATTTAGTTTGCGGAATTAATAACTACTCAAATGATTTTATAAGAGTCGATAGCGATCAATCTCAAATAAAAATGGCAAGAGTTTATGAGTTTGTGTCTCCATTTGGTGAATTAATAATAGGCACAATTTCTTACGTTAGTAAGAAATATAATTTAAAACCACATACTTTGCATCATTTGATAAGGAAACAATGCAAAGTATCTAAGGGTTGGAGACTATTGCGACAAGTCGTTTAACACCATTTTCTTGACAAGACCTTGAAAATCTGTTTTGGGGGTCCAATTTAACTCTCTACGGGCTTGACTAGAGTCTCCCCATAGAAGTTCAACTTCTGCTGGGCGATAAAATTTAGGATTAATACTCATTAAAATATCTCCAGTATAAAGATCATTAAAGGTTTCATGTAATCCCGCACCACGCCACTCACCAATAAACCCTGCATATTTAAAAGCTAATTCTACAAACTCTCTGATGGTATGAGTTTCATTTGATGAGAGAACATATTCTTTTGGCGATTCTTGATTAAGCATTAGCCAAATACCTTCAACAAAATCTTCAGCATCACTCCAATCTCTTTTGGCATCAATATTTCCTAATTCAAGTTCTTGAAATGGTTGTTCATTTTGAATTGCATTTTTAATTCTAGCAACTGCTTTAGTAATCTTTCTAGTAACAAATTCTTCGCCGCGACGAGTTCCTTCGTGATTGAATAGCCAACCTTGAACTGCATAAAGATTATAAGATTCTCTCCATACCTTTACAAGCTGTCTTGATGCAGCTTTAGATGCTCCATAAGGACTCCTTGGTTTAAGTGGGTGATTTTCATCTTGCGGAGTATAAGATACATCGCCAAACTCTTCAGATGAACCCGCTTGATAGAACCTACAAGTTGGATGATAAAGCCTGATTGCTTCAAGAATATGTAGCGTAGAAGTTGCATTTGTTTCCCAAGTCTGATGAGCAAAGTCCCAACTGCTTCCAACAAAACTTTGTGCAGCTAAATTAATGAAATAATCTGGTTTGATTTTTTCAATTACTCTTGAAATAGAGTGGCTATCAATAAGATCGAAGTTAATTAAGTGAAAGCGTTCATTATTAATGTGAGAAATATTTTTATGGTTATAAACACTTAGTCTGCGAACACATCCAAAAATTTCGTAATCTGTATTAGCCAAAAGATAATCAACCATATGACTACCATCTTGCCCTGTAACTCCAGTAACAATTATTGATTTTTTGCCAATTGCTATTTTTGATGCATCTTCAATGTTTAAGATATCCATATGATCTATTTTTTTTCCTAAGTATTTTTCTTTGAGGTTATTCATTTAATAATAATTTATAAGTTACCATATATATTTATTTTGATAATAATTTACAATTTTAGGAAGTTCTTCATCAAAATTAACTTTTGGTTGCCATCCAAGATTTCTTAATTTTTCATCATTTAAAGCATATCTTAAATCTTGACCATCTCTATTGTATGATAAATCAATATAATTATCAAGCAATTTATTTGCATGTAATTCAATTATTTTTTTAAATGTTTGATAATTACTTTGTTCATAATTTCCGCATATATTATAAATTTCATTTTTATGATTGCCCTCAATTATAGTAATAATAGCTTGAGCTGTATCTTGAGCGTGTAACCAATTTCTAATGGGGGTTCCATTATTATGTAATGGCATTTTTTTACCAAGCATAATATATTTACAAGCTTTTGGTATTAATTTTTCAACATATTGACCAATTCCATAATTATTTGTTGGCCTTACTATCACATAAGGAATATTATATGTTCTATTCCATGCTAATATTAGCATATCAGCAGCAGCTTTTGTTGCTGAATATGGATTGCTTGGTTTTAATGGATCGGTTTCAATATGTTCTCCATTTTTAATATCACCATAAACTTCATCTGTACTAAAATGAAGTAAGATAGGCTTTTTATTTGTCTCTTGTCTATAATTTTTAATAAGTTTTAAAATATTATGAACTCCATCAATATTAGATTTTACAAATTCATCGCTATTAGATATTGAATTACCAACATGTGTTTCGGCTGCTGTATTAATTACATAATCACATTCGTAAAGAAATTTTAAATCATTAATATCGCAATGAACAAATGAGAAATTATTATATTGTTGAAATTCTTTTAAGAGAGTTTTATTTGCCGCATAAGTCATTTTATCAACCCCTTTGACATACCAACCTTTGTCTAAACAAAGTTTTGTTAGGTATGAACCAATAAATCCAAGACATCCAGTTATGTATACTACTTTTTTCATTAAAAATATAATTATTCAGAAATAATAGCTGTTTTAATATAAAAATCATTTTTATCAAGAATATAATCATTAATTGTATAATTAGTCGAACACATAACAACCATAACATCATCTCCTGTTAAAAATTTTTGAGAATCCCATACCATTTTATCAATAAAAATATATTCTCCTTGATTAATTTCTACTTCTTCATATTTAAATCCATAATCAAGGCATACTAATATCTTGCCTTTAACGCAAAGTAAAATTTGTTGAGTTTCGTAATGAGCGTGTTCCCCTCTAATTGAATTTTTAGGAACATTGGAAACAGTAAATATTCTCTTGCATTCAAATGGCAAATTAAATAATTCAAAAGGAATTAAATCGCCACCTCTTTCATCTGTAAATATGTTTAATTTATTCATATGTATTTATTTTTTCTATTATAAATAATAAATCATTTTTAGATAGTTTTGTATGATATGGAATGCTTACTGTTTTTTTGCTTAAAATTTCAGAATTTGGACAATTAAATTTTTTATTTGTATATAAAGTATTTTTATGCTGACATTCATAATGTATTCCGCAAGTAATATTAAAATTTTTCATATATGAAATAAATTTTTTGTTGTCATCTATTTCTATTCTATATAAATGATTACTTTTATTATTTAAATTTAATTTTTCATTATAAAATTCTTTAATTTCGTTTAATTTTTGATTGTTTTCTTCAATTTTTTTAAAGTTTTTATTAGCTATAAAAGCTTGAACTGCATTCATATACATTTTATATCCTGGAAATTTTATTTTTCTTTCCCAATTATTATCTGCATAAGACATGCCGTTCATAACTGCTTCTCTAATCCAATTAATTTTTTGTTTATCATTTGATACAATCATTCCACCATCTAATCCGCCAATAGGTTTAGTTGGATAAAAACTAAAAAACATAACATCATTATCTAATGCTTCATTTTTAAATTGATTTCTTTCAACTTTTTGTGCAGAATCTATTATTTTATAATCTTGAAATTTGTGAAGTATATATGAATTGCCAATCCAATATGGATCATCTATAAAATTTATTTTATTTCCTGAAGTTACTAATGCATTTAATACTACAGGAGGTATCATAGATGGAACATTGACTTCTATATTTTTATTCAAAAATAATAAAAATATAGCATTTGTTGCGCTATTTATTGAACATGCGTATTTAGCTCCAATAAAATCAGCAAATGAATTTTCAAATTCTATTATTGATTCATCATGAAGTAAATTTTTAAAACTAGATGTGTCAATTAAATAGTTATCTGGATCAAATAATTTAATCATAATATATTTTTAGAAACTAGTATTTTTTTAATTTTATTTGTTAGCAAATCAAATTTTGAATTTTTTTCTATTTTTTTATTTTTATATGATGAGTTATGCCAATGCCAAGAAAATGCACCATCAAATAGTCTATTGCTATATTGATTATGTTCAAACCAACCGCTTTCCGTTAAAGTCCCTTGTCCATTCTCATCATAATGTCTTACTCCATTTTCATAAGATACATTCATTTGCCATTCTGTATTAAAAAAAGCAGAGGGAAATACTGTGAAATTTTTTCTTTTAAATACTTTAGCTAATAAAACATGATCAAGAACTGTTGAATCAGGAATAGCTTCGGTATTTATAATTTCTTCCATACATAAATTAGAATGAATACTATTTTTTTTAATATTCATAATTGCTGCACATGGACCAAAATTATAAAAATCCATTTCTCCTCCCCACATGTAAGCCCATTCCTGATCTAAAATTGGTTTAAAGTCTCTTAATAACACCATATCCATATCAAGCCATACGCCACCATATTTATGTGTTACCAAAAATCTTAAAATACCACTTTTCATATAATGTTTAGAATCATTTATATTAATCCATTTTTCATTATTTTCTAAAATAGTATTTTTCATTTCCTCTCTAGCATCATAAACTTTAAGATCTATTAAATGTTTATAAGGTTGAATTAATTCATTATTTGAAATATCATAATCAGACCATAAAATTAATTTTGTTTTATTTAAATCTTGAGTTGCTAAATATGATTCAATACATAATAGTTCTTTTTCATTTTTGATTTCCGAATATACATGAAAATTTGTTATTTCTTTGGGAAATTCAAAATCATCAATATTTATTTGATTTAAAAAATTCAAAGATTCTTCATAAGATTGAAATAAATTTATATTTTGTTCTAAGGATATATTAATCATAATAATTTAAATTTAGACATTGTTTCTACAGATTCTATTAAGTTTAAATATTTGAAAATTTCTTTATAATTATGATCATCTAATCTGGGAGTAAAATCATGAATAAAAATTAATGTATTTTTATCAGATACTTTTTCAATAAATTTAGCACATTCGACTCTGGCTCTTCCGTCTATCAAGATAATATCAAACTTGCCATAATCTAATGGAGCTTCAATGTATTCTTTAAATTCATCATATGTTCCATCATTAAAAGTCCCTTCTTCATACAATTTAAATGGTTTACATAAAATGATATTTGTATTTTTTTCAATATTTTTTGAAATATCATTATACCAACTTTCTTGATGTTCTATAGAAACTAATGATTTGCATAAAGTAGAAATTTCTTTAGTAGAAGATCCTGATCCGTATTCTAGAACTTTATGAGTTTTTTTAATATGATTTAAAAAAAATAAAGATTCATTTTCTGAAGTAAACATGGTATATTATATCAATTCTAAATAACATATCCAAGTATAATCTTCTTTTTCATCAAAAAAAGATTGGATATTTAGAAGAATCAGAAGATTGCAAGAGCGGTTCATCGGTTGGATATTCATCATCCCAATGATCTCCCCATCTGGTTTTTTCGGATTTAAAAATAGGAGGCATTTCTTGATATGCTTTTATATTATTTAATAAATAATTATAATCATCATCATTTTTTTGATACCAAGTTTTGCTGCCATTTATATCTATAACAAAATCTTTATTTGCTAATATTTTTTTAGGACTATAGCAATCTCCTTGTTGGTAAGGATAATTATCCTCAGTCATCACTGTTTTAAAGCCAATTGATTGAGCATATTTCAATCTATTCAAAAAGTTTTGATGATCATCAAAAAATATCAATGTTTCTTCTTTTGGTAAAAATGACCAATCTTCTTCTAAAAAATCTTTTGTTCTATAATCTACATAAGGGCTTGTATATTGCCTAAAATGCGGAGATGGATCAATAGATATTATTTTCGAATTGGGACTCGCTTTTTCAAAAAACCATGTTCCAAGACCTTTCCATACGCCACTTTCAATAATAAATTTAGGTTTTAGCTTTTTAATAATATACCAAGCTGAAAACATATGTGCAGATTTCATTCCGCCATTATTATCACTTATTGGTTTAGTTTTATATAGATCATAAAATTCATCTAAATGAGAAATTAGATCATTTTTGTTAAATATTTTATTAAATTTATTCATATTATTTTTTAACTAATAAATAATTATTATTAGAATTATAAATATCATAATCGTATTTAGAGCATAAGTCAATAAAATTATTTAAATTATGTGAATATGAATAAGTAATTATTTCATCATATGCTGTATACGTTTCGTAATAACTTGGTTTTTCTGAAACTTTCATTCTACCAATTATTATATTTTTAGCTGATAGCGATAAAATAAATTCAAGAGCTTCATCTCCATTAGGTAGCACATCTAATACTGCTCCTAAATGTATTAAATCAAATTTATCAATATATTCTTTATTTAAATCTTGATAATCTTTGACAAAAAAATTATTGTAATTCCAATTTTTAATTGCTAATTGAATTGCTTCTTTTGAATAATCAATTCCAGTATATTCAATATTACTGAATTGTATTTTGCATAATTCATAATAAGCTCCACACCCACAACCAATATCTAAAATATTTTTAGGTTTAATTTCTTTAATAAATCTAATAAAATCAATCCAATGTTGTGGATAATTATTAACTGATATTAGTTCATTTAAATTAAATTTTAATTGTTTTTGAAAAACTAAATTATTTTTCCAAGAATTAATTACATTGCTCATATATTGATTTTATTAAATTTTTCGCATTTCCTTGAAAATGTATTGAATTAAATTTTATGTATTTATTTAATTTTTTATTAAAAATAAATGGAGTTTTATTAAAAATTTCTATTTTTTTAATTCCATTTTCAAATAAATAGTCTTGATCTTCTGCATTAATATTGTGATCATATGTTGAATCATTAATAATTATCATCATTTCTCCAATTCTTCCAGGTCCACCACCAATTAAATGATCGTAATGAAAATAATCTAAAAAAGTCATATCACAAACACCGCCAGCTAATCCATGTTGTTGTCTGATTTTAAAATGAGATTCTATCTTTTTAAATGCATAACTATTTTTATCATCAAATATATTAGTTAAAAAATTGCAAAAATTATTTATTGCTTTATATGTAATAAAAGATGATATAGCTGCTGTTCTATGTAGTAATGTCATTTCAAATTGATCAAATTTTGACCATTCTTTATTCACATCACTAAATAACATAACATCAGAATCAATATAAAATACTTTATCAAAATTATTTTGTTCCATAAAATTTCTTAAAAGATACCATCTTTGGTAGCAAAATATTTCATATTCAATTGGTGTAGTATTTAAATGAACATATTTGCTTTCAAAATCATTAAAATTATGTGATAAATTATTAAAGTTTACAAAATTTATATTGGATATATTAGGATCTGTATCGCCTAATAAAAAAACATTATTATATTTTTTTTGCTTGTATTAAAATATACTTTAGATAATCTTGGTTTCCTTTGTTTATTAGAATTACTGGAATCATATTAGTCTTTTTCGAACTTCTTTTTGAATACCTTTTAATGAAAAAATTTCTTTTACATTATTAAGTTCTTTTATCATTGTATTATAATCAGCATTGTTGATTGTGTCTAATATATAATTTTTATTATTTGATTTATTTTCTGGTATTTTTAAAATAAAATCACTATAGTTTAAATCTTTTTCAAATGGTAAAATTATATCATCTGCAAATAATACTGGTATAGTATTAAAATTAAAACATTCAAAAAATCTATAAGATGATAGGCCAGATCCTCTTGGACATAATGTAAATTTAGAACTGCTTAATATTTTTTTATATTCATGAAAATCAATTTTTTCTGATATAAAAAAATTAGGTTGATTAAATAAACAGCTATATAAATTAACTCTGCATTTATTATTATAAGAACATATTAAATTAGCTAAAATAGTTTTTTCTTCATTTGCATCATTTTCATCTATTGTCCAAAATGGCAAAATTATATATCTTTCATGATCGATAGATGTATTGAAATTTAATACATATAAATTATTAAATTCATTCATAAAATTAAATACTATAGATGAATCAATATCATGATTCCATGTAACAACTATTTTATTATTTGGAAATTTATTACAATAAATTTTAATTATATTATATATTTGATCTCTTTGGTTCCAAAATTCTAATAATTCCAAATATAGTCCTAAAATTATAATACAATCATTTGTTATGGTATTTGATACTTCAAATAGATCAAAGTTTTTATTTATTTTATTTTTACTTCTTATATTTTCATAAAAAATATCAAAATTTTCTAATATATCTTCTCTTCCTTTGCTTAAATATTCTTTAATATCTATTGAATTTAAATCAATATTAATTAAATTTAAAATTTCCTGATAATAAATTGTATGAATTTTAAGTTTTTTCATATTCTTTTAATTGATTATAAAATTTTTCTTTTAATTTATTTAAATTTTTTTCAATAGATTCTGGATGATTGAGTTTAAATTTATCAGTGCGACACTCTCCTCTAACATGAGGTTTAAATTCATGAACTCCTAAAAATTTATCTTCAATATGCTTTTTATCTTCATTTTTTCCATTAACCCAAGGTAGATAAATTTCATTAAAGTAATTATCAATACAATTTTCTCTGCTAACGCTATCTTTATAATAATTTATTTTAGTAAATACTTGTTTAGGAAAAACATAAGAATAATGATACATTTGTATGTTAGTTTTATTGTATAATGTTTCACTATCTATATGTTTATAATTTATATTAGCATCTTGTGGATATTGAATAGTTGGTGGTCTATGAGTAAGCCATGTAGCACCTTTAGCATATCTAAATATGCGTAAAAAATTATCACGATTTAATTCAAATCCAGTTAAGTAATCATCAAAACCTCCGTAAAATGAACAACTTCTTAAACCAACACTACTTGGCATTTCAGTTTTAAGAAATTGAATCATTTTAACAATATCTTCTGTTTTATAAATTTCATCTGAATCTAAATTCCAAATATAATCAATATCATCATTTATGTGTTGCATATATGCTCTGCATTGATCATCTTTTTCAGAAAATTGTCCATGAACTATTTTAATTTTATTTTCTGGATCAGGAAACTCGTTTAAAATTTTATTGGTTTCATCTAAAGATGTTGTTCTACCCTGTCTTTGCCAATAAGAAACTGGTCCTTCTGAAATTAAAATTTGAGATGCAAATGGATAAACCTGTTCTAAACACTCTTTTAATACATAATCTCCTTCAAATACAATCATTCCAAATGCTATTTTCATTTTATTTTTTTTCTTGTTAATTTTAATTGTTTGTAATATTCATCATATATAAATTTTAAAGAATTTATATTTTTATAGTATTCTAATGGAGTATAACAATGATGCATTGTAGATGGTATATAATTATCATTATTAAAATCATGAATAAATTGTGAAAAATGACTAAAAATTAATTTTTGTTTTTTATTTTGCCAAATTATATTACCATTTTCAATATAGTCTGAAAAGTCATATAATTGCCAATGCCAAGGTGCGCCGTGGCCAATGTTTCCATCAATAAATAAATTTTCAAAATAATTTATATAGAAGAAATCTAAATATTTTTGATCTCCACATGTAGAAAATTCAGGATGTAGTTCATTAAGAACTGAGTCTGACCACCAATTTAAAGCAGATTTACCAATATCAGTATTTTTAAAATATACAAATCCAACATTAAATAATCCTTCTGAATAATTATATCCTAATTCAAACATTCTATGTCTAAATACGCCAATATCTTTATCTTGTATTTCTTGAAAAATATAATCTATATCTTCATGAAAATAAATATCACTATCAATATAACTAATTGATTCTATGCCTGTTTGTAATAAAAAATTAGAAAAGTACGAAGCTAAAGACCAACAAAAATATTTATAATTTTTTTCTTTTAATTTTAATAAAATAAGATCTTTTTTTAAAAAATCTTGTATATTATAAAATAGTAAATTTTCAGATTCTAAATGTTTATATTTTAAATATATTTCCTCATCTATACATAGATAATGAAGAATAAAATTATTTGATGTATCTAATAATGATTGATATAAAGTTAACCCTTTAATCATAAAAGATTCATCAGAAATTGTACATAAATTTTTTTTATTCATAATTATTTTGAATTTCTTTATCTTCTTTTTGAGCTAACTCAATATTTGATACTGATACAGAGTCTTGTCTATAAAAATATGCACCAATAAATTCTGGTATTCTTTTAAATTTATAATTATTTTTAGAAAGTTTCAACCACATATCATAATCACTAGAAGATTTATATTTTTCATTAAAATAACTGCATTGTTCAATAGCTGATTTTTTTATAAGAGGAAATGGTCCACAAAAACAAAATTGTAATAATAATTCATGAGAATATTCAGGCCAAACTCTAATTTCTGTTAAATCATAAATATTTTGAGATTTTATTTGGACATGTGATCCATAAAATAAATCTATCTCTGAAAATTTATTAATGTATTTTGAATAAATGCTTAACGCTGATGGATATAAAATATCATCTGTGTTCCAATTTACAATATAATCGCTACTTGAATTTTTAATTCCAATATTCCAAGCTTCATAAACACTTATTCTATTGGGACATTCAATAATTTTTACAGAAATACCATCTCTAAAATTAAAGTTTTTAATCTTAAATAAAGATTCATCTGTAGAATTAGCATCAATAAAAATTATTTCAAAAAATTCTTCTAATTGATTATTTACATTATATAAAAAAATATCTAATAATTCTGATGAATTATATACAGAAGTTATTACTGAAATTTGATTCATAATTGTTCTATTTTTTGCCAAAAAAGATTAGAAGAATTTTCACATTTTGCGCTAAATTTTTCTTTTCCATGTAAAAGATATTCTTTTAAACTTCCTATCTTTGATTCATTTCCAATAAATTTGCATCCACATAATAATGCTTCAGCTACCATTCTACAAAATGGTTCATTTACTTCTGGAGAATGATAAATATATTTTGATTTTCTAAATATATTAGATATTTCAGAATGAGATACCTTATCATGTATTTTTACATTTGTCAATAAAGATAATTGATTAAATATATTTTGATCTTGAGTCCATCCAAATATATCTATTTTTCTATTTGGATTACTCTTACAAAAATTAATTAAATTATTTGATCCTTTGAGTGGGTGAATAAATCCACAATAAATTATATCATATATTTTTTGAGAGCCATCTTCATAAAATAAAGAAGTGTCTATTGGATCATAGACAATTTCAGTATTATTAAATATATTTCCGTAAAAATTTTTGAAAAATTCTAAATGAAATTCAGATAAGAAAAAATTAATTTTAGAAGATTTAAATAATAGTTCTCTTTTTGATTGATCTAAATAAAGACAAGAATCATGCTCAAGTCTGACATGATTTGGATGATTAATAATATAATCTAATAAATAATTAGATGTTTGATTGATTACTTCTAAATTAGAACTAATAACTAAATCATATGAATATATCAAATTTACTGGAGATGAATCATAATTATGAAGAGTTATTTCATAATCATTTTCTAATCCCTTTTTAATAATTAAATCATTACTAACTTGCGCTCCACCAGAATTATGATGTAAACCAAAGTCTGAAATAAATAATACTTTCACCGAAGATTATATGATCACAACTCTTCTTCTTCAATAAATATTTTAACTTCTTGTAAGTCTGGATTTTCAACAAAAAGATCTTCTTGAGAAACAAATGTAGATTCATCCCAATCCCACTCTAATCCATCATCATCACTTAATAAAAATTCTTCAGCGGAAGCTAAAGAAGATACTGGTTTGGAACTCCAGAATTTGCAGGACCAATAATTGGCTTTCCATTTTGGACCAACATTGGTATCGCACTGATGTCTAGCTCTATAGCTTCTACGTCTTGCAGGATTGTCGCGTTTGATTTCCATATTTGGATCACCAAATTTAACCATTACAACATTACCTTTATCATTCTTAACATAAACGCCAAACTTCTTTTTAGAGCCACTAGGCAATCTAAAAGGTTTATTAAGTGTTTTTTTCTCAGCATCAGAGAACTCTAAATCTTCCGCTTCTTGATCTTGATCCCAAACTTCTACTCCAGCATAAATTAAATCTAATTTAGCCAAATCAAACTCAATATCTTCAAAATCCCAGAATGCTTCACCATCTCTTTCGAGATAATAAAGATCATGACCTTCAGCAACATCTTGATCCGCTTGTCTATAAGAATTTTTAACTGATCCGCCACGAACCATTTTTAAAAACATATTAACTCTTGCCATAGCCCATT
>Ga0214921_10007447_pt1 | contig 14599 bp, 20 predicted proteins | sample LL1505_MetaG_FD_177992 | JGI IMG/M metagenome (GOLD analysis project Ga0214921, IMG submission 177992) | Freshwater microbial communities from Lake Lanier, Atlanta, Georgia, United States - LL-1505 | ecosystem: Environmental > Aquatic > Freshwater > Lake | place: USA: Georgia | collected... | reverse complement strand
ATTTCGGTTAACTTACCCGAAAACCCCGCAAAACCGGCTAATGACTACGAATTACAACAAAACGGACATAACAACCAACCAGAACCAACCGAGGCTAAAGCAAACAAATTGGGGGCTGGCATTGTAGGTAGCCCTACACCGCGTATATTCTCAAGCCCAGTTAAAGGCGCAACAAGTAGAGCACCTGAAGTCATTGAGTTTGCAGAAACCATTGGAATTAAATTGATGCCGTGGCAGATCAATGCCCTTGGGGATATGTTGTTGGTCAAGGATGGCAATTGGGTAGGTAAAACCATTGGGTTGTGCGTAAGTCGGCAAAATGGCAAAACTGAGTTAGCAAAACTCCGAATCCTTGCAGGTATTTATCTCTTTGGTGAGAAGTCCATTGCAATGATGAGTTCCAATAGAAATATGGCCGTTACCACATTTAGGCAGATCCATTACTTGATCCAAGAAACACCAGAGTTATTTGTGAAGTGGGAGAAAACCTACGCGACTAATGGCAACGAGCGCATCCGGTTTAAGAACGGTGCAGAGATCATTGTTGTTGCAGCTACTAATGAAGGTGCCCGTGGATTATCGGTTGATTTCTTTTTTATTGATGAGCTGCGAGATATTAAGGCCGAGGCGTGGGATGCCGCGTTGTACACAACCCAAGCCAAGCCAGCCTCACAGATCCTTGCAGTTAGCAATGCCGGTGATAAAGGCAGCACGGTACTCAATCAATTACGAGAAAAGGGCATCGAGGATAAAACCCCGTCATTGCGTTGGCTGGAGTGGAGCGCGCATCCATCGCTTAAGATCACCGACCGCAAAGCGTGGGCGCAGGCTAATCCTGCACTGGGCCACACAATTACAGCCGAGATCCTCGAGCACCGAATCCGCACCGGTGATCCAAACCAAGTGCGTACTGAAATGCTTACGCAGTGGGTGGACAATCTTGCAAGCCCGTGGCCAATAGGTGCGTGGGAATCGTGCAAGGTCGAAAATATGGTGTTTGAGGCCGGTGCATCTACATTCTTTGCAATGGATATATCCCCAAGCCGTAGGCACGCTGCATTGGTAGCAGGGCAAATGATTGGCGATAAGGTCAAACTTAAATGCCTACAAACTTGGAAGGCTGAAGCCTCAATTGATGATTTAAGAATGGCCAGCGAGATCAATGAGCACATCAAGCGATTTAGGCCAAAGATGTTGTTATTTGATCGCTACACCACTGCCGGAGTTGCCGCTAGGTTGGCCCACACTGGTGTGCCGGTAATGGAAATATCCGGCCAACTCTTTGCCAGTGCGTGTGATGAGATGTTGGCAGCGATGAGCCACAATCGCATTGAACACGGCGATGAGTACGAATTGAGCGAATCAGTTAATTCTTGCGCAATGCGCACCACAGATTCCGGTTGGCGAATTGTGCGCCGAAAATCAGCCGGTGAGGTTGCAGCTGCTATTGCCAGCGCAATGGTTATCTGGTACGCAAACAAACCGCAGGCAGTTGCCGCTATTTATGTCAATTAGACACGCCGAGAACTTGTAGGTTGTTTTGTCCGGATTTGTCGTATGCTAGTGGTATGGGGTTAATGTCTGCATTGCGCTTGGTTGAGAGTGCAATCCCCGAAAGCAAACCAACTATTCAAGCACAATATGCCCCACCAGTAATGGAAGGCTATAGTGCTTATTCCTATTTGAATCCAGCAGTTTATGTATCACGCACCGAGGCACTTGCCGTTCCAAGTGTTTCGCGCTGCCATTCACTTATCACTGGTGTAATTGGCAGCTTGCCTTTGAACCTCTACAAAAAAAGCACAGGGCAAGAATTAGAGGAGCCACTCTGGTTACAACAACCAGATTACAGGCAGCCGCGTGCAGTTACCATTGCTGCAACTGTTTCTGATTTATTTATGCACGGTGTTGCTTATTGGGAAGTTACTCAGACCTTTTCCGATAGTGGCAGACCTTCCGGATTTGCTTGGGTTTCATTTGATCGCGTAACACAAAAACTTAACTCAACAAATACTTTGGTTGTAGGTTACACAGTTGATGGTTCAGGATTGCGACCACAAAACGGCTTGGGAAGTATTGTTACATTTCAAGCACTTGACTCTTTGGGTATATTGGGCCGAGGTGGTCGCACCATTAAAGCCGCATTAGATTTAGAAAAAGCAAGTGCAGTTGCAGCTAGTACGCCAATGCCTTCAGGTTATATTCAAAACAGTGGTGCAGATTTGCCAGAGGAACAGATTACTGGACTTCTTGGCGCGTGGAAGTTGGCAAGACAACAGAGGAGCACGGCTTACCTTTCAAGCACTCTCAGATTTGAGCCAACTAACTTCTCCCCTAAAGATATGCTTTACAACGAAGCAAAACAATCATTAGCAACTGAAATATCTAGATTGTGCAATGTGCCTGCCTGGTATTTGTCTGCTGATCTAAATAACTCAATGACTTATTCAAATGTTGTTGATGAGCGCAGACAATTTGTTGATTACACGCTGCGCCCATTTATCTCAGCAATTGAGCAACGCTTATCAATGGATGATTTAACTGCGCGTGGAAATGAAGTGCGCTTTGAAATTGACGAAACATTTTTGCGATCAGATGCAATGACACGCCTAGCAGTAATTGAAAAGATGCTAGCCCTTAATTTGATCACATTAGATCAAGCAAAAGAAATGGAAGATCTAACCCCGAATGGAGCAGGCAGTGGACCAACAGCCCCTACACCTAACCTTTAACACAACGGTTGAATCTAGCGATGCACAGCGCAGAATCATTGCTGGCAAGATCGTGCCATTTGGCGAAATTGGCAACACAAGTGCCGGTCAAGTTGTATTTGAAAAAGGATCAATCAGTTACAACACCGGCGGAAAAATTAAACTTTTACTTGAGCACAATGCAAAAGATCCAATTGGAATGATGCAAAGTGCAAGCGAGGATGCATCCGGCATTTACGCATCTTTCAAAGTAGCACCAACAACCAAAGGCAATGATGCACTTATTGAGGCATCAGAGTTGCGCGATGGATTAAGTGTTGGCGTTATTGTTGATGCAGCAGAGCCACGTAACGGAATCCTTTATGTAACTAAAGCAAGTCTGAAAGAAGTAAGTTTGGTACAGGCAGCGGCATTTGCTAGTGCAGCGGTTCAATCAGTTGCAGCTAGTGAAGCCACACCTGAACCAGTAGAGGAAACAACCCAACCAACCGAAAGTGAGGCCAGCGTGGACAACGCTACCCCAGCACCCGAGGTAGAAGCCGCCAAGTCGGTAGAAGCCTCACAACCATCACATACTCCAGTGGCACACACTGAAGTGCGTTCACCAATCAAGACAAAATCTCAATACTTGCAACACTCAATTTACGCACGCTTAGGCAATGATGATTCAGCACAATATGTTCGTGCTGCTGATGCCTTTGCAAAGAAGGCAATGACATTTGCCGATGATTCATTCAGCACAAACCCAGCATTTAGCCCAGTTCAATATGTGCCAACAGTTGTTGACACACTTATTGGTTCACGACCAGTAATTGATGCTTGCGGTGGAACTCGCGTAATGCCTGCAAGTGGAATGACAATTTCACATCCAAAAATTACAACTTCTGGCACTGTGGCCTCCACTGCTGAAGGTGCAGCACCATCTGAAACCGGCATTGTTTCCAGTTATGTAAATGCAACTGTTACCAAGTACGCAGGATTACAGCGTTACAGCCAAGAATTGCTATTGCGTGCTGATCCTTCATTCTTTGATGCAATGTTGGAAAATATGACCCGTGCTTACAACAAAGCAACTGATTCAGCAGTAATTGCTGCAATCACCGCTGGTGGTACACAAGCTGCAACAACCGCCGCATCATCTGCTGGAATCATCTCATTTGTTTCAACTGAGGCACCAGCTGCATACTCTGCAACCGGCGAAGTAGCAACAGCATATGTTGCAGGCACTTCTCAGTGGTCATTGTTAATGGGTGCAACCGATTCAACCGGCCGACCAATTTACAACGCTGGCACACCTTCCAACGAGGCAGGCCGTGCGACACCAACCAGCCTTCGCGGAAATGTGCTTGGGTTGGATCTTTGGGTTGATGCGAATATGGTTTCAACAACAATTGATGAGTCTGCATTTATTATTGTGCCTTCATCCATTGCAATTTATGAATCACCAGTGCTTCAACTTTCAACCAATGTTCCAACATCAGGTGAAATTGAAACTGAACTCTTTGGATTTATGGCAACAGCAGTATTGGTTGCCGGTGGATTGCGCCGTTTCAATCTAACCTAATCCAAACCCTAGACCGGCCGCCCCTTGCCCCTAGTCCGGCAGGGGGTTGGCCTCTAAACTGAAAGGAGATACCAGTGGCCGCAACTTATGTAACGATGGCTGAACTTCGCACAAATCTTGGCATTGGCACGCTCTATTCAGATGCAACAGTTGAGGAAGTCTGCCAAAGTGCTCAAGACATAATTGATTCTTACCTTTGGTATAACTCAGCATTGGTTTATGCAACGGCTCTAAACAACAACATTGCAACAATTACAACAACACAGCCACACGGATTTGTTACTGGTGAAAGCGTAACCATTACCAAATCTGACAGCTCAACATTCAACGGCACTTATACAATTACCGGTTACACCGCTTATACATTTACTTATGCAAGGACAGCAAGCAATCAAACAACACATTTGGTACGACCTTACGGACTAGTTAAAGGCCCAAATCACAGCACGGCTTATGCCAGTGTGCCAGCAGTGCGCGAGGCCTCAATGATGATCGCAGTGGACATTTGGCAGGCACGCCAAGCCCCAAGCGGACAAGGCGCAAGCATTGACGGGTTTGCACCTTCACCATTTAAGATGGGCAACACTCTTATTGCTCGCGTGCGTGGCCTTCTTGCCCCGTATATGGCACCAACCGCAATGGTGGGGTAATGCCAACAGCAATCACGACTCTACGCACAACACTTGCAACCACTTTGGCCAATGCCGGTGTTTGGAGTACTTTTGCCTTTCCACCATCTGCACCAATTGCCAACTCAGTTGTTGTGATGCCTGATGATCCTTACTTGGTGCCAAATAACCAAACCAGATCCAGCATTCTGCCCTTTGCACGGTTCAAAATAATGATCCTTGTGCCATTGCTGGACAATCAAGGCAATCTCAACACCATTGAAACTTTTGCAGTGGCCGTCTATAACAAACTTGCCGCAGCTAGTTATCAAATGAACATTACCGGATTTTCAGCACCTACAACTTTGGCCTTAGCAACTGGGGATCTTTTGACCACTGATTGCTCAATTGAAGTACTAAGTGATTGGAGTTAATTATGGCTTATGAAGTATTAGCAGGCATCGTAGGGGGCAAAGAAGTAGGCCAAACCCTAACTGATGAGGACTTAGCAACAGCGAACATTGATGCGCTTATCGCAGGCGGATCGATTAAACCGATAACGGCGAAACCAAAGAAAGATGAGGGAGCAGAATAATGCCAACAACAACGGCACTAAGTAACACAGTTTCAGTAACAATTAACTCGGTTGATCTATCTGACCAAGTAACTAGCGCAACCATCAACCAACAATTTGACGAATTGGAAACAACCGCAATGGGCGCAACCGCGCACACATTTGTGAAGGGTTTGGAATCCAGCACAATAACGCTGGACTTCTTAAACTCTTATGCAGCCAGCGAAGTTTATGCAACCTTACAAGCTGCATACGGCACAGTTGTCACTTGCGTGTTAAAGCCAACAACAGCAGCAGTGAGCGCAACCAACCCTTCATTTACTGCATCAATCTTGGTAAATAACCTCACACCTATCAACGGTGCAGTTGGGGATTTATCAACTCAATCAATAACCTTTACTTGCGTAAGCACAGTAGCAATCGCAACTTCATAACAACTAAGCAAAGGGGCTAGGCAATGGCTAAGTTAAAGATCACACGCACCACCGGTGAGGTTCAAGAGTTTGAAATCACACCAATAATTGAATATGCGTTTGAACAGAACAAAAAGAAAGGCATTCACAAAGCCTTTGCAGACGATCAGATGCAATCGGATGTTTACTGGTTATGTTGGGAAGCCATCCGGCGATCCGGCGAATCAGTGCCGATATTTGGTGAGAAGTTTCTGGAAACGCTTAAGGCAGTAGAGGTGTTAGACAGCGACCCTTTAGGGGATTGAGTGGCAAAGACTCACTCACCTATTTGGTCGCTAGTCTAAGTGTAGAAACTGGGATCGCTCCCAGTGAGTTTATCGGGATGGATCCGGTAATGCTTAAGATGATATTACGAGTGTTAGAGGAAAGGGCGAAGGCAATAAAAGATGCAAGCCGCCAATCTCCGAGGACTCAACGCAGCTATTAAAAACATCCGGCGCATTTCACCTGACCTACTTAAAGAGATGAACCGCGAAATTAAAGTTTTGACCAAAGAAATGGTTAGCGATGCCAAAGGATATGCACCGCGCACCGTGCCTGCTGGTTTGAGTCATTGGGCGGATTCCGGCCGCCAATGGTCAGCCTTTGATGGATCTGAAATTGTCAAGGGGATAAAGGTCAGCACTGCTCGTAACAAGATCGGCAACAATGGCTGGTCATCCCAAGTTAAATTGCTCAACGCATCCGCGGCTGGTGCAATCTATGAAACCGCAGGCCGAAAAAATCCAACCGGTCAGCCGTGGGTAGGGCCAAATGGTGGTGGTGGCAAACGCTACTCACATTCTCGCAACCCAAATGCAGGCAGACAATTTATTGAGGCAATCGAAAGAGATTCAGGATTAACAGTGCGAGGCGAAAAGCAGGGGCGCATTATTACTAGAGCATTTGATGAGAATAAGGCAGAAATTGTGCCAGCCGTAACCAGCGCAATAGTTAGAGCCACCGACAAGTTTAACGCACTGCCAAAGGGAGTACGAAATGGCTAGAGGCAATGCTTATGGCATCCCGTTAATTGTTACAGCCAACACCACTGGTGCAAAGAAGGCTGAAAAATCACTGAAAAGTTTAATTAAAAACACCAAATCATTTGGACTAACTAGCAAACTAAGTATTGGCGCAGCTAGCGTTGCACTTACTGCATTTGCCAAGAAATCGGTTGCAGCTGCACTTGCCGATGAGAAGGCCCAAAAAAGCCTAACTCAAACGCTTAAAAACTTGGGATTGGCTTATAGCACCGTTGGTGTAACCAATTACATTGATAGCCTACAAAGGGCAACTGGCGTATCTGAGGATGAACTTAGACCGGCATTTCAAAAATTAGTTTTGGTGCTTGGAGATGTAGGCAAAGCACAAAGTGCACTATCACTTGCAATGGATATTTCAGCCGGTACCGGCAAGGATCTCAGCGCAGTATCAATGGCATTGGCCAAAGGTTACTTAGGACAAACAACAGCCCTTAGCCGTCTAGGTGCAGGACTTAGCAAGACACTTCTCAAATCTGGTGATATGGAAGCAATCACCGCGCAATTGTCCAAACTTTTTACAGGTCAAGCACAGGCAGCGGTTAAAACCTATTCAGGCCAAATGGCAATTCTTACAGTATCAGCCAAAGAGGCAAGCGAAACCATTGGGTTTGCATTGGTTGATTCATTAGCCAAATTAAGTGGAGATCAGGGTGTTAAAGGTTTAGCAATGCAGATGGAAGTCTTGGCTCAATCCAATGCTGATGTGCTTGTTGGGTTTACCGATATTTTGGCCAAGTTTAAAATTATGAAAGATGCAAAACCAAGCAAAGGATCAATTCTGGATTTAATTCCTATTATTGGCCCAAGCCTTACAAATATGTTGCGAGGCAGAGGCGAGCGCATAAGGGAATCAAAAACGGCAAGATCTGAAGCCAACCCATTTGATCGTGGCCTTAACAATCGTGCACTAAATCTTGCAACTAAGATTGTGGCAAAGAAAAAAGAATCTGCAAAGATAGATAAAGCAGCAGCAGCAAACAGCAAATTGCAGGGAATGTTTGACCTTGATGCCATTCAGATAGCAGCCGCGCTTAAGGGCAAAATCAGCGAGTTAGACCGCGCACGCTTAGAAGGGATGGCAGCACTTAAAACAAAAAACACTGATGATGATTTGGCCGCAATTAAAAAAATTGAGTACGAAACAATTAGAGCCAATGCGACCGTGATGGATTCTCAAAATCTAGTTTTAAAGAATACTTTTGATTTTTATACTGAGATATTTGGTGCAGCCAAAGAAGCTAGTGACAAGATCAGCAAATTGTCTTTTACTCCTACGCCATTTACTTATGGTGGCAGTTTGTTTGCAAATACGCCACTTGCACCAATTGGAACAAATGCAGTTAGCACAGCCAACCCGATGGTGCCTGCAACAAACACCGGATCAGCACCAGTAGCCGTTAATGATCCTTTTGCAGCAGCTAGAGCTGCCCTACCTGGTGTCAATTTTAATCCACCAGCAGTTGAAGTCACAGTAAACGCAAACACCATTGCAGACCCAGACCAACTAACCCGATTGATTCAAGCCGGTATCCAAGCGGTTGCACGCAATGGCTGGTCATCTTCAGGATCGGCAAGTGGATTTTGACCCTTCCAATTGTTAATGTTGTTATTAACTTCAGCACGGGTGCAGGCTTTGCCCCAACTTTGGTTTTGGATGATCCGGTTTATGGCATCTTGGGCACTGATGCACTTGGTGATTCAGCCTCAACAATTGTTGATGTCAGTGATGTAGTGCAAAGTGTAAACATTACGCGAGGCCGTAACGCACTTAGCGATGTATTTCAAACCGGCACGCTTGGCTTGAGAATTGCAGACCAAACCGGAGCATTTAACCCAAGCAACACCAGTAGCCCCTATTACGGCCTACTACAGCCCTTGCGCAAGGTAACGATCACCGCGACCGATCCAACCACCTCAATTACTTGGCCACTCTTTGCAGGCTACATAACCGGCTACAACTATCAGCAAAGCCAATTTGTTGGAGAAATCAGCACCACCACGATTACGGCAGTGGATGGCTTTAGACTCTTGAACCTTGCCACTTTGTCCACCGTTACCGGCGCAACCGCTGGGGATCTTTCAGGCACTCGTATCAATCAAATACTTGACGAGATTGCTTGGCCTTCAACCCTTAGAGATATTGATGCAGGGCTTACAACAATGCAAGCCAATCCGACCACCACACGCACTGCACTTGCAGCTCTTTCAACGGTCAGTCTTAGCGAGTATGGTGCACTTTATATGGATGCCCTTGGCAATGTAACCTTCCAAGATCGCACCGTTACGGCTGGCAGTGTGGCCAATACCCCTACCGTATTTGCAGATGATGGCACTGGGATCAAATACAATCAAGTAAAATGGGTGTTTGATGATACGCAGATTTACAACGATGTAACTATTACTCGTACTGGTGGCACGGCTCAAAACTCAAAGAACACAAGCAGTATTGATACTTATTTCAATCACTCATACGATCAAACAGACCTTTTGATGCAAACCGATGCCGATGCTTTGAATTACGCTCAGGCTTATTGTGCAAGTCGAGCCGAAACAACTACTAGATGCGACTCAATAACCCTTGATCTAACCACCCCAAGTTATACGGCTGGAGTAACAGCTGCATTATCGCTTGATTACTTTGATCAAGTAACGGTCAAAAGCACCCAACCCAACACAGTGGGCACCAGTAGCCTTAACAAGACCTTGCAAATCTTTGGTGTATCTCACGCAATTACGCCAAATACTTGGTTCACAACTTTTACCACACTTGAGCCAATAATTGATTCATTTATCCTTGACAGCGTGTTGAGTGGGATTTTGGATACAAATGTTTTATCATACTGAAATGGAGCAAATAGATGGCTAAACAAACCTTTACGACTGGGCAGGTGCTAACCGCTGCACAAATGACCAGCCTACAGCAAACGGCTATGTTAGGCGGTTCAGCAAGTGCAAAAGTGGCAAGTTATACGCTAGTTGCAGCCGATGCCGGCACTACGGTTTCAATGAGCAACGCAGGTGCAACAACCATAACCGTAAATACCGGTTTATTCGCCGCTGGGGATATTGTAACTATTCTTAATACTGGTGCTGGAACTTGCACAATTACAGCCGGTACTGCAACAGTAAGCAAACCAACCAACGCGACTTTAGCCCTAGTAACTAATGCAGGTGGCGTACTTTATTTTACTGCCACCGGTGCAGCTACATTTTTGCCCTTTGATGTTGGCTCTGGTAGCACATCACCATTAACCACAAAGGGTGATTTGTTTGGTTACGACACAGCCAATGCGCGTATCCCTATTGGCACAAATAATCAAGTATTAACAGCCGACAGCACTCAGGCTTTAGGTTTGAAATGGGCAACACCTTCAACTGGTGGTACTTGGACAAGTTTCACGCCGACCTTTACCCAAGGTGCGTCCGTCAGCACTTCCACAACGGCCGGAAGTTTTTATTCAACAGTTGGAAATATAACTTATGTGATCGGCAAAGCAACTTTCAGCAGTGCTGGAACAGCCAACAATATGATTATTATGACTAATCCACCAGTTGCACCAATAGCAAGTAGTTATTTAATTTCAGGCACCGTAAAAGTTTATGACCAATCTGCCAATTTGATATATATGGGCTTTTGTGAGGTTGATCCTTCCGGAATTTATTTTTCAAGCGGTATTGCATCAGCGGCGTCAACTTATTATTGGGGTATGACAGGTAGTCAATTCGCAATTGCTTTGGCCTCAAGCGACACTATTAACTTTTCGTTAATGTATAGGAGTTAATTAAATGAAAATTAAAGATAAGTTTTACAATGCTGAAGAACCAACACCTAAAAACGATATTCCACTAGATTGGTGGCTAGAGCGTTTTCGTAATTGGCGAGCCAATGAATTACAGTCTAGCGACTGGACACAATTAAGCGACTCACCCGCTATTGCTAGCGATTGGGCTACTTATCGCCAAGGATTACGCGACTTGCCTAGTGTTGCAGATTTTGCTAATGCCGAGATACCAGAGGCACCTCACTAATTGGTAAAGTTAAAATCAGATAACGGTTGGCCTGCATCACAAGATCCTTTGGTGATTGGGATTAAGTCCTACCCAGTAAAAGGTACAACGATTAAATTGCGGTGTGCGGAAAAAGTTGCACCACTGCTGGTGGGCTTTGCTGCTGAGTTTCACGAAAAGATTGAGCCGATTGATCACGGTGCACTTGATGATTGGGGCTATTGCTTTCGGATGGTGCGTGGCCGTGAGGATCGCCTAAGCAATCACAGCAGTGGCACCGCAATTGATCTAAACGCATCTAAGCACCCATTGGGAGCAGAGCACACCTTTGCCGAGGGCAAGGCTGCATTGATCATTGAACTAGCTGCCAAATATGGTTTGAAATGGGGCGGTACTTATCGCAACCGCAAAGATGAAATGCATTTTGAAGTTTGCCTGACCCCTAAACAGGCAACGGAGCGCATAAACGCTCTGGGATTGGAGCACTAATGGCAGTACAAATAAAAGCAGCTTGCGGAACTTATATTCGTGCGTTGCTAACCATCTTGCTAACCTTGATGGCCACAATCGGTGGATCACCACTGGACTTCACCAGTGCGGATTGGCGAATGCTTGCCAATGGACTTTGGGCATCTCTTTTGCCGGTCATTATGCGTGCGTTGAGCACAGCAGATGACAAATACGGTCGAGCACCAAAAGAGTAAAGCCCGACACGCGGGGCTGGTGTTGCAAAATGTCAGCCCCTAGTGTCAAACTGATAGTCCGGACTAGGAAAGGACTAGAAAATGGCAGCAAACACCGCATTTGCAGTAATGGTTGCAATGTATATAGCAATATGTTTTGGATGCGTACTTCTTGGTTACGCAATAGGCCACCGAGATGGCAAGCACATAGGTTACAAAAGAGGCCGTGCGATTGGCTACTCAAAAGCCAAGCAGGATTGGAACCTAACTAATGGCATTTAACCTAGATGATTACCAGCCAGTTGATGAGCGCATTGCCCTATTTTGGGTGAAATATCCTGAAGGTCGCATTGATACCGATTTGGTGCATAACGATGGCAAGTGTTTTATTGTCAAAGCCACGGCTTACCGTAATGATGGCACGATTATGGCCATTGATTATGCTCAAGAAATTATTTCTGATCGTGGTGTGAACCGCGATTTTGCGCTAGAGAATTGTGCAACCAGCGCAATTGGGAGAGTTTTGGCCACAGCAGGATTCCAAGCCAAGATTGGCAAACGGCCAAGCCGTGAGGAAATGGCTAAAGTGCAAAGGGTTGCAGCTGGTGATGTAGTGCCAAATGATGATCTTTGGAATAAGCCGGTGGATGCAGAGATGGCTACAGCAATGCAGGTATTGAGTGCAATTGCTACAACGATTGAGCGTGAGCCAAATGCACGGGCCTACCCTTGCAAGCACGGCACGCGGATCTATAACACTGGCAAAAGCGCAAGCACCGGCAAGAAGTGGGAAGGGTATTTTTGCGATTCCCCACAACACAAAGGCGATCAATGCGCACCGGTAGGGATGGATGGTAAGGAGTGGGCCAAGCGTGGGTAATCTAGAGGTTTACTTTTCAGACAATACAGCCTTGCACTTTACTAGCAATGGCGTAAGTGAACACGATTCTGAAGTTTGCGATGGATGCAACACAAGGCAATTCATAACCGGTGGCATTATGAGTGATCAGATATTTGTTTGCGCCAAGTGCCGAGTGATTGACCGCAATGAATGAGTTGCAACTATTTACATACCTAAAGAGCCGGTACATTCCTGATCTATTGATGAACCCTGATCCAGTTGGCCGGTTTGATTGCGAAAGCGAGCAGCTACAGGTTTACATTGAACTTAAGAGCCGCCAAACTCATTATGATGAATTGATGATTGAGCGCGACAAGTACCACGCAGTAACGCAACGGGCTTGGGTAAATGGCAAGACCGCGCTCTACATTTGCTCAACACCAAAAGGTATTTGGTCATTTAACCTTAACAAACTCACAATGCCTTCTTGGTTTTACTTTGATGGCTTGCCCGCCACTACCGAGTTTGCAAACATTGACACAGTAACCAAGGTGGTTGGATTTTTACATATTAGGCGAGGCAAGAGGATCGGTGCTTATGGAGCAAACAATGCTTGATGGCATCCGATACTTCAAGTGCCGAGGCGTGTGCCAAGGCCCTGCACCATTTAGCACATTTACCTGCTATGACCTACCAGAGGGCCTTTCAATGATCCAGTGCCTCGATTGCCTATTTGTCACAGTAGCAATGGATGAACAGGCCTTAAAACGCAAACCACGCACCTTAGAAGGTGAGTTTAAATGAAGTTTGCTTATGCTGATCCACCGTACTACACGATGGGCAAAAAGATGTATGGATCATTGCACCTTGAAGCAGCCATTTGGGATGAAAAAGAAACTCATATTGCTCTGATTGATCGCTTAATCTCGGAATATCCAGATGGGTGGGCTATGTCCTGCAATCCAGCCAATTTGCACTGGTTGTTGGCAAATAGGGAAAACATTAGGGTTTGTGCGTGGACTAAAACCTTTCATCAGATTAGAGGTACAACGAATCAATATGCTTGGGAAGCGGTTTTGCTATATGGCGGCAGAAAAGATAACAAGCGCAAGCCTATGGTGAGGGATTGGTTATCGTGCCCCATAGCTATGAAAAAAGGCCTACAAGGGGCAAAACCAGACGCCTTTAATAACTGGATACTGGATTTGTTGAACTTACAAGATGGAGATGTGCTAGATGATCTATTCAGCGGTACTGGTTCGATGTCCAAAGCACTAGAACGCAGATTATCAAAGGGGGATGACAACTAATGGATAGCACAATCAGCCGATGCACTGGATGTGGGCAGTGGTTAGAGGCAACACACCGAGAGTGCCGTACTTGCTTGATTTGGGATAGTAGGAAGGTTTAAGATGCGCCACCTAACTCAACTGCGTGAGTATAAACAGCAGGGCGCACTGATCGTGCGTTGTAGCCCGTTAGAGGGGCAACCTTTGGCCTGCCCTGATCAACGGCCTATCCCTCAATGGGGGGGATATGGGGGGGCATTAAGATTGTTGTTATGCCTTGGGCTTTGTCTTGTAGCTGCACTACCAGCAAACGCAAAGCAACAAGATCAACAGATTTGGGAAGTGCATTTGCTTAAGATCACTAGAGATTACAAAGAGTACAAATGCGTAAAGAGATTGATATTCAAAGAATCCTCTAACAACCCAGATGCGAGGAACGGTTCACACTACGGCCTTCCACAAGGTCGCACACGGTACTTGGCCTCAGCCTCACCAACGGCGCAGATAACTTGGATGATGAAATACATAAGAGCACGATACGATGATGGGTGCAGTGCACTACGGCACAGCAATCAAAAGGGCTGGTACTAATGGGCTTATCACTTCAATCAACTGAGTGGAAACGGGTTAGGTTAGAGATACTTCAACGCGATCAATACACCTGCTATATGTGCGGTGGTGAAGCCAACGAGGTAGACCACATACTCCCGAGATCACGGAATGGATCAGATGAGCCTGAAAACTTGGCAGCTGCGTGCCGCCGTTGCAATAATGCAAAGTCTGGGAAGGTTGCTAAACCGGTTTTTTTGAGCACAAGCCCTAC
>Ga0214921_10007446_pt1 | contig 14600 bp, 9 predicted proteins | sample LL1505_MetaG_FD_177992 | JGI IMG/M metagenome (GOLD analysis project Ga0214921, IMG submission 177992) | Freshwater microbial communities from Lake Lanier, Atlanta, Georgia, United States - LL-1505 | ecosystem: Environmental > Aquatic > Freshwater > Lake | place: USA: Georgia | collected 2015-05-28 | reverse complement strand
CGGGGCGGCTTCCGGCAGGCGACACGGCCGCCCTCCCGGCTGGGGCGCGGGGCAGGGGAGGCGCCCGGAATCCGCGGCGCGCAGGGGGCTGTTGGTTGCCTCCGCCGTGTCCTCCCTCCCGCTCGTCGCGCTCGCGCTGGTGCTGCAGCAGGTCCCCCCCGTTCCCCGGGCCGCGCCCGCGGCTGTGCTGGCCGCGCCCGAGGTGCGCCCGCCGTTCGCCTGCGGGCGCTCCTTCCCGGTGAGCCAGGCGCACGACACCGGCAGCCACCGCCACACCGACACGTGGGCGTGGGACTTCCGCATGCCCGAGGGCACCCCCATCACCGCGGCCGCGGACGGGACGGTGCGCCTGGTGCGCGGGGACAGCACGCGCGGCGGGTGCGACGAGTCCTTCGCGCCGGACGCCAACTATGTGGTGCTGCGCCACGCGGACGGGACGGAGACGCAGTACCTGCACTTCAGCGCGGTGGTGGTGAAGCAGGGGCAGGAGGTGCGCGCGGGCGAACTGCTCGGCTACGCCGGGAAGACGGGCTGGGCCTGCGGGGCGCACCTGCACTTCAAGGTGACGCGCGCAGACGGGCCGGGGTGGAACAACACCTCCATCCCCGCGCGCATCAGCGGCCACGGAGACCCGGCCGTGGACAGCTGGGTGGACGCGGGGCCGTGCGCCCCCGGGCCGCCCGCCGGTCCCCGCTGGGTGCGCGGGCCGGGACAGACCCAGGGCGTGCCCGCGGTGGCCCTACCGCCGGTGCCGTAGGCCGAGGGAGGCCCCCACGGCCCCGGGGTGTGGCCCTCAGCGGTACCCGTACCGCTCCATGGTGCTGCGCGTGATGGACTCCACCAGCCCGTAGTCCTGGTAGCTGTTCTTGTGCCGCAGCTGCCCGATGCTGCCGAACTCCCGCGCGAACACCGCGTTGCCCTCCTCCGGCCAGAACATCCCGGCGAAGGAGAACAGCCGCTCCAGCTCCTTGCGCGGGTCTGCGAGCAGCTCCTCGTACCGCACCTCGGTGAAGTGGTTGAGCTGGCCCTTCACCCGGTGCACCTCCTCAATGGCGTCCACCCACAGGTGCGCGGTGGTGCGCAGGTCGTCGGCGCCCCAGTCGGCCACGTAGCCGGGCAGCGTGGAGAGGCGCGGGTAGGGCACCACCTCGGGCGCCCCGGGGGAAATCTTCTGCAGCTGCGCGTTGCACAGCCGGTACAGCTTCAAGAGCGAGTTGGCCGTGGGGCGCGGGTCCCGGACGATGTGGATGAAGTGCGCGTCCGGGAAGAGGTCCTGCAGGAGCAGCAGCTCCGTCTGCAGCACCGGCGACTTGGCCACCCACCGCCGCCCCAGCCCCCCGAAGGCCATCAGCACCCGGCGCACGTCCTCGTGCACGAGCGCCCGCTGCTCGGAAGAGAGGTCCTCGCCCCGCAGCTGCGGCCAGTGCAGCGCCGCCATGGTGCGGCCGAACCAGCGGCCCAGGAAGTGGTTGGGCTCGGCCGGGCTGCCGAAGTCCACGGTGATGGAATCCCCGAGGAAGCGGTCCCCGCGCGCGTCCAGGTGGAATGCCTTCCGCCCCCACTCCACCGTGCCCATGGCCGCGGGGTATTCGTGCATGGCGTTGGTGACGTACGCCGCCTGCTCATGCGCGCACAGCAGGTGGTACAGCAGCGTCGTCCCGCTGCGCGGCAGGCCAATGATGAACACCGGCCGGTCAATGGGCAGCCTGGACAGCCCGCGAGGGGTGAAGGCCCACCTCTCCACCAGCCCGAGGAAGCGCTCGCGAAGCGAGTTCCCCGGGTCGGTGACGATGAACTGCTCCTCGAACTTTCGGCGGAAGAGCCACCTCGACCACGCGTTCGCGTACTGCACGTCGCCTTCGCCCATTGCGGTGGAGGATGCTAGGCCCGGGTCCACCGCCCCACAAGGACGTGGACGCCCACGCCCAGGGCCGCCCCGGTGCCCACGTCCCAGAGCGTGTGCTGCCGCGTGGTGACGGCGGAGGCCACCAATGCCAGCGCCCACAGCGAGAGCAGCCCGTGCGGCGCGCCCGGGTAGCCCCGGTCCGGCCTGCGCAGCTCCAGCGCCAGCACCACCGCCAGGCTGGCGTGGAGGCTGGGGGCCGTGTTGGCCGGGAGGTCAATGCGCCACAGCGCCTGCAGCGCGCGCTGGTGCAGCCAGTGGGTGCCCTCGGGGAAGCCCACCTCGCGCGGGTAGCGTGCCGGGAAGAGCGCGAAGGCGGCGCAGCTGCCCACCACCGTCACTGCAAAAGCGTACAACTGACGGTGGAAGCACGGAGTGGAGGCGGCCAGGTACCAGCACGTCCCCACGAACAGCCAACCCGTCCAGTACACCCACGCCGTCCAGGGCAGGAAGGGGATGGCCGCGTCCAGGCGCGAGAGCTCCACCAGCGCGGCCCGCGGGAAGCCCCACGCGTTGGTCAGCGCGTACAGCTTGAGCGCCCCAAGCCACGCCACCGCCCCCACCGGCCACTTCCACCGCCACGGGATGGGGAAGGGGCTCACGCCGCCCCCTCCAGCAGGCACAGCGCCACCCGGTCCCCGCGCGAGGGCCAGCTCCAGAAGCGCACCGTCGCCTCGCGCCCGCACAGCGGCCCGCGCTCGGCGCGTGCGGACACCGTGCCGCGCGCGTGGCCCCGCGGCGAGCAGCTGCGCAGCCGCACCGTCCAGTCGCGGAACTCGGACGGCCCCTCGCCTGCAAGGACCTTCCACGCCGCCTCCTTGACGCAGAAGCCCAGCCGCAGCGCGTCCGGGCAGGCGGCGGACAGGGACGAACGCTCGGCGGGGGAGAAGAAGTCCGCCCACAGCCCCGCGTCCTCGAGCGGCCCGCACAACAGGTCCACCCCCACCCGCTGGGCCGCCGCCGCCGCCACTGCGCGCCCGCCCGCGTGGGAGAGCGACAGGTGCACCGGCAGCGGCTGGGGCCCCAGGTACGCGCGCGGGGCGCCGCTGGGCTCGCGGCGGAGCTCCACGCCTTCGGCCGGCAACCCCAGCCGCCTCAGCGCCCGCCGCGCGGCCACCTCGGCGAGCGCGCGGCCCGGGACAGGGCCCGACGCCGAGCCGAGCGCAGGCGGGCGCGTCACACCATCAGGCACGAGGAGAACCCGCAGTCCACCATCAGCACCTGCCCCGTGATCTTCCGGCTGCCGTCTGACAGCAGGAACTCCACCGAGTCCGCCACGTCCGCGGCGTTGACGGTGTCGTGGATGGGGCTCCGGTCCGAGAACTCGCGCTGCACCTCGCGCCACACCTTTCGCGCGAAGACGATGTCCTCCTCGGACGGCTCCGCGGAGGGCTTCAGCGCGGAGAGGTCCATGCCGTGCCGGGCCAATATCTCCCGCAGCCGCACCGCGGGCATGTGTTCCAGCGCGGAAGGATCCCGCTTGAGCGCCACCACCTCGGACAGCGCCGCCAGCGTCTCGATGGGCCCCGGCGAGACGACGTTGCAGCGGATGCGCTCGCGTCCCAGCTCCACCGCCAGGTACCGCACCAGGCTCTCCAGCGCGCTCTTGGCCACGCCCATCATCCCGTACAGCGGCATGGCGCGCTGCGCGGCGAGGAAGCTGAGCGTCACCACGCTGCCGCCGGCCTTCAGCACGGGCCGGGCAGCCCGCACCACGCGCGAGAGCGAGTGGGTGCTGATGTCCAGCGTCTCGGTGAAGTCCCGGACGTTCACCTCGCTGGGCGGCTTGGAGAAGACGTTGGGCGGGCCGTAGGCCACCGAGTGCACCAGCCCGTCCAGCTGTCCGCCCGCGAACGCCGGGTGCGCGAAGAACGCGTCCAGCTCGTCCCCGTCCAGCACGTCCGCCTTCTGGCCCAGGATGCCGGGCCGCTCCTGCAGGAGCAGCCGCACGCGGCTGTAGAAGCGCTGCTGGTAGCCCACCACCACCGTGGCCCCGGCCTCCTCCAGCCGGCAGGCAATGTGCCAGGCGATGCTCTCGCGGTCCGCCACCCCCAGCACCGCCACCTTCTTCCCCTGCATGCCCATCTATCCCGCCTTCCCGGCGGCCTTCGCCGCCCCGGCCGTGAGCCAGGAGGAGATGGCCGTCACGTCGAACGTCTCGTAGCCCTGCACCTCCAGCACCGCCCGCCCGTCCTGCCACGCCGTGAGGTCGAACACCCCCGGCGCCCGCTCCTCCGCGGCCCACGTTGCAGCCGTCGTGGTGTCCAGCCCGCCGTGCACCCGCAGGGCGCGGATGGCCCTCGGCACCACCACCGAGCTGGAGAGCTCAAGGCGCAGCCACGACGCCACGTGGAAGCCGGCCTCGAGCAGCAGGGGACTGGCGGCGAACCGTCCACCGGCCATCCCCGGGTGGAAGAAGCGCGCAGGCCCCAGGGGCACCGTGCGGCCCCACGCGCGGGCCGGGCTGCCGCCGCTCGGGGGCGCCGCCTGCGCCGTCTGCAGCAGGTGGAAGGCGGGCCCCAGCCGGATGCGCGCATACACCGCGTCCGCGTCCGAGCTGGACGCGGTGGCAGGGGCGCGCGCGGGCGCAGCCACGGCGGGCCACTCCACGGCCGCGCGCGCGAGCAGCACCGTGGCCTCGTAGCAGGCGCGTCCGCCGGGCAGCTCCAGGTGGCAGCGCACCGCGCGCAGCCCCGGGCGCCCCGCGAGCGACGCGCTCGCCCGCACCGTCAGCTCCAGCGTCTTCACCCCCATCAGCGCCACCGCGCTGTGGATGGCAAAGTCCCTCAGCCCCACCCAGAGGTGTCCGGGCAGCAGCGCGCACGCCGCCTCCACCAGCAGTTCCAGCCCCATGGAGCCCGGCATCACCGGGTCCTCGAAGATGGAGTGGTCGGACAGCCACAGGTCACGTTCCACCATCAGCGTGCGCCGCCCCTCCAGGTGGCGCACGCCGCGGGCCACCCGGTCCAGCAGCCCGCTGCCCGGACGCAGGCGGCCCGTCTCCTCCGGAGGGAACGCCACCGCCTCGGCCAGCTCCGCGGGGCCCGGCAGCCAGGTGCTCTCCACCGCCGTGGGCGGGCCGTACGCCAGCTCCATCCCCACCGCCTCGGTGCCCTCCGCCACGCTGACCAGCCCCTCGCCCGCCTCGCGCAGCACGCGCGCAAGCCCCGAGCGCTCGGCCATCCCCACCTCGTCCCACGGCCCGAAGTCCATCACCCGCACCCGGGCGCCCCGCGGCGCGGCGCGCCCGCGGAGCAGCGCCGCCATGGCCTCGTTGGCCGCGGCGTAGTCCACCTGCCGGGCATTGCCGCGCCACGCCACGATGGAGGAAAAGCCCACCCACGCGCCGGGGAAGCGCGGCAGCTGCGCCGCGGCCTCCAGCAGGTGGGACAGCCCGTCCACCTTGGGGGCCAGCACGCGGGCGAAGCTGTCCGCCGTCTTCTGCCCGAACGGCGCATCCTCCAGAACCCCCGCCGCGTGCAGCACGCCGTCCAGCCCGTTCCACGCCGCCTGCGCGTGCGCCACGACGCGCCCGGCCGCCTCCGCGGAGGCGATGTCCCCGGACACGTAGGTCGCCTCGCCGCCCGCCGCCCGCACCGCCTCCAGCGTGGCCTGCACCTCCGCCGTCTCCGGCGCGCTGCGGCCCACGAGCAGCAGCCGCGCCCGGTGGCGCTCTGCCATGTGCACCGCCACCCTCGCCGCGATGCCGCGCGCCCCGCCCGTCACCAGCACCCGCGGCCGCTCCGGCCAATGCCAGTCCTCTGCCGCTGCGAGCGAGAGGTCCGCGGGGAACGCGCGCCGGGCGTGGCGGCCGAGCGTGCCGTCCAGCGCCGCCTCCGCCCCGTGTCCGCGCTGCCACTCCTCCGCGGCCGCGCGCGCGCACGCTTCAGGGCGCTCCGCGAGCAACCCGGGGGCGAGCCGGAGCATGGCCACCTGCACGCGCCCCTCCTCCGCCGCGAGCGACTTGAGCGCCCCGGACGCCGCCGCCAACAGCGGGGACTCGCCGGCCCCCTCGCGGGTCCCCGTGCCCAGCGCAAGGATGTTCAATCCAGCCTCCGGGTGGAGCGCCTTGAGTCGCTCCAGTGCCGGCCACAGCGCCTGCGCGTGGGTCATCCCCGGCGCGGGTTCGCCCAGGACCAGCAGCACGCCGTCCGGCCCCGGCTCGCCCTCGTCCGCAAGGACGTTCCATGCGCGGGAGAAGGCCGGGGGGACGACGGCGTCCCCCACCGCCAGGACGTGCCAGCGCGCCGGGAAGGGGCGGGAGGCGGCCGCGGGCAGTGGCTCGGGCACCCACTCCACCTGCGCGCGCAGCAGCACCCGCGCGGTGCGTGCCGCCGCGGGGCCCGAGAGCCCCTGCAGCGAGCCGCCCTTCGCCGCCGCGAGCACGAACTTCACCCACGAGCGCAGGGTGGGGAAGTCCTTGAGCCGCAGCCCGCCCCGGAACTCCACCGGGTACTTGCGGCGCAGGTGGCCCAATATCTGCGCCTGTTTCACGCTGTCGATGCCGAGGTCCGCCTCGAGGTCCGCGTCCAGGTGCAGTTGTGCGCGGTCGTAGCCGGTCTTCTCCACCACCGCGTCCAGCAGTTCCTTCGTCACCCGCTCCTCGGTGAGGAGCGCGGGGTCGAACCCGCGCGTGCGGGCCAGGTCCAGCAGGCTCCCCGGGGCGCTCCGGGCCCCGCCGAGCAGCCGCCGCCAGCCGGCCACCGTGGGCGTGGCCCGCAGCCGCTCCAGCGTGGCCTCGTCCAGCGGCGCCTGCTGCTGCAGCCACTGAAGCGCCCGCTCGCGCTTGCGCGGCGAGACGCCGAGGTCCCGCTCCCAGTGCGCCGTCTCCATCCGCGGGGAGAGCAGCGTGGCCCAGCTGTAGCCCGTCACCCTCTGGATGGCGCGCAGCCACGCGGGGACGTCCGGCGGGGTCTCCGCCGCCAGGGCCGGGGACGTGGGGCCGGCCGGGGCGCGCGCCGAGGGCGTCAGCAGCCAGCTGCCCGCCGGGAGCGGCTGCGCGTCGAACTCGCCCGGGCCCAGCCCGAGCGCCTCGCCCGGCACGCGCTTCTCACCCGCCATGGCGCACCCCGTCTGCTGCGACCGCCCGCATGAGCCCCTCGTGGCCCGGCCGCTTCGGCACGTCCGAGGCCACCACCTCCGCGCGGCGCCCGGAGAAGATGTCCCGCAGGAAGCCGGAGAGCGTGGCGCGCGGCCCCAGCTCGAGGAAGCGCCGCGCCCCTGCGGCCCACGCCACCTCCGCCATCCGCGCAAACTCCACCGGGTCCCGCAGCTGCCGGACGTAGCCCTCGGGGTAGGACGCGGCCAGCGGCGCCCCGGCCGGGAGCAGCTCCGCGCCGGCGCAACGGATGAGCGGCACGCGCGGCGGCTGGAAGGCCACGCCGGCGAGCGCCTCGCGCAGCCGCTCCGCGCCCTGCGCATGCGCGAGCCCCGAGTGCCACGCCACCTCCACGGGCAGCGGCAGGGCGGACAGCCCGCGCGCCGCCAGCTGCTCTGCCGCGAGCGCCACGCCGTGCGTGGGGCCAGACAGCACCACCTGCCCCGGCGAGTTCAGCGCGGCAAGCCCCACCCCGTCCGGGAAGGGCTCCAGGGCGCGGCGCACCTCGGCCGCTCCCGCCAACACCGCCAACATGGCCCCTGTGTCCTCCCCCGCGTCGCGCAGCCCCCGGTAGATGCGCCCGCGCGCGTGGGCCAGCCGGAGCCCGTCCGCGAGCGACACCATCCCCGCGGCCACCGCGGCGGAGAACTCCCCCACGCTGTGCCCCATCACCCACGCGGGCTTGAGCCCCAGCTCGCGCGCCGCCCGGTAGAAGGCCACGTTGCAGGCGAGGATGAGCGGCTGCACGGACTCGGTGGCGTACAGCGCGCGCCCCTGCGCCTCCTCGGTTCCCCCGTACACGAACTGCTCGAAGGTGCGCCCGAGCAGCGGCGCGAGCGTCTCGTTCGCCTCGGAAATGGCCGCGCGGAACGCCGCGGACTGCTCGTACAGCACCCGCCCCATCCCGGGGTACGGCGAGCCATGGCCGGGGAAGACGAAGCACCAGCCGGCAGAGGGAGAGGGTGGCGGCTCGCGCAGCACCACGTGCCAGTTGGTCCCGCCGAAGCCGAACGAGGAGAGCCCCGCCCGCCGCACCCGGCCCGGCGCGGGGCGCCACGGCATCTCCGCCTGCGGCACCACCAGGTTGCGCGCCTTCAGCTCCAGGTACGGGCTCTCGCCCGTGGGCAGCACCGTGGGCGGAATGGCCCCCGCGCGCAGCGCCGTCACCACCTTCAGCAGCCCCACCGCGCCGGCCGCCCCCACGGTGTGTCCCCACACCGCCTTGGACGAGCCCACCGGGAAGGGGCGCGCGCGCGCGGCCGTCTGGTAGCCCGCCACGATGGAACGGATTTCGGCGTCGTCCCCCACGGGCGTCCCGGTGGCGTGGCACTCCACCCAGTCCACGTCCGAGGGGCCCAGGCCCGCGTTGGCCAGCGCCGCCCGCACCGCCCGCCCCTGTCCCTCGGCGGACGGCGCCATGATGGCGGTGCCGCGCCCGTCGCTGGACGCGCCCACGCCTTCAATGACGGCCAGCACCGGGTCGCCGTCCCGCTGCGCGTCCTCCAGCCGCTTCAGCACGAACCCCACGCACCCCTCGCCCAGCAGGATGCCGTCGGCGCTCGCGTCGAACGGGCGGCTCCAGCGCGCGGACAGGGCCATGCACCGGGAGAAGAGGATGTTGGCCACCGGCCCCACCGTCAGCCCCACGCCGGCTCCCAACACCGCGTCCAGCTTGCCCAGCCGCAGGTCCCGCACCGCGCAGAGCAGCGCCGCAAGCGACGAGGCGCACGCCGCGTCCAGCGCCGCGCCGCCGCCGCGCGCGTCCACGAACTGGCTGATGCGCTCGGCCGTCAGCGGCACGAGGATGCCCGGCCCCGCGTCCTCGTCGATGGGCGGCGCGTCTGACAGCAACCGCGCCTTGAGTCCCGCCAGCTTCGCGGTGAAGGCGCGGCCATCCAGCCCCGGCGCCAGCGCGCCCTGGACGCGGCGCAGCGCCGCCTCCAGCGCGAGGAAGGCCATGCGCTTCTCCAGTCGCCACGCCCCCCGCATGCTGCTCGTGGACTCGCCCAGCACCACCCCCATGCGCTCGGGGGCCACGCGCGTCCACCGCGCGTCCTCCACCACCTGCCGCGTCGCCTCCAGCAGGTGCAGGTGGTTGTCGTCCATCCGCGCGGAGACGGACGGGGGGATGCCCACCTGCTCCAGGAAGGCGGGCAGCGCCGCCGGGAGCGGGCCTGCCAGCACGCCCAGCTCACCGTGCGAGGTGTCCTCCGCCGCGTCCGGGTCCGCGCTGAAGAAGGCCTCCTTGTGTCCCTCCCATAGGTGCGACGGCAGGGGCGCGGCCTGCGGTGCACCCGCGGCGAGCAACTCGCGCGCAGAGCGCACGTCCGGCGCGCCCGGCAGGAACGCCCCGAGCGCCACCAGCGCCACCGGCACCGGCGCGCAGGGTGGGGCGGGGCGGGGCGCGGGCCCGCGCAGCTCCGCCTCCGACAGCGCCCCCACCACCACGTGGTAGGCCGCCCCCCCCGCGCCGAAGGCGTTGATGCCCACCCGCCTGGGGGACGTGGACCGGCCCGCGCCACCCGGCAGGGGCTCTCCCAGCCAGCGGCCCGAGTGGACCTGCAGCATCGCGCGCAGCAGCGCCACGGCGGACGATGCCCCGGCCAGGTGGCCCACCTGCGCCACCGCTGCCCCCAGCCGCGGCCGCCCGAGCGGGAACTCGGTCTCCACGAAGGCGTGCTCGAGCGCGTCCGCCCCGGGCAGCCCCAGCGCGCCCACCTCCAACCCGTCCAGCGCCTCGCCCGCCTGGTCCACCGCGCGCGCGCGTGAAAGCCGCAGCGCCTCCATGGAGGCCATCCCGGCGAGCGCCGTGTGCCCATTGCCCGCCCGGCCCACCCCGCGCACCGCCGCCAGCGGCTGCAGCCCGTGCGCCCGGGCGTAGGAGAGCCGGCACACGGCGAACATCACCGCCCCCTCGCCCGGCACCGTGCCGCGCGCCTCGGGGGTGAAGGGGCGGGGCGGCTCAGGGGACAGCAGCCCCTGCGCCTCCAGGTTGGCGTAGGCCACCGGGTCCATCACCGCGTTGGCCCCGCCCGCGAGCACCAGGTCGCACTCCCCGGTGCGCAGCAGGTCCGCCGCCTGCTCCAGCGCCGCCAGGGACGAGCCGTTGCCGGCGTTCACCACCCAGTTGGGACCGTGCAGGTCGAACGCGTTCATCACCCGGCCGGCCGCCACGTTTGCCAGCGAGCCCGCGAGCGTGTCCTCGCCGATGGCCGGCGTGCCGCCGCGCAGCGCCTCGTCCAGTGCCTGCGTCACCTCCGGCTTGCGCGCCCCCGCGCCGAAGGTCTCCTCCGCCGCGCTCGAGAAGAGCCGGTGCGCCACCCGCAGCCCGAAGCGGTAGGCGTTCTCCAGGTACACCCCGCTGTGGCCGAGCACGCAGCCCACGCGGGCGCGGTCCTGTGGCAGCTTCTCCAGCCCCACTTGCCCGAGCGCCTCGCGCGCCGCCAGCAGCGTCAGCTTGTGCAGCCGGTCCATGGACGCGGCCGTGACGGGGGTGACGCGGAACTCGCGCCCATCGAACGGCAGTTCGGTGATGAAGCCGCCCAGGGTGCAGCGCGTCCGGTCCTCTGCATCCTCCCCCGGACCTGCGCCGAAGACGGTGGCGTCCCAGCGCGAGGCGGGCACCGGCCCCAGCGCACAGGCCCCGGAGTCCATGAGCGCGCGGAAGGCCTCCACGGAGGAAGCGCCCGGCAACAGCGCCCCTGCGCCCACCACCACCACGGGGTCCTCTTCGGCGCGCTCCAGCAGCCGCAGGGAGGCTGGCGGCCGCGGCTCCTCCACCGCCCCCCACTGCGTCCTCAGGCAGAAGCCCGCGAGCGAGTCCGCGCATGTGTCCGCCCGCAGGAGCAGCACGCCCAGCAACTCCAGCCGCTCCAGCGCGCGCGCGTTGTCGTACTGCGCCGTGTCCAGCGCGTAGGGCAGCAGCGCGTCCGCCCACGGGCGCACCGTCTCCACCGCGTCTGCGGGAACGCGCCGCTCGAACTCCTGCCGCGCCTCCTGGAGGGACAGGTTTCCGGCGTCCACGAACGCGGGCAGCTGCACCTCCCCCCCGGGCAACCCGGAGGAGATGCGCCTCAGCGCGGAGAAGAGCGGTGCAGAGGCCTCCAGCAGCCGGGGAGAGCCCTCGCCGGAGGTCAGGTGCAGCACCTCGCCGGACACCTGGACCGGGTCCTCCAGCACGAGCGCCGCGAGCGCCTCGGCCACCGAGTCCACGGTGAGGACCTCCAGCCGCGCCTCCGTCGGGATGGGGAACTCCTTGACCCCCAGCTCTGCCCCCAGCACCAGCAGACGCGCAAGGGCGTACAGCCCGTCGAACTTGGAGGTCCACCCGGTGCGCGAGTCACCGGCGAGGATGGAGGTCCGGTAGATGCGCGCGCGCAATCCCGCCGCCACCGCGCGGTTGACCGCCACCTCCGCCTCGGCCTTCGTCTGCTCGTAGAGGTTGCGGAAGGGGACGCCCGGGTCCACCCGCACCTCGCGGGCCACGGTCTCGCCCGGCGCCGGCCGCGTCAGCGCGAAGGTGCTGACGTGGTGGAATGTGGCGCCTGCCGGGGTGAGCCCCAGCATCCGCTCCGTGGTGGCCAGGTTGGAGGCGCGCGCCTGCTCGAGCGACTGGTCGAACCGCACCTCCGCCGCCGCGTGCACCACGTCCGTGAGCCCCGCGCACAGCGCCTCCCAGCGCGCCGGCGCCAGCCCCAGCCGCTCCTCGGAGAAGCGCGCCTCGAACGGGGTGACGCGCGCCGCCTGCTCCGGCGTCAGCCCCAGGTCCCTTGCCAGCGTCTCCCACCGCGAGAGCGCCCCGTCCCCGCCGGGGGTTCCGCCCGGAGGGGCGCGCACCGGCAACAGCACGGCACACCCCGGGTCCCGCCGCAGCGCCCGCCGGAGGAACTCGGAGCCGAGAAAGCCGGTTCCTCCACTCAGGAGGATGCGCCGTGGGTGGGCTGGCATCGAGACTGGCGAATCTTCCACCCGGGTGTGGAGTTTTCAACGGTGCTGGAGGGGGATACCGTCCCCGGCCGAGCGTGCGCCTCTCCTACGAACTCGAGCTGCTGGGCCACCACTGGACGCTCCGGGAGTACCAGTTTGCCTACATTGCAGGCTTCGGGGTGGCGTGGGCGTGGCTGTCCTTCCGTCTCTGGCGGGCAGGCGTTCCGGCGTGGCGCTTCGCCATCATCCCGCTCTACGCCTTCTCCTCCATCCGCCACGGCTCCCACCTCTTCGGCTGGCTGACGCTGGGGCGCTTCAACTCCGGTGTCCTCTACGGCGGCCTCTTCGGCGCGCTCGCCGCCGGCGCGCTTGCCTGGCGCTGGCTGTACCGGCGCTGGGTTCCCGGCCGGCAGTGGTTCGACGACGGGATGGTGGCCCTCATCCTCGTCTTTGCGGCCACGCGCATCGGCTGCCACGTGAGCGGATGTTGCCACGGCACGGTGGCCCCCGAGGGCTGGCCCTCCGTCACCTACCCGCTGGACACCCCGGGCTTCTCGCCGCTGATGGAGCTGCGGGAGGTGCCGCTCCACCCCACCGCGCTGTACGAGGCGCTGGGCCTCGGGGAGCTGCTGTTGCTCGGGCTGTGGCTGCGGCCGCGCCTGGCGCCGGGCACGCTGGGCTGGCTGCTGCTCTCGGGCTACGCCGGCCTCCGCTTCCTGCTGGAGTTCATCCGCGCGGACGTGCGCGGCGGGATGGTGCTGGGGCTCTCCCCCAGCCAGGTGCTGTCGCTCGCGGTGCTGTGCGTGGCTGCGCTCGCACTCTGGGTGAAGCGACACCCGGAGCAGGCGACCTAGCCATCGGCGCTTGCCGCTCCGTTCCAGTTGCTCGAGTCCGCCCGGACCGGCCCTTCCGTCCACCCGCTGTCCGCCCCCGGCCACAAGGCGGTGCTCGCCGACGCCGTGTCCCTCGCTGCGCGCGGTGGCCACCCGCCTGCGCGCAACGGCCCCGGGCAGCTTGCCGCCGCCCGAGGCCGGTGAGGTGCTTCGTGCCGCAGGGCCGCTGCGGCTGGAGCTGCAGCGCCGTTAGCTGCGCGGCAGCGACTCGGTGGGCTTGCCCGCGGCCTTCCAGCCCTTGAAGCCCACCGTCAGCACGGAGACGTCCTTGAAGCCGGCTGCAGCCGCACGCTCGGCCGCCTTGTGGGACGCGGTGCACTTCTCGTTGGCGCAGTAGAAGACGAGCGCAGTGTCCTTCTGCGCGGGGAGCTCCTTCTCCACGTCGTAGCCGCTGGACGAGGAGAGCAGCTTGGCGCCGGGGAGGGTGCCGTTCTTCGCGCGGAAGTCGGAGTGGTTGGCGTCGAACACCGTCACGGACTTCTTCTCCATGCGGGTGGCCAGCGCGTCCACCGTCACCGGCTGCCACGGGGAGCGGGAGGCCTGCTCCTCGCCCGCGCAGTCACAGGCGAAGGCGGCGGCGGGAACGGCAGTCAGGGCAAGGGCGGCAGCGGCGAGCAGGCTCTTCATGGGGACGTCTCCTTCGGGTGGGGTGAAAGGACAGGCACCGATTTATGCGCCCCGGCCGGCCGGCGCGCAACCGGACGCGCGCGCGCCCAGGTTGCCGCCTTGAGCAGCGCCTCCACCATGGGGCGGGCGGAGGCCTTGCCGGTCCCGGCCAGGTCATAGGCCGTCCCGTGGTCCGGGGAGGTGCGCGGCACGGGGAGCCCCAGCGTCACGTTGACGGTGCGCTCGAAGTCCAGCGCCTTGGCGGCCACCAGCCCCTGGTCGTGGTACAGCGCGAGCACCGCGTCATAGGGCAGCCGCCCCGCGCGGGCGAAGAGCCCGTCCGCCGCGAACGGCCCCTCCACCTGGATGCCAGCGCGGCGGGCCCGGCGGATGGCCGGCACCAGCACCTCGCCCTCCTCGGTGCCCAGGGCGCCCCCCTCTCCCGCGTGCGGGTTGAGGCCGCACATGGCCAACCGCGGCGCCCACCCGAGCAGCGGCTGCAGCGAGCGGTGGAGCAGCTTCAGCTGTGCCGTGAGTCCCTCCGCGGTCAGCCGCTTCGGCACCTGGGCGAGCGGGACGTGGTTGGTGGCGAGCGCCACCCGCACGCGCGGCCCGTCCATCACCATCAGCACCTCCACGCCGAACGCCTCCGCGAGCAGCTCGGTGTGGCCCATGAACGGGATGCCGGCGCGGGTGATGTTGCCCTTGTTGACCGGCGCGGTGCACAGCGCGTCCACGTGGCCCGTGCGCCCGGCCTCCACCAACGCCTGCACGTAGGCGTGCTGCGCCCGTCCTCCCGCGCGGGTGGGAATGCCCGGGCGGGCGTCCTTCGCCGGCAGGCGCGTCACCTCCACCACCGTGGGGCGGACGGGGCGCGACGAAAGCGTGGCCTGTTCCACGCGCGCGAAGCGGCGGAACAGGGGAAAGCGCGCGAGCGTGGGGCCGTCCCCGAACACCACGGGCAGCAGCGCGCGGCGGACGGCGGGGTGGGCGAGCGCCCGCGCCGTCACCTCCGGGCCAACGCCGCTCGGGTCGCCGAGCGAGATGCCCACCACCGGCAGCCCCGGGCGGGACCGCGCGGGGCGCGTCACGGCTTTATCTCCACCGAGGCCTTCTGCCGCAGCTCCTGCACGTACTGCGCGGTGTACTTGTCCATCTGGCTGCGCAGCAGCTT
>Ga0214921_10007445_pt1 | contig 14600 bp, 35 predicted proteins | sample LL1505_MetaG_FD_177992 | JGI IMG/M metagenome (GOLD analysis project Ga0214921, IMG submission 177992) | Freshwater microbial communities from Lake Lanier, Atlanta, Georgia, United States - LL-1505 | ecosystem: Environmental > Aquatic > Freshwater > Lake | place: USA: Georgia | collected... | reverse complement strand
GACACGGTGACTGGGCAGGAGTGGCTCGTGTCGAAGCGGTACCTGGAGGTGGTGTGATGGCGAGGGCTAATGACAAGCCGGGTGACCTGGTCTCCGTCCCGGGCTTCGGCATCGCGATGGTCGTGCGGAACCTGGGTCACGGATACATCGAGATCCTCTGCAATGGCGGTGCACTCAAGACGGTCTTCTACGACGCTGTGGAATCCGTCGATCCCGTGCAACAGAACCCAGCTGTGGTATGATGGGCAGGCAAGGAGACAACATGCAGGCAGGTGACCTGGTCTTCATCATGGGCGATCCCAGTCGTCCCATCCTCGGAACCCGCACCGTCGGGGGTCTCAACTGCACAGAGACCATCACACATGGAACACCCGCGTTGGTGGTCGATGTGGACATCCTCAACGACGCGGCCAAGCGGGTCCACGTCGAGGTCCTCGTCCAGGGCATGACACTCTGGGTCCCCGGCGGATTCGTGAAGGCGTCCAATGAAGAAGGGTGACCTGGTCAGGATCCGCGACGCCAACCGCGGGGCCCTCTACACCCTGGCGGTGGTGACAATGCCTCCCTGCAGCTACAAGACAGTCATCGTCCTCCTCGCTGACGGTGGTTTGCAGACATACCACAAGGACGATCTGGAGGTGATCAGTGCAGCGGGGTGACATTGTCAGGATCTGCATGGACTGGAGCCCATACCACGGGACGATCGGCATTGTGACTGGGCTGCATAGCTATCGGTCTGCGTCTGTCTTCATCCCGGGATGGGGAAGCAAGCATTTCGACTGTGAGGTCCTGGAGGTGATCAGTGAAGCGGGGTGATCTGGTCTGGGACCTGCGGCTGAAGCACATAGGCATCGTCACTGACACCTATGTGCAGCCCCAGCTCAACAAGCTCTATGTCAAGATCTTCGCTGCGGGCCGAGAGACGGGCTGGATCCTGGAGTCAGAGGTCGAACCCGTGCAGGATGAGCGCGATGTGGTAGAATGGAGGCGACAACAGGGGAGATGAGCGATGAAGGTTGAGCCCGGTCAGGTTCGTCGGTGGTATGATGGATCCGGGGAGCCGTTCCTGATCCTTGAGGTCGATCGGTCGAAGAAGTTCTGGAACTGCAAGTTCCTCGGTGCTGACGGTAAGGTCGAGGAGTACCACGAGCACGTATTCGCGGATCGAAGCGTGGTGGTCAGCGCGGCACCCGTGCAGGCGATCTAGCGTGTAGTACTATAGACACACCAACCAAGGAGGCCAAGATGGCGAAGAAGGAAGCTCTGATCATCGGCGGATACAAGGTTCCCGGAGCTCGCGGAGGTGTGGCTGTCCTCAAGGCGTGTCAGCTGGTACGGGACAATCCAGGCATCAAGCAGGGAGACCTCGTGGATGAGGCCACCCGATGGGCAAATCTCAACCTCAGCACTGCCACCTGGATCACCACTCCGGGTCCCAAGTCACCGGCTGGAATCCTCTGGGATCGGCGGAAGGAGGGACGCGGATACCGATGCTATCCCAATGAGCACACATCAAGTGCTCCGGACGCCCGAGTTCCGCTTCGGAAGCTGATCCTTGATGACTTCGACCAGATGTGGAATGCCGCTCTCCGGCCCCTTCCAGGTGACCTGATCGAGTGGACCTACCGATACTCCTATGACTCCGGGCCCGAAGTCCGGACGGGCCTCCTCCAAGGGTTCAGCATTGTACGGAGGTACACCAAGGAGCAGCTGATCCTCAGTCGGGATGTCCTGGAGGACCTCAGCTTCTATGACAAGGGGAACTTCCACATCAATGCCCATGTCCTCATGACCGGAGGCAATCGGACCGACCTGTACGTCAGTGAGGCAGTCAAGGCCCGATCCTGACCCGTGCATCGAGACCCACAGGAGGTAAGATAGGGGCATGGAACCAACTCAACTAGCTCTGGTCCGAGTGTCTGCCAAGGCAGGCCACGTCAAGCCCATGTGGGTCCAGGAGGTCCGGTCAGACGGCTGGATCGCCTGCACCTTCGCTCGGGACGAGCGTCGGGGATACTGGCGCTGGTTCGCACCCCACAACGTGATCAGCTTCTTCGAGCCCCACAAGTCCTATGACTACAATGGGATCAAGGAGGGCACGCTGGTCCAGGTGGGGACCGCCGTGGGAGTTGTGCTCCGACGGAGGGGTGCCAACTACGACATCCTCATGGGCGGTCGAGAACAGGCGGTCAGTTGGGAATACGTAGCTCCCGTCGTAGACCCGTGCAACGAACCCGCGAAGTAGTATACTAAACAGGCAAGGAGGCAACATGGCAAACGACAAGAACAGCAGCGGAATCCCCGGGTACACGGCGACTCCGGAACAGGCCGCGGCCTATGACATCCAGCCCCACCTGGTCAACATGCTTCTGACGGAGCCTTTCTTCGCGGAGCTCATGCGGGGTGTGACCAAGATCCGGGACGAGAAGATGCCGACGGCAGGCGTCTGTGTCCGAGACGGAGAGCTCTACCTCTACTACGGACCCACCTTCATGGCAGCTCTCAATGCGGACGAGCACTATGGGGTTCTGAAGCACGAGGCCTATCACCTCATCTTCCAGCACTGCACGTCCCGTCGACTGGAGCCTCACAAGGTGGCAAACTGGGCCGGAGACTTGGCCATCAACTCTCTCATCCCGGAGAACGAGCTTCCCAAGTGTGGCCTCCGACCCGGACGTGCCCTGGACCTCAGCGCCATCCCGACGGACCACCCCAACCGGAAGGAGTGGGAGGACCTCTCGGACCTGATCAAGAGCTTTCCGCTCAACGAGTCCATGGAATGGTACTTCGCGGAGCTGATGAAGAGTCAGGCAGCTCAGAGCCTCCTCAACAATCCTGGGGATGGTGAGGGCCAGATCGGAATCGGTGACATGGACAGCCACGACGGATGGGGTGACATGACCGATGAGGAACGTCAGGTCGCGGAGGCCAAGGTCAAGGAGGCCTTGGGCAAGGCCGTCAAGCAGTGCGATCGGAACGGCCAGTGGGGGACGGTCTCAGCTCCGATGCGCGAGACTCTCCGCAAGATGATCGAGGATTCCATCGACTGGAAGAAGGTCCTCCAGAACTTTGTCGGAACGAGCCAGCGGCTGAACAAGTCGTCCACGATCCGCCGAATCAACCGGAAGTACCCCTACATCCACCCCGGTACTCAGCGGAGCCACACGGCCCACGTCGGGGTCTTCGTGGACATGTCGGGTTCCGTTGGTGATGAGGACCTCGAGCGGATCTACGGAGTGCTCGGAGGCCTGGCCAAGAAGGTGACCTTCACGTTTGCCCCATTTGACTACACTGTGGATGAGGCGAACATCTTCGAGTGGAAGAAGGGGCAGAAGAAGCCTCCCGTCCGCTTCCGGAGCGGAGGAACCTCCTTCATCGCCGTCAATGAGTACGTCAAGAAGCATCGGGGCCTCTTCGACGGAGTCATCATCTGCACGGATGGTGAGGCGGAGGATCCGGGTCCGAGCCCCGTCCGTCGGTGCTGGGTCCTTGTTCCGGGTACCAAGCTTCTCTTCCCGACTCCTCCTGGGGACATCGTGGTCACCATGGACAAGGTAAAGCAGAAGGCCCAGGCGGCTTGATTCCGCCTGGGACCTGGATGGCCTACTTGGCCGGTGGTGCTGGCGTAGCTTCAGCTGCCGCGGGAGCTTCGGCTGCTGGTGCGGCCTCACTCACGGCAGGGGCCACGGCAGGTGCAGGCTCCGCAGCGGGTGCTGCTGGTGCCGGCTCAGCTGGTGTCTCAGCGGCTGGTGCCTCGTCCTCACCACCGAACCACGCGTCTTGAAACGCGACGAGTGCGGCGATGAGAGCGGCCACAACAGCTGCAACGATCTTCTGAGTATTGCTCATGTGTCCTCCTTCCAGGTCTAATATATCTAGTTCGGGGACGCTTTATCACACGTGCAACAAAACAATGCCATGGTATGATGGGGAGGTAAGGAGATAGGATGCACACTCTCGTTCAGGACGGATTCAAGCCACTCACTGAGGCTGGGATGCAGGCCGTCGTCGACGTCGTTGAAGGACTCCTCGGTGTGGGGATCAAGTCCGATTTGAGGCGTTGGCGGAGGACGTCATCACTCACGCCCTCAGACCCGGCTGGCTGTCGATCTGCTCTCGAGTCCCCACCCGGCTGGAGATCATGGCAGCTTGCTGCACTCTCGAGGGGCAGGGTCGACTCCGCTTCGACTTCATCGAGGGCCTCATGCACGTGGCTTCGATCCCGTGCAATGGGCCCACCAAGTAGTACAATAACCAAGCCAACCAAGGAACATAGGAGCCAATCATGGACATCAAGACCGCCATCAACACCATCCCCCTCCTCCCCGCCCGCCAGGCCATCATGATTCGTGGTCCGCACGGCATCGGCAAGTCCCAGATCTTCCAGCAGATCGCGGACAAGCTGGGGATGGAGCTCATCGACCGCCGACTCAGCCAGATGACGGAGGGTGACCTCCTCGGCCTCCCCGAGCTCTCGGACGGCGTCACCCGATTCTGCCCTCCGGACTGGTTCATGGCGGCCTGCAAGGCTCCGAAGATCATCCTCCTGGATGAGTTCAATCGCGGAACTCCCGAGATTCTGAACACGGCCATGCAGATCACCCTGGACTTCGAGCTCAACGGCAACAAGCTCCACCCGGAGACCCGAGTCTACGCGGCCATCAATGCTTCGGCCGAGTACTCCGTCAACGAACTGGACTTCGCCCAGGCGGACCGGTTCTGGACGATCGACCTGGAGCCCACCGTGGAGGACTGGCTCACCTGGGCGACGGACACCGGTGTGGACAGCGTCCTCGTGGACTTCATCCGGCAGAATCCTGGTCACCTCCGTGCGAAGGGTCAGATGGAGCCGGGGAAGGTCTACCCCTCCCAGCGGTCCTGGGACAAGCTCAACCAGGCGCTCCGGAAGGCCGGCCTCGACCTTCAGGCTCAGGGTGTCCCGGACCTCCTCTATCCCCTCTCGATCGGATTCGTGGGTCTGGAGGCTTCCATCGCCTTCCGCGACTTCGTGAAGAACTACGAGAACATCATCTCGGCTGAGGACGTCCTCAACGACTGGAAGAAGGTGAAGGGGAAGGTGGGCAAGCTGTCCGCTGACAAGCAGAATGCTCTCCTGGACAAGCTCATCAACCACTGCAAGGGGAATCCTTGGTCCGATGACCAGATGGACAACGTGACGGCCTTCGTCAAGTCCATCAGCCAGGAGATGACGATCTCCTTCTTCAACAAGGTGATGGAGACCAACAACCTCGGCAACATCCGCGGACTCCACAAGCGGATCGGGGCAGACATCATCAAGACCATCGCGGCGGCTTCCGCCGTCAAGAAGGCCTGATGGACCTCGTCCCCTCCCCGTTGAGCCCCTTCCTTGGTTGGCTTCAGCGGTGAGGCTCCGGGGAGGGGACCTTCCCTGTTTACAGCAGTCTGGGGCGTGTAGGGTATGCCTATGGAAGATCGGCAGCTCTACACGCTCTACTGCGTCACGTCCAACGGCCACTACACGGCGATCCAAGGGGCGCGGCCCACCTATGACATTCAGCTTCTTGAACGGCTTGTTGACATTGTTGAAGCTGTTCGGCCTGGTCGAGGTCAATACTACGAGCTCCACATCGCGCGGGTCACGGAAGACTGGACGCCCACCGAGGCTGAGTGGGCCGAGATCAAGCGGATCCAAAGGACCCTATGACCCGTGCATTCGAACCACGAAGGGGTACAATAAGGGCATGGCAAAACGACTCAACGTTCCCAGCTCGGTTCGATCTGCAGCACGTAAGGCCGTCAAGCAGGGTGCAGCCCCGAATGTGGGTGGCACTTACGCAGCCCGGAGGACGGCTGTGAACGCAGGATACCAGGCACCCAGCAAGCGGATCTCTTGGAACTACATGCCAGGCGACCTTGTCAGGTTTCGTGACTACACGGGCGAGATCCGATTCGGGACCGTGACAGTCCTGCAAGGCTCCGTCGTTGAGATTCTTTCCCCAGGAGGCATGGCTCGCATGCCTTGTCAGAGTATTGAACTAGTTGAACGAATTGAGGAGATCAGCAATGAATAACGGAGACAGGGTCAGAGTCATCAGTCAGGACGGTAACGTGACTGCAGTGGGCGTCTACTACGGCACAGGAATCCCGACGAAGGACCTGAACGCGAAGCTCAATGTGCCGCACTACGCCATCCTCGTCGAGGGCGAGACGTCACTGCGTTACTTCCCGACAGGCTACACCACGTTGATCCTTGAACCGAAGCGCTGATGGTCTACCTCCTCGAGGCGGGTGATCTCGTCCTCTTGACCGGGCCAGACTGGTCAGAATCCTGGAGGTTCACGACAGCAATCGTCCAGGAGCGGTACAATCCTCACTTCTTTGAGGATGATGAGCCTAGGTGGCGTATCATGACCGGACGAGGGGAAGCAGTGACTTATGCCGACGAGGTGGAGTTGATTCAAGATGCTAATGGAGTACATCATGCAAAGCCTGATTCCCGCCGTCGGAGATCTAGTGGCGTATCGCGGTCGGAAGTACACGGTCGAAAGCCAGTACGCAAACGGAAGTCTGATCAAACACGTCAGCGGTGTTGATCCCGAGCTGAAGAATGAGGTTCGTCCGCTCCTGCTGGTGACAGACAACGACGGCAACATCCACTACGTCCCAGCCGCAGAGTGCCGAATCCTGCGCACCAACCCGCAGTACGTGATGGAGCGCCTCCTCAACTACCTGGACAAGAAGGGCGCCATCGATTGGGACCAGCTGGACGCCGATCACATGCAGAACGAGTGACGTGCAACGAAACTGCTCAATGGTACAATAACCAAGCCAACCAAGGAGACAATCATGGCAATCACCATCACCCGACCCACTCAGCCCACCACCTTCACCGACGGCACCGGGCGCAATGCGGTCGTCCGGAACGGCAGTGGCCAGCACTTCCTCATCTCGGAGGTGCACCGCGGCCAGGGATACACCCGCATCGACGAGACCCTGGTCTTCCCCTGCTCGGCCGACGGCGAGGTCACCCAGTGGGGTGAGGTTTGGAGTGGCGACTCCGTCGAGGACGTCCTGGCTACCTTCCGCGGCTGACCCGTGCAGGCCGCCGGCACAGTGGTATACTAACCCAGCCAAGGAGGAACCAATGAGCACCGCAGGAACCAACACGACCGACCTTCTCGACCAGGCGATGACGAATGAGGCGATGAACTTCATCAAGCTGGTCCAGAAGCTTGAGAACGATGAGCTCTTCGCCTTTGCCCGGATGCTTGCCGACCTGAAGATCCCGAACGGTCTGCACGACACCACGGTCGGTGACGTCATCCACGCGGCTCGGAACATGGCGGCCCTGGACGATGTCCAGCACATGATCTACAACTTCACCGAAGGGAGCTGAATCATGGCAACACGGAGCGTGATCGGCTACATGCAGGCGGACGGCAGCTTCATCGGCTGTTACTGCCACTACGACGGTTATCCCAGCGGGGTGGGCTCGAACCTGCTGAAGATGCACGCCGAGGACATCAGGACCATGGTGACGGCAGGCATCATCAGGGGCGGAATCCGTGCAATCAACAGCCCGTCGCTGGAAGACGTTGAATACTTCCACGAGGACTGGCTCGAGGCGAAGCGGACCCAGCTTCCGGGCGGTGAGGAGTACGACTACATCCTGGACACGGATGGTTACCTGACTTGCACGGACAGCTCTGGTGAGGACATTCCCAAGGACCAGTGGCACCGCTGACCCGTGCACTGGGCCCGACGAGTGGTAGAATAACCCAGCAAGGAGACAACATGGCACAGAAGCTCGCGAAGTTCGGTGTGGCTGTGGTCCGGTGGCGGGACGGCAAGCAGGGCTGGGAGCGGTGGGAGGAGCACGTCTCTTTCCGTGCTGACCCGGATCTGGAGGGCACCGACGCTCTACTCACTCTTGCTGAGGGCATCATCGGGAAGATGTGGAAGAAGAGCCACACCCGCGGATGGGACATCGTCGAGACCTGGATGGAACCACCCCGGCGCTGGTGACCCGTGCATCGAGACCTGCGAGTGGTAGAATAACCAAGCCAAGGAACGGCAAACCAACCAATCAAGGAGTTCAAATGCGGATCAAGATGAATGACACCTTCGAGTTCGGAACCACCCTGAATGAGGTCGAGGTTCCGGACGCAATGAAGAAGAAGATTCCCTCGGGCCTGGAGTATTGGGACTCCGCCCTCGGCGGTCAGGGTTTCACTCCGGGTGCGGTGACTCTCTTCACGGGCGGAGCTGGCGCCGGAAAGACCACGACCATGCTCCTCCTCGCGGACGCTCTGTCCCGGAACGGTGCGGCCGTGGTCTTCAACTCGGGTGAGGAGTCTCTCTTCCAGCTCCGGATGACCTCGCAGCGACTCGGACTCCTGTGTCACTTCGTGGCTTCCAATGAGATCCACGTCCCCACACTCCTGGACAACTGCACCAAGATGCGGAACTCGGCCAAGTACAAGGGGAAGCCCTTCTTCCTCATCCTGGATTCCCTCCAGTGCATGGACGACGGACACTACCCGGACGGAGCCACCAACTCCAAGACCCCGGAGCGAGTCCTCCAGCTGGTCACGGAGTACGCCAAGGAGCACTACATCAATCCTGTGGTGATCGGCCAGGTGACCAAGGGTGGGAAGTTCGCGGGGTCCAACACTCTGAAGCACATGGTGGACACTCACGCCCACCTTTCCATTGAGACCAAGGACCCGGATCTCGCTGGCCTCCGAATCCTCGAGGTGGAGAAGAACCGGTACGGAGGGGCTGGATCCCGTCAGTTCCTGGCCATGACGGAGTCCGGGTTCACCCTGATCGCCACGGCCTAGTGGAGGAGGGGTGGGGGACAAATCGTCCTACCACCCCCTGTTTGCGTCTGTTCTCACGAATATTCGCGACCATGGGGCAATAAGGGGCGTGTAAGGGGCGCAAACAGGGTTATACTGGAGACAGGAGGCAAGATGGACTGGAATGCAGTGGCAGAGCTGGCGACCCAGTACGAGGCGGCGGGTCTCGGGAGCACCCGCCAGGGCAGCTTCCTCAAGGACGTGTCCCGGACCCAGAAGGTCACGGGCGGCGGTGTCCGGTGGCTGGACAGCCTCGTGGCGAACGGAGACCCCGCACCCTGGGTCAAGATGGCTGCCGAGCTGCTTCCCCTCATCGACACGGCAGGGGCTGACGCTCGTTACATCGTCAACATCCAGAAGCGTCTGTCTGACGGTTGCAAGCCCAGGGACTGGGAGCTGGAGGTCGTGGAGCGTGTCAAGCTCCGTGCTCAGGCCCAGCCCGTCCCTCTCACCGACTACCAGGTGAGTGTCCTCAATGCGGTGGACGGCGTCATCCACAACGGCAACCACTACTACTGGTCCCGGCGGAGCGGATTCCACGACAAGGCCATGCGTGTGGTGTCAATGGCAAAGAACACACAGGCCATCCACCCCGACGACTGGAAGTGGATCACTGACGGCTTCAAGGGCGTGGTCCGCGGTGTGGAGACAACGGCTGGTGAGGACGGCCAGATCAGGTTCTGGTACGGACCGGGTGGCTGGAAGACAGTCCTGGTGATGGGCAATGGTTACTACCATCGGGACAAGCGCTGCGTCGTTCAGGACTGCATGTGTGAAGGACAGATCATCCCAATCAGGACAGATAAGCTGCGGAAGCGCAAGCCAAAGGAGGTTTAGTGGCAGATGAAGCACCGGTCAAGCGGAAGAGAGGCAGGCCTCGCAAGGTGGTAGTGGAGGCCGAAGTACTTCACGCTCGCGCGCCTACGCGTACGCGCGACCCCGCGCGTGGCAAACATCGGATCGAGCCGGGCTCTATTGCGGAGTACGAGTATTGCGATACCAAGTACCAGTTCAAGGCGACCCGGCGCGTTGAGACGGAAGGTGCACCGACCTGGATTTGGGGCAGCACGAGGCCCGATGGGTTTGTTGACATGGTCGTTGAGGAGTCGGAGTGTCTACTCATTCGCGGCGTCTAAAGTACTTTACGCCCGCGCGTACGTCACGCGCCGCGCGCGCGGGGGGCATCTGATGGACGGCTTCCAGATCCTCACGCTGGTCTTTGTTGGAATCTTGACGGGCGTTGTGTATGAGATGTCGAAGGGCGTGCAAGGAGACTGACCCGATATATACTGGCTGCAGGAGGTGAAAGATGGCAAGGACCAGGAAGGACATCCAACGCAACAAGCGGATTCTGGCAGATCTGAAGTCTATTCGGGGTCTTGACCGTCAACATCACTTCAGCACGGGTGGAACTCTTGTGGAGTGGCTCGGACGTCACGATGTCCGTCCCGACCGGAAGAAGCAGCGGAACAAGACCGCCTGCCGTCAACCCGTGCAAGAAGACTAGACTGTGGTATACTGGGCACACAAGGAGGCAGCATGAAGTTCAGTGATGGAATGGAATTCGACACCACGAGCACGTCCTATCGAGTCGTGCGGAAGACTGACGGATACTACGTGGTCGGACGAGGGATGCTGATTCCCGTCGACTCGTCGGACGAGGGCTATCGGATGATCGACGAACTTCACGCTGCGGAAGGCCATTCCCAGCGCTAGACCCGTGCAACCGAACCACCCAATGGTATACTGAGCGTGCCAACCAAGGAGGCAGAATGACCAAGCAAACGATCATCGTGGTTCACCCGTGCGGAGACTACCATGCGGAGCTCGAGCTCGAGCAAGCGGAGTTCACGGAGTTCAAGCCCTGGGCGGAGCTCACGACCGAGGAGCGAGCTGACGTGCTCACGACCCAGGCGGCATATGACTACATGCTCTCCGACGAGCGGTTCGTGCATGAGGCCGGAGTGCCTGAGGAGTGGGAGGAATACCTGGGCTCGGACAGCTTTGGGTACGGGGAGCTCGAGCCCATCGGAATGGGCAAGCTCTCCGCCCGTGCATCGGAGGGCAATGGGAACTACACGGACTTCATGAACCCCGTGTTCCGGAGGACTCCCACGGCGGCGTGAGTCCCGTGCAATCGAACCGATGAATGGTATACTAACCAAGCCAACCAAGGAGGCAATCATGGACACCAAGACGGACAACACCAAGACGGAGACCAAGATGAAGAACAAGGTGCAGGTGAGCGGAGTTCTGGAGTCGGATGGCAAGCTGACCGTGATCGGGGTGTGTGATGACATCCCCTTCGAGGCCTCCCCATTCCGTTGGGGGTCCAAGATGCTGATGAAGGTGACCACTCCGGGTGAGTTCACCCAGGGTCAGAAGGTGGCCATCGGACACGCCTCCAAGAAGGCTCTGAAGGCCGCGGACAAGAGCCTCCCGGAGGCGGTCCTCGTCCGGCCGCGGAAGGCCAAGGGTGAGGAGGCTCCGACCCAGGAGTCCGAGGCTCAGGTGGAAGAGGTGAGCTCGGAGGCCTGATGGCCTCCGGGCTTTGCCCGTGCATCTCAACCTACCAATGGTATACTAACGAGGCAAGGAGGAATCATGGCGGTCTTCGAAGGAAACAACGTCAATCTGGACTACGGTGACCTGGAACTCACGGAGGAACTGGAGGAGGCTCTCGGCCTCCTGGATGATTCCTGTCGGGGTGGTTCCGGTGGGACCTATGACATCTTCGAGTCGGATGAGGAAGGGGCGGAGTGGATGGCCGTCCCCTGTGATGGACCCTACGACACCCTGTACTTTGTGGAAGGAGACTGGACCGAGCAACTTCCGGATGATGAAGAGGAAGAGGAAGAAGACGAGGAGTGATCCCGTGCATCGTGTCTGGTCAGTGGTAGAATAACCAAGCAAACCAAGGAGATCATCATGGCCACCATCTTCATCGTCAATCACTCGATCTCGGGCCCCTACACCCAGTGCTTCAGCTCCTACCACAAGACGGAGGAGGAGGCAGCGGAGGCATTCTTCGAATGCAAGCAGTCCGTCGGAGAAGACCCCGCCCTGGTCGAGCTGATCGCCCTGGACACGGAGACTCTGGACGCGACCACTCACTGTGGATGGGAGGGGACCTGCTTCGACCTGGAGGAAGAGGAAGCGGACCTCGAGGAGGAAGGAATGGCCGACTACGAGGATGATGGGATCTGTGAGGGGTCCCCGTAGACCCGTGCATCCTGACTTGAGTGTGGTATACTAACCCAGCAAAGGAGACAACATGACCGTCGCGGAACTGATCAAGGAGCTTCAGGCCCTTCCCCAGGACATCCAGATCATGATGCTCGACTCCGAGCGAGAGAGCCCGGTCGAGATCGTCCAGGTTTCCCGTGGAACCTGGGGCCTGGACCTCGCGGATGAGCAGGACGAGCGACTCGAGGCTGAGTACGGGGACAATGAGATTCCCGAGGACGTCGTGGATGGCCTCACGGACTACGACACGGAGCGATTCTACCAGGACGACGAGAAGGGGAAGATCGTGGTCCTCGTCACCTGGTGATCCCGTGCAGGGGACCCAAACTGTGGTAGAATAACAGAGCCAACCAAGGAGGCACAATGCGCAACTTCGTCTACATCATCGGTTCCATGGATGACTTCAGCTCCTACGAGGAGCTCCAGACCGCCTACTTCGAGAACAAGCTCGGAGATCGAAACGCATCGGTCTTCCATATCCAGCTCCGCGAGAGTGCGGGAACTGACGTCCTCCCTCTCCGGCACCTCGCTACCCTCGTCGGACGAGGAATGGCATTCGGCGCCGACTGGTGCATGGACGGAACCTTTGGCGATCTTCTGGAGGCCTGAATCATGACCGAATCTGAACTCTACCTTGAGCTGAACGAGCTCGTCTCCCGGTTCCTCGAGGACGGCGGTGATCCCAGCATCCTTGCGGAGACGCTTCGCGAGATTGCGGATGACGTCTTCGAGGAGGACGAGGAAGAGGAGCAACCCGTGCAACCCAACCTGGCAGTGGTAGAATAGGAACAGGAGGAGAACACATGTCTCGCAAGAACCCATCTCAGACCCTCACCCTGGATCGAGTCGACACGATCGTCAACCTCATCCTGAAGGGCGAGCGCTACCTCACCAAGAAGGAGAAGCCCCTGTGGCCCACTCCGAAGGAGGCGTGGGAGGTGGGTCTCGCGGCATGGTCGGAGTGCAACAACTACCTGGAGGGCCGGCGAGACCTCGCGCTCTCCGGGAGCCAGCGGAGCCGGCGATCCTACAAGATCACCGAGTGTCTGGAGAAACTCCGTCAGCAACACCGAGTCGACGATGGCTTCGTGTGGAAGGTCAAGCACGGATGGAGCTCAGTCTGGGGGTTTGTGTGTGCCTCCACGGAACCGGCGGCCCGACAGATCGGACACACCATGTTTGCCTTGGTGTCCGCGGATCGGCTGAAGGTCACTCCCGACCGACTCACGGCGGAGAAGGTCTCTCTTGGCGGATGGGATGTGGCAGCGAAGCACAACCTGGAAATGATCAGCACGCTCCGATCTGGCATCAATGACAACCAGAGCCGGATCGCGGAGCTCAAGAAGCGGATGGATGCTGACCAGGCCAACATCGATTCCCTGATGGCGGCAGTCATGTTGGGTGGGGACCTCGGAGGCGGTGGTGCGGAAGCCGAAGCCGGGTGAGATGGCTGTGGTGCGGAACAAGGACGAGCGGGTAGAGAAGGACATCATCAGTGTCCTGATCCGGTCAGATGTAGTGCTTAACTTGACTGGGACGATGAACGCCGGCGAGAGAGTGTTGGTGCTGGATGAGATGGTGGAGGGGACACAGGTCTACTCCAAGGTGTTGGCGAAGGGAAAGACGTGGTGGATGCACAGTGCGTTCCTGGACGCAGACGGCTAGATTGAACAATTGGGTTGATCATTGTATGATTAGAGCATGAGCAAAGTTGACCACCCTTCTCACTACAACAAGGGCAAGATTGAAGCCATTGACATCATTGAAGATTGGAGTCTGAACTTTAGTCTGGGTTGCGTGATCAAATATGTCCTCAGAGCCCCATACAAAGGGACGGAACTGGAAGACCTGGAGAAGGCACGCTGGTACATCGAGCGAGAGATCAAGCGAGTTCAAGGTAAGATGAAATGAAGCCCGGTGATCTTGTGACAGTGGCGATGGGCGGGTATCCTGATGACGTGCCCGCTGTGGATGAAGAGTCTTGCAAGGCGATGTGGATACCTCGAGGGTCAAAGGCAATGTACATGGACCCGAAGCCAGGTCAGCAGATGTTGGGTGGGGGTGCGCGGATCCTATGGCAAGGACGAATGATGTTAGTCCAACCCGGTGCCCTAGAACTCGTGCAACCCACCCACGAGGTGGTATGATGGAACCACAAGGAGGAGACGACATGGCGTTCAGCGAACCCACTGCAGGCGGAACGGTGGCAGCTTCGGACGGAATCAATGTCTACGAGGTGTGGCAGTTCAAGGGGTCCAGGCGCGAGTGGGAGTGCACCTGCACCGGATACAGGACTCTCAACAAGCAGTGCAAGCACATCTCGGCAATCCGGGACTCGGTCAAGTCTGGCAAGAAGCAGACTGGCGTCATCAACTTCTTCAACAACGCGGGGTAAGCAATGACTCAGAACCTCAATGACATCAAGCCCATCTCGGTCTTCGAGGAGCACATCCTCCGCGCGGCGAAGCTCGGTGTGGGGATGGCGAACAGCCTGGCGATGGACATCGCGAT
>Ga0214921_10007444_pt1 | contig 14602 bp, 15 predicted proteins | sample LL1505_MetaG_FD_177992 | JGI IMG/M metagenome (GOLD analysis project Ga0214921, IMG submission 177992) | Freshwater microbial communities from Lake Lanier, Atlanta, Georgia, United States - LL-1505 | ecosystem: Environmental > Aquatic > Freshwater > Lake | place: USA: Georgia | collected... | reverse complement strand
TTGGAATTGATAATGACAGGATGCTTAACTTTAACTTAGAGTACTAAAACCTTCGTATACATAAATATTTTTTTACAGCTGGGCTTAACGATTAAAATTTGCAGTATGTGGTTAATTTAAGTAACCATAAATTTTTTTGAATAGTTTTTAAGACTGGATAAATTTTGCTTAAAGTAATGTTGCTTGCCGCGGGAAAAGGGTCGCGACTGAGACCTCTTACAAATAGCTGGCCCAAGTGTCTAATGCCTGTTCATGGCGTACCTATATTGGAATACTGGCTTGATTTAATACATAGCTTGGGAATACAGGATGTTTTAGTAAATCTCCATCATCTTGCCCCAGAGGTGGAAGCTTTTTTGTTGCGCCCTAAGTTCAAAGATTGGGTTAAATATGTGTATGAAAAAGACCTTTTCGGAACAGCGGGAACCCTTAGAAAAAATTTTAAATTTTTTTCGGGATCGACAATATTACTTGTGCATGCAGATAACTGGTGCCAATGTAATTTTAATGATTTTATAAATTATCATTTTTATAATCGACCAAAAAAATGTCCAATTACCATGATGACATTTGATAGTTTGAATCCCAAATCATGCGGTATTGTCAATATTGATAGCGATGGGATCGTAAAAGCGTTTTATGAAAAGGAAGAAAATCCCCCGGGGCGAATTGCAAATGGAGCTGTATATCTACTAGAGCCAGAAGTTATGGATATGCTGTGTGAGGACAATAGCATTTCTGATTTTAGCACTCACGTTATACCCAAATATATCAATAGAATTGCAACATGGCATAATAATGGTATTCATCGTGATATTGGTACATTTGATGATCTTTACGAAGTTCAAAACCATTTATCACCATCTATGCTATCAAATCAAAATATAATTCGCTTCAAGGATGGTTGGAGTGAGGCATTTGATAAACATCAAATACATATAGAAATTAAAAAAAGGAAACTGATATGAAGGTTTTGGTAACTGGTGGGTGTGGTTATAAGGGTAGTGTCTTAGTTCCAAAGTTATTAGACGCTGGATATATTGTTGAAGTTATTGACACAATGTGGTTTGGTAATTTTTTAAAAAAACATAAAAACCTTACTATAACTAATGGAGATATACGCAATATTGACAAAGTTCTCCTTGAGGGGATTGAAGCAATTATTCATCTTTCATCAATTGCTAATGATCCTGCAGGAGATCTTGATCCTAAACTTACATGGGAAATTAGTGCTCTCGCTACAATGCAGCTTGCCGCCAAGGCGTCTAGATGCGGAGTTAAGCAATTTATTTATGCCTCGTCAGGAAGCGTTTATGGGCTAAAGGATGAATCTGATATAACTGAGAATTTAGAATTAGTGCCTTTATCGGAGTATAACAAAACAAAAATGGTAGCAGAACGAGTTTTGTTAAGTTACTCCGATCAAATGATTATGCAAATTATTAGACCCGCAACAGTATGCGGTCTTTCACCCAGGATGCGATTAGATGTATCGGTAAATATGTTAACGATGCAAGCATTAATGAGGGGTGAGATAACTGTACTTGGCGGGGATCAAATTCGACCAAACATTCACATTGAAGATATTACAGATTTATATCTCTTTTTATTAAAGAGACCTGAATTAGCGGGAATTTACAATGCTGGATTTGAGAATTTGTCTATTTTAAAAATTGCGGAAAGCATAAGTAAGAAAACTAATGCGCAGATTAAAGTATTGCCGTCGAATGATCCGCGTTCCTATCGTATTAATTCAGATAAACTTTTATCAACTGGTTTTAAGCCGCAAAAAAATGTCTCTGATGCGATTGATGAGATAAGTATTGCTTATTATGGTGGATTTCTAAAGGATGAAGATAGATTCCATACACTAAAATGGATGCAGCAACAAAAAATAATTACCCGGGGAGATTTTTAATGCAAAAAGAAAAAATAAATTTTAGCGAATTTACTGACGAATATTTTAAAAAAATAAAAAGAGCAACGGAATTAACCTCCAAACAGAATATAGAAATTCTGGCACTTGAATTGGCTTCTGCTTGGAGGGAAAAAAAACAAGTTTTCATTTTTGGTAATGGCGGTTCTGCGGGCAATGCCATTCATTTGGCAAATGACTTCATTTATGGGGTGTCAAGAAAGTTTGGTGATGCTTTACGAATCCACGCCTTATCAGCAAATCCTTCAGTTATAACCTGTTTAGCAAATGACGAAGGATATGGTAGTGTTTTCAGTATGCAGTTAGCCGTTCTTGCCAATCCCGGCGACTTAGTTATTGCGCTTAGCGGAAGTGGTAATTCACCAAATATTATTAATGCACTTGAGTATTGTAAAAAGGAGAAATTAAAATCGTTTGCTATTCTCGGGTACGATGGAGGGGTTTCCAAAAACTTAGCGGACTTTTCTATTCATACCCCAATAAACGATATGCAAATTAGCGAAGACATGCAATTAATATTAGGTCATATTTTGATGCAATGGCTGAATAAAACTAAGGAATAATTTTTTGACAAGTATTATTTCAGTTGATTGCGTGAATGCAATTGATGATGCTGTTTTGGTATATGGCCACTTCAATGTAATTCATTCGGGTCATTTGCGTTATCTTCGTTATGCTAAATCATTAGGGAAAACCTTGGTATTAGCTTTAATTGGTGATAATCATGCAAAGTCTAGTATTCAATACCAATTTGAACAGCAAGATCGAGCCGACGCAATATTGTCTCTTAATCTAGTTGAACAGATTGTTTTGCTTAATCAAAAAGAGTTGGCTGGTGTTGTTGAAAGACTAAGACCAAAGTTTTTAGTTCTTGGAAAAGAATACGAAACCATTAATGATAAAAATATTATTCAGGCAATAGAAGAACTCAAGTCGCAAGGAGGATCTTTTCAGTTCCATGCTGGAGCAGTTAGTTATGCAAGTACCGATTTGTTAAGAAATTCCAAAACTCATATTGAAAAAGTACGTAAAAATCAGTATTTTTCTGTTCTAAAGCGAAACAACATAGAAAAACATAACTTACTAGACGCGCTTGCAAGTTTACAAAATGCAAAGATTTTAGTTATAGGAGACACCATTGTTGATCAATATGTTGCATGTGAAGCATTGGGTATGAGCGCAGAGGCGCCTGTGATCGTTGTTAAGGAGTTAGATAAGCAAAATTACTTAGGTGGAGCTTCAATTGTCGCCTCTCATCTTGGCACATTAGGTGTAAAAAGTACTTATTTGTCAATAATAGGTAATGACAGCTCTGGTGATTTTGTGAAATATAAGTTGAATGATTATGGGGTTAATGCTCATTTGATTAAAGATCCCAATAGACCTACAACGCGAAAAAAAAGGTATCTAGTTGATAATCAAAAATTATTTCGCGTAAGTCGACTAGATACCAGAAAGCTTGATCAAGAAATTGAAGATCTTCTATTGAAAAAAATAAATGAGTTAATTGAAGATGTTGATGCAGTCATTGTTTCTGATTTTGTTTATGGAGTCATAACCCCGAAAATTTTACAAAAATTAAATGAGTTAGCATCTAAACTTGGGTTCTTACTTATTGGTGATTTGCAGTGTAGTAGTCAGATTGGCAGCGTAATTCAATTTGAAAACTTTGATTTAATATCCCCCAATGAGCGGGAAGCCCGAATTGGATTACAAGATAATGATTCCGGATTAGAAGCAATTTGTCAAAAAATCATAAAAAAAACAAATTGCAAAAATTTGATAATGAAGTTGGGTTCAAATGGTTTTATCATTTTTGACCAGAATAAGTCGGAAGAGTGTCGGCGCGAAATTTTCCCAGCCTTAAGCGTAAATCCTGTTGATGTAGCAGGAGCTGGCGATTCCTTATTGGCAATAATGGCAGCTGGGCTTGCTGTTAAACAACCAATCTTAACTACTGCAGCTTTGAGTTGTTGCATGACATCATTGGCTGTTGAAAAAATGGGAAATATGCCAATTTCAAGCTCAGAGCTAAGAAACAGAATAGTTGATATTTATAATAGTGATATTTAAAAATTCATGAAAGGTTTTAAATGACTTTGTTGCCAACTAAAACGATTGCTGCTATTTTGGTTGAGCAGAAAAAGAAATTAGTTATCACAGAAATTGATTTACCTAAAAAGCTTGACGTTGGTCAGACTTTAGTGAAAATTTCTTATAGTGGTATATGCGGCTCTCAAATTGGAGAAATTGACGGAGTTAAGGGAATTGACAAATGGCTGCCCCATCTCTTAGGTCATGAGGGGAGCGGAAAAGTCCTGTCAATCGGACCCGGTGTGAAGTTTGTTAATCCAAATGATAAAGTAGTTCTTCATTGGAAAGCTTCCAAAGGAATAGAATCTTCCAATCCAATTTACAATTGGAATGGGATAAAAGTAAATGCAGGATTAGTCACAACATTTAATCAATATGCAATTGTTTCTGAAAACCGCTTAACTAAAATTGATAAAAATGTTGATTTAAAAACAGCAGCACTCTACGGTTGTTCTATTACAACCGGATTTGGGGTGATAGACAACAAAGCACAATTGAGGCTTGGGGAAAATATTGTTGTTTTTGGTGCTGGTGGAGTTGGGCTAAATATTGTACAAGCTGCCGCACTTGCGGGAGCAAATAAAATTATCGCAGTTGATATGTATGATCATCGTTTATCTCTTGCAAAAAATTGTGGCGCAACCTCAATCATAAACGCTAATAAAGAAAACGCATGTCAATTAATTATTGAGATAATGAAAAATGATACTTTAGATGTTTTTATAGACAACACTGGTAATCCTGAAATTATTTCTGCAGGATACAAATTGGTTGGCGAAAAAGGACGTGTTATATTAGTGGGAGTTCCCAAGATTGGGCAGTTATCTTCTTTTGACACCTTACCACTCCATTTTGGTAAATCAATTACTGGGACCCATGGAGGTGAAGCATCTCCCGATAAGGACATACCAAGATATATGACTTTAATCAATAACCGAGGTATAAATTTAGATTCTCTTATATCAGAAGTTAATCCTTTAAAAAAAATAAATGAAATGGTTGGGCGAATGCGAATCGGAGAATCTACAGGGCGTTGCTTAATTAAGTTTTAATTATGGATAAAATTCTTATTATTGGAAGTAACTCGTTTTCTGGTGCAAATTACTGTAATTACGCGCTTAATCAAGGAATGCACACGATTGGCGTCAGTCGATCTGAGCAGTCATCAGATATATTTTTACCTTATAAATGGTCAAATAATGGTGAGCTTTTTTATTTTCATCAAATAGATTTGAACAAAGATCAAGAAAAACTTATTGATTTGATTTGGAAAGAAACGCCTGCATATATTGTAAATTTTGCAGCTCAGAGTATGGTTGCTGAAAGTTGGGATAATCCTATTGATTGGTATATGACTAATACTATTTCCACAATTAAACTACATGACCAACTAAGAAAATTAAAATTTTTAAAACGGTATGTTCATATAACAACACCAGAAGTTTACGGATCTTGTGCGGGTAATATAAAAGAAAATTGGACATTAAATCCCAGCACTCCATACGCTGCCTCTAGAGCGGCTGCCGATTTGAGTCTTAGAACATTTTTTTATGGTTTTGGATTTCCAGTTATATTTACACGAGCATCCAATGTGTATGGTCCAGGTCAGCAACTCTATCGCATTATCCCAAAAACAATTTTATCTATTCTTATGGGGAAGAAAATTCAATTGCATGGCGGAGGTATGTCGACTAGATCTTTTATTCATATTAAAGATGTCTGTGATGCAACATGGAAAATTATGTTATTCGGCAATGATGGTGACACCTACCATATTTCAACAAATGAAATGATATCAATTAGGGAATTAGTTAAAAAAATTTGTCAAAAATTAAATTGTTCATTTTATGATTGCGTGGAAGTGGTAGATGAACGACTTGGCAAAGATGCTGCATACCATTTAGATAGTTCTAAAATAAGAAACGAATTAAGTTGGGATAATGCAATTAGACTTGATGAGGGTATTAATGAATGCATTAATTGGACCAAAAAAAATTTGGAAGAATTATCAAAATTACCTCAAGAGTATATACATAGACCTTAGTTTATGAAAAATAAATCAGAAAAATATCCACAAATAAAAGATTTACAAAAACGTGCCGATTATCTTCGCGCTCGAATCATCGAAACTTCTGCTAAAGCATCATTACCACATTTAGGATCATGTCTTTCTTGCGTTGATCTTTTAGTGGCTTTGTATTTTAGTAAACTTAAAATTGACCCAAATCTATCAAGTGCACCTGGAAGAGATCGATTTATTCTTAGTAAAGGACATGCCGCTCCAGCATTATTTCAAGTATTGGCTATGCGAGGTTTCTATCCAGAATCAAATTTAGAACACTGCGGCAAAGATGGGATCGTTTTTGGAGAGCATCCGCCCAGCCCACGTTATCTTGCTGGGATTGAGGCTGCTACAGGATCTCTTGGTCATGGAATGTCAATTGGGCTGGGTATGGCCTTGGCTGCAAGATTTAATAATTTAAATTACTCAGTATTTGTAATACTGGGCGATGGTGAGTGCAATGAAGGTAGCGTTTGGGAGTCTGCAATGTTTGCTTCAGCACAAAAAGTAAATAACTTTTGCATCTTAATAGACTTTAATAAATGGCAAGGGACAGACCGAGTTGCAATGACTATGCAAACAAATTTATTTATAGAAAAATGGGAGGCATTTGGTTGGAAAACTATTGAAATTAATGGACATAATTACAGCGAAATATTAGACGCACTGTCTCTTTTTCAATCTGAAAATCATAAACCATTAGCAATAATTGCCAATACCATAAAGGGTAAGGGCGTCTCATTTATGGAAGATGATAATAATTGGCACTATAGAATTCCTAATCAGGGTGAGGTTATTTTAGCAAAAAAAGAACTAGGAATAATTGAATGAGGAATGCATTTGCTGATGAAATTACAGAACTATCAAAAACTGATAAGAGAATTATGGTTTTGTCAGGAGACATTGGAAACAAACTCTTTGATTCATTTAAATTAGTTGATTCAAAAAGATTTATTAACTGTGGAATTGCCGAGGCAAATATGATCGGAGTTGCAGCGGGGCTTGCTTTAAATGGATTACGTCCAATTGTTTATACCATAGCACCTTTTACTACAACACGATGTTTTGAACAAATTAGAATTGATATTGCATATCATGAGGCACCAGTCATTATTGTCGGAACAGGATCTGGATTATCGTATGCAGAACTAGGCCCAACACATCATTCGTTAGAGGATATTGCAATAATGCGAATGTTGCCAGGTATGCAAGTATTTGCTCCCTGCGATGCAATAGAGTTAAGAATGGTTCTTCAGGCTGCATTAAAAAGTTCTTATCCTAGCTATATTAGAATAGGCAAGAAAGGTGAGCCAGCAATACACAAAACAAAACCAAATTTTAAAATTGGTGAACCAATTACATTGCAAGAGGGTAAAGATGTTTTAATGCTAGCCACAGGAACAATAGTTTTTAATACAATGGAAGCAGCTAAAATACTTAATAAAAATGGAATATCAGCAGAGGTTGTAAGTGTGCCCACGATTAAACCATTTGATAAATTATTTCTACTTAATCGAATAAATCAATTTCGGTTAATTGTAACAGTTGAGGAACATAGTAAGCGCGGCGGATTAGGAGGTGTAGTTTCAGAAATTATTGCAAGCCTAAAAGTCCATCCACCACAAATAATTATTGGGACACCCGATGAGTTTATGCATGAAAATGGATCTCAGTTTTATGCTCAAAAAAAATATGGACTTGACTCCATGAGTATATCAAGAAAAATATTAAATAATTTGGAAAAATAAGTGCGTATTGGTTTAGATTTTGATAACACTATTGTTTGCTATGATAATCTTTTTTATAAAGTAGCGATTGAACAAAGATTAATACCAAAAAGCATACCGGCATCTAAATATGCCATACGTGAATATCTACAAAAAAATAATAATGAAGATTTATGGACTAATATGCAAGGATTGGTATATGGTCTTAGAATGATGGAGGCTAATGCATTTCTAGGAGTAGAAAAATTCATAGAAGAGGCCCAAAAAAAGGGACATCAAATATTTATTATTAGCCATAAAACTATATATCCATATGCAGGCCCCAAGTATAATTTACATGATTCAGCTCAAAACTGGATAAATAAAATATTACAAAGTTCACGCAATAAAATAAATTTAGAAAAAAGTATTTATTTTGAGCTCACTAAAGAAAATAAAATAAAAAAAATTTCAGAACTAGAGTGCGATGTTTTTATTGATGATTTACCTGAAATTTTAAATATGCCTGGATTTTTAGAAAAAACAGCACTAATCCTATTTGATCCTGAAAATTTGCATGGCAATATAGAAAAACATATTGTAAAAATTAAAACATGGGACGAAATAAATGATTTTTTATTAAGATGAATCAAGATAAAATAAAAAAAACGGCAATGCTGCTCTTTAAAAAAAGTGGTACCGAGAGCGATATCAAGGAAATAAATTCAATCCACCAGGGGGGGAATAATAGTTTACATCATATAAAATGCAATCAAAAAGAATTTATTTTAAAATTATTTTTTAATTCTCCCGCAGAAAATAACAATAGGTTAATAAGTGAATTCAATTTTTTAAATTATGCAAATCAGTTCGTCGGACACAGTGTTCCAAAGTTACTAGCTATAGATAATAATAATTCTTCTGCATTATATGAATTTATTGAAGGTAAAAAAATTCAAAAATCTACAGAAATTACAGATAATCATATAAAACAAGCTGCAAATTTTATTTATTTACTAAATCAGAATAAAAAAAATGCAAAAAATATACAAATAGCGACAGAAGCTTGTTTTACAATTAAAGATCACTTAATAATAGTTGATAATCGTATCAATGATTTTAAAAATAATCTTAAAGGCGATACTAAATTTAGTGAAATCATAGAAATATTAAATTATAAATGGTCAATTATAAAAAAAGAAATACTAAATAAAATATCTTTTTATAATCTTCCATTAAATAAGCCACTGGAAATTGAAAAAAGGATTATTTCCCCATCGGATTTTGGATTCCATAATGCTCTAGTTAAAAAAGATGGCGCCATGGTTTTTCTTGATTTTGAATACTCTGGTTGGGACGATCCCGCGAAGCTTGTTGGTGATTTTTTTTGCCAAGTTGAAATACCGGTTAATAATATTTTTATTGACATATTTATAAATAACGCCTTTACGTCACTTGAGCTAAATGAGGTTGATTTAATAAGAATTAAGACTTTATTAGCCGTTTATAAAATTAAATGGTGTTGTATCGTGTTAAACGTGTTTTCGTTAAAAAATTTAAATAGAAGATTGTTTTCCAATCCAAATTTAAATTTAAACATTTATAAAGATGGGCAATTAAATAAAGCAAAAATTTTATTAGAAAGTATGTAATGAGTTATATTGATTTTATGTCTCCTTTACACAAAGCATCTAAAAGGGATTATCTTTCTAGAGTAAATGACAAAGAATATCCAAAGCCATTAGCAGCTGAATTGGCTAAAAAGTGGGGATATGACTATTGGGATGGCGATAGAAGAATTAACTATGGTGGTTATAAATATATTGAAGGCCGGTGGGAAAAAGTAGCAAAATTAATGATTGAGCATTATGATCTAAAGCCTGGGGATAGTGTTTTGGATATTGGTTGTGGTAAAGGTTTTTTATTATATGATTTAACTAAACTACTCCCTGGTTTAGATGTTTATGGGATTGATATTTCAGAGTACGCAGTTATAAACGCGAAAGAAGAAATAAAACCAAAATTACAAATTTCTAATTCTACAAGTTTACCGTTCCCAAATAATTATTTCGATTTTGTTTTTTCTATTAATACGTTTCATAATTTGCATAATTTCGATTTGGAACTATCTTTAAGAGAAATGAATAGAGTTTCAAAATCATTTAAGCAATATATTTGCGTTGAGTCTTATGATAATGAAATACAAAAAGCAAATTTATTGTACTGGCAAGTAACATGTGAGCAATTTTGTACACCAAAGGAATGGAAATGGTGGTTTGACTTTGCGGAATATCAAGGAGATTTTTCATTTATATTCTTCGATTAATTCTTATTATATATTTGATTATTTACGATGATAAAAATAAATATATTATATAAATTAATTAATATTTAGTTTGTTTTTATATTAAAAATAACTGTAAATAAATTTCAAATTTAATATTGTCTAATATTTTTTTTAATGGGTGTAGTGAGATATTAATTTCTATCGTAAGAATGCTAAAATAATAATTCTTAAAGTTACTTTATTGGAAATCACAATGAACAATACTCCAAATGCGCTTTCGATTCGTAAAATTTCAAACGAAACGTCGTACATCGTAGACAAAATTTCGCCAAGAATGACCGGTCCTATGGTTGAAAAATTGCAACATGATTATTCACTTTCAAAAAGAAAGAGGCATAGATTCTGCTTTCATCAAAATCCTGATGTTAATCTGCATGACATTGTTATTTGTTATGACAAATCTTCATATATCAGACCCAATAAACATATCGGAAAATCAGAATCTGTGCTTGTCTTGCAAGGTGATATCGAAATATACATATTTAATGACTTCGGTGATTTAATAGATTTAATATCTTTGGGCACATTTAATTCAAAAAAACCATGCTACGTAAGAATTCCACCAAATACTTGGCATGGGTTAAGATCAGTTAGTGATATACCTGTGATTATGAAAGAAACTATTTCTGGGCCCTATGATTCTTCTAGTTTAATTTGGGCAGATTTTGCACCACCTGAATCTGAAACTGGGTCTGAAGGCCATGCCTGGTATGTTAATCTCGAATCCAAAGCAAGATTCTATAGAGATAAAAAATTTATATCTACCGAATTCATTGTAAATAAAAGTCCAGGTGTTTTTCATACCACAAGTACTATTGCCAGATTTGATCAAGCAATTCTAAAGACATTGCTTGAATCTGCTAAATCCTCTCCTCTTAAAAGATCTAGATACTGTTGTCATAATGGATCAGAAGAAAAATTACAGGAAATGTTTATTTTGTTATTAAAAGATACTAATATTGATGAAAGTTTTCATATTAGAAAGGATGAAAGTCTTGTTGTTTTAGATGGATTGGGAAGTTATTTTTTCCCAAATGAAGATGGCAGTGAGAGGCTTAACATAACGTTAGCAGATTTTGAATTGGCTAAATCTGAAGATGTATTTTTTGCTAGAATAAATCGTTATGTGCCACATCAGATTTTTGTAAATTCAGATTATTTACTTATTTATGAAGCAACAACCGGTCCTTTTCATAAATTAGATACAGATTACAGAATCAAAATAGTTGGAGAGCAGGAATGATTTGTTTTGCCTGTGGAGGCAATCTAGGGGATATACTTTTCGCCATACCCAATCTCCCTTTGGTCGACTCATTTGAAAGCACGTACGATAAAGCGCTGATGGTTCCGCGACAAGATATTAATCTACGTCAATGTGAACATTGCAGTACTGTTCAAATTGATAAATTAGTTGACATTAAAAGCATATACACTAATTATATCTATGAATCAAGTTCATCTCCTGATCTACTTGAACATTTTTCAAACTACGCATCAAAAGTTGCAAGTAATTTTGGTAATAACTTAAATGTTCTTGAGATTGGCGCAAATGATGGAATCTTACTTAAACAGCTTGCTAAGCTTGGTTTTAAAAATTTAGTGGGTATTGATCCTGCTCCCCAGGTAAATAAAATTGAGTTAAATAATGTAATCTTAGTTAATGATTTTTTTAATGAAGCATCTTCTTTAAAACTAAAAAAATATTTTCAAAAATATGATTTAATAATTGCAAATAATTGTTTTTCTCACATTCCTAATTTAAGAGAGATTTTTTTGCAATGCTCCTCACTTTTATCTGATAGCGGAACTATCATCATCGAAGTGCAATCATTGTTACACTTATTTGAGCAATGTATTTTTGATTATGTTTATCATGAGCATATTTATTATCACAGCATAACATCTTTATCAAAGTTGCTTATTGAAACAGACCTTGAAATCTACAACGTTGAGCTTGTCCAAACCAAAGGTGGATCATATCGTATCTACATATCAAAAAAGGGTAAATTCATAAAGTCTGGAAGTTTGGAATTCTGGATTTATAGAGAATCCATAGTTGATATACATAATAAAAAAACATGGGAAAAACTAAATAATTATTTAATAAAACTAAAACATAAATTAGTTTCCTTATTAGAAAAAAATAAAACGGTAATAGGGTATGGAGCTAGCGCTACAGGTACGGTATTAATGAATTTTTTTGATGTTGAAAAATATGTTTCTAAAATTGTTGACGATAACCCAAAAAGACAAGGGAGATATTCGCCTGGCGCTGGTATACCTATAATTCCTCTTTCTTCCATAATTGATAAATCTGATTATTTAATATTATCCTGGAGACATAAAGATCTTATCTTACGTAAATTAAATTCAAAAAATTCTTTCATGAAAATTATTCCACTACCATTTTTAAATGAAAAAGAATAATTTAATAATTTTAACTGGCTCAAGTGGATTGATTGGTAATGCTATACAAAAATTAACAATAGATCTTTCATTAAATTGCTATCCAATTAGTGCAAGCAATATTTTTGAGAGTGTTTCCGACTTTAATAATTTTGATCCATTAAATTCATTTAATTTTCTAAGTAATGATTTGGATAAATTATCAAAAAATTTTAAAACTGCAAATATTATTTTTGCCCATCGTATTAGATGCAAAGAACCATTAAAAGCACTTATTGGTGAATTTATAATAAGTAGAGAATTGGTTATTTATTTAAATAAATATTTCAAAAAATTAAATGTAATATATGTTGGAAGTATTACTGGCGAATTAGTTCATAAAGATTCGCCAGAGTCTTACCATTACACTAAAGATATGCAAAAATCTATTTGTCGATATTTAACTATTACCTATCCTAAAATTAAAGCAAATGTTTTAGTTTTGTCTGCTTTTAGAAAATATAGTATCCAAAATAGTGATTTTAGGTATACTGACTTATGTAATAGATACAATGATATTCTTGGTGGCATTTCTCTTGCAAATTTGGATAATATTGCATATGACATATTAAAATTCACCACAGAAATTAATCATATTAGGGGCACGATCATACCACTTGACTCTGGTTACTCAATTATTCAACATTAGGATTTTAAATGAATAAGTATTATGAACCTCAATATGATGTTTTAGATGAAATGATGAATCAGAATGGCGGTTTGTCTACCTTTGGACCAATGTCATCATTTACATGGAATAATGATCCAAAACGTCTATTATTCGTGCTGTCAAGATACAAAACAACAGCAAAGCTATTGGAAAATCAAGATTCAGTATTAGAAATTGGATGCGGAGATGCTTTTGGATCTAGAATTGTAAAACAACATGTTAAAGACTTAACAGTTTCTGATATTGACCCAAAAATGATTGAAGCAGTCAAATTTACGCATTCTAAGTATTATCCAATCAAAACTTTACATCATAATTTTTTATTTAATCCTACATTTGAGAAATTTTCAGCTGCATATTTGCTTGACGTATTAGAGCACATCGACATATCTCAAGAAGATATTTTTCTTAAAAATATCATAAATTCATTGCGACCCAATGGAGTATTAATTATTGGGATGCCTTCATTAGAATCACAGCTCTATGCTTCAGAGGAATCAAAAAAAGGCCATATAAATTGTAAAAGAATGGAAGATTTAAAAAATTGTATGGAAAAATATTTTAATAACGTATTTATGTTTTCTATGAATGATGAAGTTCTACATACTGGATTCTCAAGAATGTCGAATTATATTTTTTCTTTATGTGTATCCTCTAAACTGTAATTTATAAAATCAATTATTAAATAGTTAATCCTACATATAAAATAAGTTTAAAATGTATAGGCTATTAATCAAGCATGATTTTTAATGGAGTATTGATAAGTATGTCTTTGTCTTAAGAAATTATTGTGCTTAAATTATACTAAATCGTTATTTAAAATAGATTGCTGAGAATAAAATAAATTTATTGTTTAATGTCTTAAATAAATATAAAACAGGATTATTTAACATCAGTTAACCTATCATCGCTGTTCTTTATATATATAAAATAAATAAATTAGAATATTAAATATTTTTAATGTGGTATAAATATTTTAATGAAATAAACTGATAGCAAATAGATTCAAAAAAAATGTGACATTAGAAAAATTATATTTTATAAATTATGCTAAAGATGATTCTAAATTTATTTATATTTTTTTTATTTTTCTGTCGATCAAAATAATAGTTAAAATAATTATGTAACTATTACTTTTAAATTAGGTATAGGAAAAAATTATTTCACTATTATTAAATTGGATGTAAATTAGCAAAGCGAATTGATTCTAAAAGCATAAAACTCTGAGCAAACTGATCCAGCATAAATTGTTAGGAGTTACACAAACCCAAAAATTGATCTTTGTCAAACAGGAAGTATTATCTTGTGCGTAATTCGATTTGCGTAAATTCAATAAAAGAGT
>Ga0214921_10007443_pt1 | contig 14603 bp, 9 predicted proteins | sample LL1505_MetaG_FD_177992 | JGI IMG/M metagenome (GOLD analysis project Ga0214921, IMG submission 177992) | Freshwater microbial communities from Lake Lanier, Atlanta, Georgia, United States - LL-1505 | ecosystem: Environmental > Aquatic > Freshwater > Lake | place: USA: Georgia | collected 2015-05-28 | reverse complement strand
GTAATTTTCTTTCTCAACTTGGATCCTGGTTCTTGACAAAATACCCGTTTGGAATGTTCTATTTTTATTGAAAATACTAATGTTTCTATATCACCGGCTGAATTTGGAAATAAATCTATATTCTTCTCAAAGTATTGGTCCAATACTTTTTGATCTATATCTAGAGACCAATCTTGGCCTAGGTTGTCTATCATCTTTTTTAAAATATTTGACATCTCTAAGGGAGAATATTTTTCTATTGTATAAACAAATGGGAATCTTCTTCTTAAACCTTCATTATATGCGAAAAAACAATCATCTAAGGCATTCTTATAACCTGCAATTATTACCAATAATTGATTCTTCTTTTCAGTCAAATTCTGATTTAGTGTATCTATACATTCCTTTGAATATGAATCTCTCCCTTCTGGATTCCCTAATGAATAAGCCTCATCTATAAACAATACCCCACCCAAACTCTTGTTTATCACTTCTTGAGTCTTAGCTGCGGTTTGTCCTAAATATTTACCTATTAAATCTGATCTCTTCGCAATTGTAAATTTAAATTCGGAATCAGATTTAGAATCAGATTTATCATCATCAGAAGTAGCAGAACAACATCTTGATGATTTTGATTTATAACTAGTTTTGGATGATGATTCAATAATATCAAGTCTATAGTAGATTTCGCCAATAATTTCTCCTAACATTGTTTTACCAACACCAGGTGGACCCTGAATAACAGTATGTAACATATCTGAATTTTTATCTTGAAAATCCTGTATAAAATAGATAATTTGATTTACAATCGTTTTCTTTACTGTTTCCATTCCTATCACTTTCTTTAACTTTGTTAAAACTGGTATCAATTTATATAATTTTTCAACATTTATATTATATTTTTTACCTGGTCTATATTGTGATCCTAAAAATATCAAATCATCTATATCTTTTATTTCTCTATTAAAATAGATCATACCATCAATAATTGTATTAGATTTGTATTTTTTCTCAATAGTATTTGATAATGGTAAATCCATCATTTCATTAATTTTTCTTTTATGATTATCTTTCATTTAATATATAAAATATTTATCCTTGTATATTTTATATATATCTTTTTTATATTAGTTATTTTTCTAATAATTATAGTTTTTCATTATTAGATTTTTAACAAATCTAAATAATCATCTTCAATATAATTTTTAATATTGGATAATATTGAATTATCAATATGTGATATTCTATTTAATATCGATAATTTAACTAATAATGATTTATTTATTAATTTAAATTCATTATCATAACCTCCCAATTGTATTTTATTTTTTGAATAATATGTTGTATTAATTATTTTAATAGTTTTATCAATTATTGATCTTGTTTTATATGAATATAATTTATTCATTATATTTATTTGATTTATTTGATTTGTTTTATTTGTTTTATTTATTTTATTTATTGATTCTTGTTCAGAATCTGTGAGATTTGTTAAATTAGTTGGATTTGTTAAATTAGTTAATATATTAATATGATCTTGTGATAAATTTTTATTATATATATCATTCGATTCAATTAATAATATGTTATCATCATATTTTAACTTCCATTTAGAAATATATGGTGAATTATTATCATTTATAATTATGATAAACAAATTATCTTCTCTTATTATTATTGTAAATATATTATTATATGTATAAATAAAATCTATTTTTTTATCTTTGGCATTTTTATAGGTTACTTTAGATGACATTTAAATCTATATTAAATTAATGAGCAAATATTTTGATCATTTTGATTAGACAAATCAAATTGAACAAACCAAATTAGACAAATCAAATTGGACAAACCATAAAACATTGATTATCATAACATACTTTTTTACAATACATATTAGATAAATTACTTATTTTTACAATATAATGTATTAATGATCCAAAAATAAAACACATTATAATATTATTTCTTATTTTTGAATATTTCATTAACTGAAAAAGATTAGCATTTGAATATTTTGATTTAGTTGAACTATATACAATCTTATATGAAATCATACAACATAATGCAGATAACGAACCAATTATTAAACATTCAATTTCAACACGCATAATTATATTTATAATTAGAGAAGAATATTTTTAATATAATGGTAAATTAAATAGTATATGAGAATATTATAATGTTTGAAAATTTTGTTTATATAATTAAAGGAATTAATTCATCAAATAAAACTAAATATTATATAGGATATACTGTTAATCCACAAAGAAGAATTAGACAACATAATCGTGAAATAATTGGGGGCGCTAAAGCAACTATTGGTTATAAGTGGGAATTTTGTGCGATTATAACTAATTTTAGAGATAAGATAGAAGGTCTACAACTAGAATGGAGACTTAAATATTCTACAAAAAAAAAAAATATTACTCATAGATTAAACTCATTTTTTGATTATATTGATACCAATCTTAAAGCTTCTCCAAAAAATTCTCCAATGAAACTTAAACCTATTATTTATATTAATACCGATCTCTTGCCATCAAATCAATCACTAAATAAACCTAATAATATTATTATTATTAATACTTCATTTAATCATGTTATTATTGATCATATAATAAATTAAAAATTTGATTTTGTTTTTATTTTTATTTTTATTTTGATTTTTTTAATAAATTAACAAAATCAAATTGAGTATATTTTTCTTTTTTTTAAATAAAAATTATAATTAATAATGCCAATTATAATAAATGAAATTCCTAATAAATCCTATAATATTAAAATAGCAGATAAATGTAATTTTCATTCATTTATTTATAATTTTTCTATTAAGATGATGGATATCATATGCAATAATCCTAATTCTGAATATTATAATATGTATAATTTTTTTGATCCAAATAATCCAAAAATGTACAACATAATTAATGTAATGTGTATTATTGAATATTATTTAAAACGTGTTGTTAATAATATTGAATCATCAATTAGTTCTTTAAATATTTATAAATTTTTACCAATTGATAAGATTCATCCAAATTATATCATAATTTATTATTTAACAAGATTATTAGCATATAATAAATCATCTAATCTCCAAATTAATACTATGACAAATTCAGGAGTAAGTATTGATTCAGTTTTTAATGCTATTACAAAATTTGGATTTTTTCCGCATAATATTTTAATAAGATATTCTATCACTAATAAACCAGAATTTATGTTAAACGATGATTATTTTAATTATAAGACTGCTGATATTGTATATATACAAAAACCATCTTCTTATTTTTTATTAAATAATAAAACAAATATTTCTATATTATTGATAAATCATATTTATAATTTTATTGATCAATGTAATTTAACATCACTTGTTGAAATAAGAGAAGGTACATCAGAATATAACACGTATCATAATGAATATTCATCTGTTGAAAAAAAACATAATAATTATAATTTTTTTGAATTTATCAATTTAATTTTTGATTCAATTCTATCTTCTGCTAAAAAAACACAATATATACAATCATTTGATGGTAATTATACATCTTTAATTACTAATCTAAATGTTACTGAATGTGAAAGAAATACAATTCAATCTGATTTTAATTCTTATTCGGTAACAAAATTCTATAATTCATATGATGATTGGTTGAAAACAAAATCATCTATGGTATTATCAGAAACTGATATTGAGACTTTAAATACTAGATTGGGAAATATTGACGAACTATTAAAAAATACCAAAATTTTAATAGAATCTGTTAATTTAGCAAATTATAATAATTCTGATAATACTAAATTAATAAATCAATTATTATCTAAATTAAGTGAACATGATACTATTATTACTAATATGCAATCTGAAATAAATAATTTTACTAAAACTATTATCCCATCTATTGTTGATAATACCAATACTATCATTACAAATACTAATGATATTATACCATCTATTATTAATAATACTAAAACAATACAATCAGAAACAAGTACTATTAATAAATCTTTAAATTCTATTATTGACAATAATAATAAATCAATTCCATCTATTAATGATAATACTAAATTAATAGTTGATAATACTAAATCAATTGTCAATAATACTAATACAATACAATCAGGAATAGGTAATATTAGTACATCATTAGATTCAATAGTAAAAAATACAAATACTATTCCAATGATTGAACCAGCAATTGCATCAATGACACAATCATTAATATCAGTAATACAAGATGTGAATATACAAGAATCAATTAGAGATTCAGATGAAATGAAAATATTAAAAGATACAAATAATAATATTAATAATTTAGCTTCTTTAGTAAATGATTATATTACATATAACAAAGAATCAACAAAACTTATAGAAAAAGAACAAGATAGAATTGGAATTATAAATATAAAAATTTATAATTTTCAATTATTATCATTGGTATTTGCCAAAGATTTTACTGATAAATTACAAATTTATTCGTCTACTAAAGAAGTAAAAATGTTAGAAGAAAAGAATAGGTTAATTTATAAATCATCATTAATGCAAAATAGATTATATCTTAATAAAACAATGAAAACAAATTTCGGTACAATATCAAATCAATATGAAAAAAACATAATATCATATCAAACTAATCCAACTAATCAAACTAATCCAACTAATCAAACTAATCCAACTAATCAAACTAATCCAACTAATCAAACTACTAAATTCACAATAAATAAACAGTTATTTATTTATAATTTATCAAATGATGATAATTTAGATGAATTAGAATATGTTAAATTAAATAAAAAAATAATGGATATTAAAAATAATACTAAAACAAATTATCCATTTTTAAGATTAAAAACAGAATATTGTTTTTTAAATGATGATAATAATGAATTGATACCATTCGCATCATATAAAATTAATTCAAATAATAATACACAAATTTATCCAATGATAAGACAGTTAGAATATGAAAAAAATAATTATAATTTAAGTTTAGGAATGTTCAAGGAGAAACGTGATGAATATATAAGATTAATAAAATTTTATTCACAATTAAAAAATAACATTATAATAGAATCATTTATTAATAATAAAGAAATTAATAGTATTGAAACATATCAATCAAATGATAAATCAAATATTAAAAATATGGAACAAGAAATTAAAAATAATAATGTTTTAATAGCATCAATTGATAATTCAGATCTTGATATTGATTATTTATCTTTTTATTATTTGGAATTATATAATGATCAAGAACAGATGAATATTGATACACAAATATTATCTAATATTTATGATGGTATATTATATAAATTTATTATTGATGATAATGAAGAAATTATAAATTGCGATTTATTTAATGAAATATATGATATTAGAACATTTAATGAACTATATAAGAAAAATATAGGTATTAGCATTATAATTTATGGTTTTAAAGAAATTGAAATTATCCAAACGTTTACAATAAACGATGATTATGATATTACACCAGATAACATAATTGAAGAGGAATCATTTGGATTATATAAAAAAAGAAAAATTACTAAAACTATATTTAATTGTTTAGTAATTGCAAATATGAATGATAACTATTATTATAAAGTTGATTTGATTGAAGATTACTTTAGTTATACTAAATATAATAATATTAATATTTATAAAATTAATATTAATATCGATCAAGATACCGAATTGATAAAAAATTTAATTAGTTCTATAAAAAATACATAGAATCTATTATATATAATATCTGGTATAAAGTAAAAAATACCAAAAAATAAATTATCCCATTTTTTCTTTTTATCGTTATTAAAAATAAAATTATCCATTTATATATAGGGAATGCATCTGTAAATTTTTTTATACATTTTGGTTTCATTGGTGTTTCTGCAAACATAAATAATAAAATTATTAATAATCTATCTATTTTAATATCAGTAAACATCTCTAATAAATATTAACTATATTTTTATTTTTGCAATACGGTTAATATATTGCAAAAATAAATTATTCTATATATTTTATATAGAATAATTTATTTTATATATTTTTATACATTTAATGTATCAGCACAATTATGATCTAAATTATCAATACCTTTTGATAATTCATTTTGTAATCTTTCTCTTATTTCCTCTTCTAAAACTTCATATTTATTAATTACAGGTTCAGATACTGGTTCAGATACTTGTTCAGATACTTGTTCTGATTCTTTTACTAGTTCTGGTTCAGATAATGATACTTGTTCTGATTCTTTTACTAGTTCTGGTTCTGATAATGATACTTGTTCTGATTCTGGTTCTGATTCTGATTCTTTTACTGGTTCTAATTGTTGTGTTTGCTTAATTTGTTGTGTTTGCTTAATTTGTTGTGAAAATGGATTTAATTGACATCCAATACAAGTCGACATATAATTACCATATGGATTATCCAAAATTTTATCTAATTGTGTAATACTTACATTTTGTTCTTTCATTGATTTAATTAATCCTAAAATATATTTATAATATTCTTCTTTATAATTTTCTGTATTTTCAAAAATATCTGTTGGTTTTGGTAATTTATTTTTTGGATCATATGCAATTGCTTTACCATATAGTTCTAAAATATTATTATTCATTTTTGGATGTTTCATCATATTTTTCAATTCTTCTGTCTGTTCATTAATAATTTTTTTAGATGGCATATTTCTCATTTGACTCTTCATTTGAATTGCATTTCTTATTTTATTTCTCATTTCTTCTTTTTTCTTGGAATCTAATGCTTCAGCTAATGGTGTTTTTTCATTTAGTTGTTGTTCTTTGTATTCTTTTTGTGCAATGATATCATTTTGTTCTTTATACTCTTTTAAAATTTCATTAAATGTTTTATTATCGATTTTATCAATACTAGACTTATTTTGCTGATTTTGTTTAGACTTATTTTGTTTATTTGATTTTTGGTTATTCTTTGGCATAATATTAATCTGATATATTATGTTAAATATCTTATATTTTTAAATAAGATATTATTAATAAAAACAAAAATTGGATTTAATACATAATATGATTTTTTATTGATTGATTGATTGAATATTAGTATTGATTGAATATTGATCATTGAGATGTTACCTCTTTTAAAGAAATAATTTCATTATTACCCATCGCACTAAGAACAGTAACACTAATATCTTTACCAGTATCAAATGCATCTATAATTTTTTTAGCCAGACCAGTATTTTCAGGTAGCTTAATATCATCTATGGTATTACCATCTTCAACCATTAATGATGTAAAACCTTCATCATTTATATCAATTAATTGATATTCTTTTTTTATAACAGTAGGTACTGGAACCTCATGAGTGCTTGGCATACTATCTTCATATTTTTTTCCAGTGAATATGTCAATAGCTGTTATAAGGCACTTGGCGTGACCATGTTTACCAGTTTTAGCAGTAGAAAAATCTATTACTTTACAAGGTCTATTTTTAATTATTATATAACCTCCTTTTCTGATTTGACCAGCTTTCGTCAGAAAAAAATCACTCTCTTTCGTCAGAGAAGCATCAATAGTTAGTTCTATATTTGTTTGAATTTCAATCAACTTAGATGTATCAGGTAAAACATCACTAGTTGGTTTTATATCATTTTGACCCCCACTAGTTGATTTTATATCAGTTTGAATTTCACTCTGATTAGATGAAATTGTATTAGTAGGTTTATTAGTAACTGCATTAGCAACTGTATTAATAAAACTATTAACAGAATTAAACATTTGATTCCATATATTGGTTTTTGACATTAGCTTTGATATTAAGTAATTGCATTATATATATTTAAATATAATGTATTTTAATTTATTAAAAAGTTATGTATTTTAATTTATTAAAAAGTTATGTATTTTAATTTATTAAAAAGTTATATGAATAATGTTTTTTTTGTAAAAATAATATAATTTAAATATCTTTATTGATATTATGAAGCTATGTTAAATTTTATAAATGATACAAAAAAACAATATATACATAATTTTTTAAAAAACAATATACTAACAAATTTAAATTATACTGAATTTGATTTAATTATTTATCATTTAACAATTTTAATTGAATTTATTAGTGTTAGATTTTCAGTAAGACCAAGAGATTATGATATTTTTTGGAATCAATTAGTACAAAATAATCATCGTGATTTAATTGCAATATTTAATTTATTATTACCATATATTGATGATAAAGAAGGAAAATATAGTTTACATAAAGAAATATATGAACTAAAAGATATTAGTGAAAAAAAAATAAACGAAAATCAATTTGATCCATCCATTAATAATTATCTAATTACAAATATCAAATATAATTTGTTTTATGATGATGAAAATAATATAGATCAACAGTACAATACAAAATTATTTAAACAAAATTTTTTTTTATTATTAACAACAATTGATCAAATTTCAAATAAATTATTCGTAAATTGGTTAAATATTTTTCCATTAACACTTTCAAATTACGAATCATCATATTTATTTCTGAATTCAATTAGACTTTCTGATCTAAATAAAAATGAGAGTACTTTAAAATTTACTATCAATATAAATGAAGATGAAGTTGATTTCGATTATAAAATAACAAGTCCATATTATATTGTAAATAATGATGAAAAAACAGGTATTAATTATTTTAATGGTAAATTAGAGTATAATATGTATAGCTATGATAAAACTAATCCCTATATTTTTAATGAAAAAAAATTAGATTACAAAGGAATTGATTTAAATGATATTTTTAACACATTATATTATGATTTATATTTAGATGTTAAAAAATTAAAATGGTTAATTTATCAAGATACATTTGAAGATAAACGACATGATGAAATATATATAAAAAAATTTAATGAATTAATTGCTATTCCTGGTTTATATTTAAATAAAAAATGGACAGAATTATCATCAAATGAACAAATAATTTTTGCATCAAAATGGGATATTTTTTTAGCAAAAGTATTATCAAATCAAAATTTAAAAAGAAATTCATATTTTTATATGCTAATAAGTATTATTATTTTTTTTGAAAGAAATTATGATAAATTGTATGATGTTGTTAAAAATGGTTATGATAAAATTACAAAAGATTCAAATTTAAATATAATTGATGAAGATGATGATGACGATGATGTTAAAACAATATCTGAAATAGATCTAATAATAAGAATAAGAAAAATACCAAATGAAGATTTATATTCATATTTATTAGAAACAATTCAAAAATTTATGCAAACATGGTATGGGAAAAATATAATTAAAAACTATGATTCATATAATAAAAATAATCAAAATAATATAAATAAATCAACAAAAGGGGAATCTATAAATGATTTAGATAATATAAAATTTTTTTATAACTCATATACACCTAAAACAATAGAATATGATTATTTCACAAATTTTATAAAAAAAGAAAAAGCTAGATTTTTTGATATTAATTTACCAGAATCATTAGAAGTTAAATATAAATTTTTTTATAATTACGCGAAAGCTTTTTTTGTAGTATACACTAATGAAAAAGAAATTATTCAACGTCAAAATTATAAAAATATGGATACTGATGATAAAAAACTATTATGGAATTTCTTAAATATGTCATATACTGATGCAATTAATACAAAATTTAAAAATAATACAAAAGAAAGAAATAATAATAAATATGAACATTTTAATGTGATGAGTTTTACAAATTATTATAAGCGAAGATATTCTAATTATACAACTAATTCATATAAATCATATGCATTTTTTGAAAATTTAGAATTATCAATAATAATTAGCAATAAGCTATTTTTAATTATACGTGACATACTACCAAAAATAATTTTTGAGTCACATATCATAAAAGGTATTCTTAACGAATTTATGCCATCAAATCCATATTTAACTGATAATAATTATTTAGGTACTTCTTATGAGGATAAAAAAAAGAATCAATTTTCAAATTTAAAAAAATATGTATTTTCTCCAGAAAAAAAAGCTGATTATTTAAATAACTCATACTATTTTTTAACTGGCAAGCCATATTATTATCTTAATGAAATACATCGTAATAATGATAAAAAATCTTATTTTGACTTAATTACTTCCGATTATAGATGGTATTCATTTTATTCTATGGATTGGGTGGCCCAAATTAATTTTTTTCATAGATATATTAATAATAGAGTTATATATATCACTGGTGCAACTGGTCAAGGTAAATCAACACAAGTTCCAAAATTGTTTTTATATAGTTTATTAATGTTAGATAGAAATCCAAATGGTAAAGTTATATGTTCACAACCAAGAACAGCACCAACTATAAATAATTCAGATCAAATATCATATGAATTAGGTGTACCAATAATGGAAACATCAGCTAATAATAAACAAAAAATTAAAACATTTAATTCATATGTTCAATATCAGTCACAAATAGATAAACATATTGTTAATAATCATAATGGTTTAACATTAAAATTAGTTACAGATCGTTTATTATATATGGATTTATTGAAATCACCAATATTCAAAAATATTGAAAATGAAGATAAAAATTCTAATTCAGATGCATTTGATGGTGTTGAATTTAATGTTTATAAAAAAGATAATATATATGACATAATTATGGTAGATGAATCACATGAACATAATATTAATATGGATCTAATATTAACATTCGCCAGAGACACTGTTAAATACAATAATTCATTAAAACTAGTCATTATTAGTGCAACTATGGCAGATGATGAACCAATTTATAGAAGATATTATAGAGAAATTGATGATAATTTCTCTTATCCATATAGTGTTTTTAATTATCGTTCAGCACTTGATAGATATTCTGTTGATAGACGTATACATATTTCTCCACCTGGAGAAACAACACAACATAAAGTAACTGATAGATATTTGGATTTTGAACCAGAAGATTATTTAGAAGCTGAAACATTAGGAATCGAACAAATTCTTAAAATTGCGACAGATTCTAATTCAAAAGGTGATATATTATTTTTCTCATTAGGTATAGAAGATATTAAACGAGTATGTAAGACAATTAATGATAAATTACCATCAAATTCAGATATAATATGTTTACCATATTTTAGTGAATTACCATCAAAATGGGATATTTTTAATGATCTATCAAAAAAAGTTAAACTAATTACAGTAAATCGTACTGAATTATTTGATGAAATTTATCCAAATATTAATGTTATTACTAAAAAAGTTGTACCAGGTACATATAAAAGAGCAATAGTTGTTGCTACAAATATTGCTGAAGCATCAATTACTATTGATAGTCTTAAATATGTAATTGATACTGGTTATTATATAAGTGTAGAAGATGATCCATATATTTCAGAACCAATTATTAATAAACCAAAAATTTCAGAATCTAGTCGAATACAACGAAGAGGGCGTGTCGGGCGTGTTTCTTCTGGTACAGTTTATTATATGTATAAGAAAGATTCTAGAAAATATATTAAACCTAAATTTAAAATATGTATTGAAAATATTTCAAACGAATTATTAGATCTAATGCCAAATAAATATGATGATAAACAAATATTCACTGATAATATAAAGTGGTTTGAATTAATTGGTATAAAAATTAGTGACAAATTTCCAAGTAATTTTAATGAAGATAATTCACATCTTATTAAAAGTAATATTTTAAAAAATTTATTACAAGAACATTATACAACAAATAATATATACAATTTATGTGTATTAAATTTTATGACAAAAACTATGATAAAAACTATGACAAAAACTATGATAAAAAATAAATCAATTGGTACATCTGATATTTATTATGAAGATTTATTTCAGTATTTTAATACTAAAAAAACAATTAGTTTATATTCTGAGAGATCAAATCGTCTAATTTCAGGCTATAAGATACAAGATTATATATATGATATACTTGGTAATTTTTTTATTATCCATCCAGAAGAAAATAACATCAAACGAGATATATTAACTGGAAAAATTATAGAAATAAAAAAATATGGAAATAATATTATTGATACTAGACTAAATAACACAATAATATCACATCGTATCAATTTATATATTAAATCATGTTTTTTTGATAATTTATTAATAAATCATAATAATGAAATAATACCAAATAAAGTTTTTGAAGATAATAATGTAAATGAGTTTTTTAATTATAAGTTTCATTATGAAAAAAGTACAATTGGACGAATTATATTAAAATCACTAACAAAATTAGATTTTGATAAAAAATCAAAATTAATGAATAAATCATTATTGAATACTTTAATATATGCATACATATGTGATATTGATGATATTGTTTTAATTATGATAACATTATTACATTATTCTGAATATAAATTATCTGGATTGAATGAAAATTATGAAATATATGGTAAATTATATGGGAACGATGACTTATTTATTTATTATAAAATCGCAAAAAATATCTTCAAAAAAATAAATATTTTGCTAAAAAGTAACCAATCTCAATTAGAAATTATTTTTGATAATGAAAAAAAAGAATATCTTAATCAAAAACAAACTATCCTAAATAATATTAATAGTAAATTAAATTATTGGAATTTAGATATTTCTATCAATAATTACAAAAAATTTAATGAATTAGATAATCAAAATAAACTAGATGCAAAGAAAAATATGATTGATTATCGGAAAACTAATGCTAAATATTTATCTGAAAATACTATAAAATTATTTATGGAAATTTTATCAGAACAATCTATCCAAATTGATTATAATTCTGCAAATAAATTATTAAAATACTATATTGACGCCAAATGTGAATTTGATAGATTAAAAAATATTTATGAAATAGATACAGATAAAAATGTATTATTATGGTTTAAATATAATATGTCAATAAAACCACATACTGATAAATATACGTGTGTTAAAAATTCATTTATTCATGGATTTGGTGTTAGACAAACTGTCATGTACTATTCACCTAATAATCATTTTATTGATATAAATTTACCAACTAAACAATTTAAATCATCTTCAACAACCTTAACTAACATTTCAGATATGTCTGTTTATTTATTCATTAATACCAAAAACAAAGAAATTTCTATTATTATTAATGCTGATATTGATACTATTGTTGAATGTAATCAATATGGTTTTATACCGTCAAAATTTCAAGATATTGTTCAATATAATAATATAGAACTTTCTAATATTAATTCAATGATATTAAATAAAGTCCTAAAAATTACTTCAAATAAAAAATATATCAATCATTTAAGAACTAATAATATTAATTATCAAGAATCTGATAATAAAAAAAATAATAAAAAAAAACAAGATGATAAACTTTTATCATATAATAATAATTTTACTGAATACCTAATCAGATTATGGACATCTGATATTAGGTCAAATATTTATAATATTTTTCCAAAAACTATTAATAAAACTTATATTAATTTAATTGGAGGTACTAATATAAATCAAATAAACAAAACCATTAAATTTAATTTATCAAAAGTTGGTAAAATATTAACAAAATTAAATATATCATTTATTGATTTTGTAAAAATTTTAACTTTATTAATAATTAATGGTCAACAAATAGAAATTGATGATAATTATTTATACATAAAAAATTGAATATAATTAATATTCTATCATATCAAATATATTGAATACATTCTATTCAATATATTTGATGAATAAATATTTACTTAAATTTTCTTATTATCATTCAGATATTAATAATCAACTTCTTCCATGGAAATCATCAAATGTTGATAAATCTAAACAACTACATGAAAATAATTTAACAAATGATATCGCAACAAATGATATCGAAAAAAATGATATCGCAACAAATGATATCGAAAAAAATGATATCGCAACAAATGATATCGCAACAAATGATATCGCAACAAATGATATCGCAACAAATGATATTACAACATATTTTGAAGAAAATGTATTAATAAATACACCAATAAAATCTGGACCAAAAAAAAAATTAAATAATGATTTAAAAATTGGCTTAGCAATAAAAATGTCAGATAATAATATTGTATTCGTTTGTCCTTTTTCAATTTATATTCCGTATGCATTAATTGAATTATATAATCATGAAAATTATGATATTAAATTAAAACTTAAAACATATTGTTATTTTACAAGATTAGCTGTTTTTGAATTTGATGATATTGATTCAATAAATAAAGAATTTTATGATAAAATAATTAATTCAGCAATTAATATTAATGATATGGTTTGTGATTTATGTAATTTAGAATCTCAAAATATATATATTAATATACTAGATGATATAAATATTCTAACTAAAAATAATAAAATAGTTTTTAAAAATTCTGTTAATGATAATATATATCCATTTATTTTTATTGAAACAGATTTTGATACTGATTTTATTAAAAATAATTATCCTAATTTAGTAGCGAATGAAACAGATAATGAAACAATCAATGAAACAATCAATGAAACAATCGATGAAACAATCGATGAAACAATCGATGAAACAATCGATGAAACAATCGATGAAACAATCGATGAAACAATCGATGAAACAATCGATGAAACAATCGATGAAA
>Ga0214921_10007442_pt1 | contig 14603 bp, 13 predicted proteins | sample LL1505_MetaG_FD_177992 | JGI IMG/M metagenome (GOLD analysis project Ga0214921, IMG submission 177992) | Freshwater microbial communities from Lake Lanier, Atlanta, Georgia, United States - LL-1505 | ecosystem: Environmental > Aquatic > Freshwater > Lake | place: USA: Georgia | collected... | reverse complement strand
TACATTTATTATAATTATAGAGAAAATAAATAAAGCCATTACTGGCATCAGTAATTTAAAACTAACTTATAAGACTGATGAACAAACGTGTGTTGAATTACAACGTATTATAGATAAAGCCACATCGTTAGTGGATAATTTTATGATTATGATATGATGCCATATCCTTTAATTAAAACTACTCTAAGTATATTTAGCAGTTATGGTCTTAATAGTTATGCTATTAGGCTACTAGAATTTAATAAATCCTTAGATCATGGTTATGCAGATAACGTCAAAAACTGTGTTTGATTGATAGTAGAAAAGGATAAATTCATAATACAATTTATAAAATTTATAAAATAATGTTTACATTCCAGATATTAATTAGACATATATTCTTTGATTTCTGTAATTACATTTGGATTTTCTAATTTTGCAAGTTTTGTAACTGGTTCTTTTAGGTTAGAATATTCTTCACTTATAATTTTAGAAAATGCAACGCTGATAGAATCTAAATCTAGTTTATCCATTTCTGGAAATAATAATACAAAGTTATTACCTTTCATTGCGCGATCTAAAGATTCCGTAAAAATGTATTGATGTCCTTTCTTAACATTTGATAATATATATATATAAAATAAATAATGGTTGTCTACACATTCATGTAATAAACAAAATAACACTACACAAATAATTAATTTTTTATTTTTTGGATCCAGTATATCATAAATAATTGTTCTGGCTTCTGTTTCAAATTTGAGAGGTTGAGTGTCATTGTAGAAGTATTTAAAAAAAATTGATATAACTTTTGACATTTCTGTATACCATAATCTCATTTTCTCTTGTTCTTCATATATTTTATGTGTAGTACGTCCATGACCCACAACATCATGCCGAAAATCAGTTATAGAATTCGCAAAATAGCTATGTATTTGTCGGCGACGATTAGATATTCTAAAATTAATAATTGGAGAAGACATTAAAACAATAACATCTTGAAAATGAATTTGACTATAGGTTGGAAACAATAGTAGTGGTGTTTCTATCATGCTCTTTGCAGTAAATTTTTTATCTGGATTATCAGATAAATATTGCATAAATTTTTTAATAATTTCATAAATATTTTTATATTTATATCCTAATTTAATACATTCATTAATTTCAGCTAGTAAAGCATTTAATTGTCCTATTAAAATATCACTATTAGATAACTTTTTAGTAAATATATTAGAAATGGATGTTTTATCGATTGACTCTGACTCTTTGGCGAGTAGTGTATTAATTAATGCTTTTTTTTTTGCAATGTAATCTTTATTATCTCTTACTATATAACCAGTAGTCAGTTGTGATTGTAGAGTATTAGATTCTTTCATTAATGAATTTCTAGTTTGATATTTTTCATGTTCATATTCATTATCTAGAGGTCTTTTTTTAGTTACTAACATAATTAAACAATCGCGAGCAATTTGTGCTAGTAATGTTTCATATATTGATGCCCCATCATAAAAAGTATCAAAATCAGGTAATTCACTAAATAATTCATAATTCGGATTCCTTTTTAAATACCAATCTAGATAAAATGTATTTGTTTTGCTAGGATCAGTCTTTAATACTTTTAGAAATGGATCTTGTAAAGATTTTTTCATACCAAACATTGTTTTATTATTATCAAATATCTTTACTAGTAATTTACTAACAAGACTTAAATCTAAATCAGGTATGGAACTAACATAATCCATGCATTTAGTATAATCATCTTCTTCTTTTGTACCACCCCTCTGAATGACTTTAGATTTTTTATTCAGATTTCTTATGTGCTTACTTGTACTTCTATACTTCTTAATTCTACTATATTTTTTAAGTTTGTTATTTATTCTAGGCATTTGATTAAATATACTATATTGAAAGTTTATTACTAATATATACTTATAAAAATTTATTACATTATAAAATTGCAAACAATATTTATATCGTAGTTTCACGTTTTCCTTTTTTGTGTTATTTCTATATCCTATCTAGAAGGCTAGCAGCGATCAGTGACCAGCGACTATCAATTATGGCAGCATTGGCATCAGGTAATACAAATATTAATAATCTTAATATAATAACTTTTATTAAAGATATTTACTTATCATTGAAACACATAGATACTTGCTTTAGTACTTTTAAAACCGATATAGATGCTAGAATGATGAAACTAGAGGGACAATATGGCACTATTCTAGAAAAACTATCTCAAATAGAAAACGCGATTGTCCAGGTTAATGAACGGGTTAGTCAGTCATCTAATATGGATAGTGTGATTGAAAAAGAATTATTAGATAAAATGTATAAATTATCTAGCGTAACGGAAGATACCACCCGCCTAGAACTAAAACCAAAAGAGTTGACATTTGCAAATATATTGGAAAATGGATATACTATGCTAGATATAAATAATAGTCTAGAAACTAGCACCGATTCCAATAAAATATTTTCCGAATACAAACCTATTGATATGAGTGATGATATGAGTATGGAAATATCCGCCAAGCCTGAAAAAAAGCAGACGCTAGATAGTTTATTATTTGATTAACTTGCTAGTATGTGCAAATGAAAGCAAATTCGTAATGGATAATGCTCTCTAGAATGTTTTTTTGATTATCCATAGAGGCACTCATGCTCCTTTATCCCATTAAACGTCAATAGCTTTTAAGACCAAAAAAATTATTGCACGGGGGTGTAGTGGTGTCGTGGTGCGTGGTGCGGTGGTGCGGTGGTGCGGTGGTGCGGTGGTGTGATTGAACTACTACTAACCTGCTAGAATATGCACATATTGATTTACATCTTCTGTAATTACATCATTAGTAATAATTTGCATATCTAGTAGAACTGCGGGATTAGCTGAATAATAAAAGTAAATACTTGTAAGTGTTAGCATATTAGCATGTGTATAATCCCATCCAAATACCCAACGGGCGGGGTCTTCTTCATCAGGACCACAGAAAGTAGCATCTGGAACTTGTTCATAGGATACGCCAAAAAGGTGGTGGTTTTGAGGTACGCTAATATATAGACAATAATGTTTATAAGGATGCATCTTTCGAATGAAATATTGGAAGATAAATGGTGCTCCCCACACATCGTTGCCTGATTGAATTTCAAAACGAGGACTGCAATGTTGATTTGCTAGATTATAGAACTGGTCTATTTCTTGTGTCTTTTGCAAGAAGGTGTGTAGGTGGCTCTTAATACGATTATTTTCAATATTGTTAGAAATAGAGTCAATAAATTCCTGAAGAGTTTCGACGTCATTTAGTACACCTATATAGAGTTGCAAATTGCGTACATCTACTGCCATTTGAGGGTGTGAAAACGTGCAAAGCGTGCCGGACAATGAAAGATATTTATTAAATATTAAATATTAAATATCAATTTTTTAATTATTACTGCGATATTTCCTAATAATTTTGAGCTTTTTGAAGTTTTTAGTAAAATAAAAATTGAATTCTATATTCCAATAGCAAATGATAACAAACGGGTTGTTATTTACATAAAAACTTACCATCAAATGGATTCACCAACCGAACGAGATAAATTATTCAATTCACATAACAGTAGTATAGAATCTGTAGATTTACACGATAATGCAGATAACTATAATTACCAGAAAGATGTAGACCAAAGAAATGCAAATATTAAAAATATGCTTACGAATGCTGTGCAAACGGCACATGATACCGAAATAATCGGTAGAAGCATACTTCTTAATTTAGATGACCAACGTCATCAAATAATTGAAATAAAAAAAAAACTAATAATATTAATGGAAATATTATACATAGTAATGGTATTCTTCACCGAATGCGGAATGCATCTGCTAGAACTAAATATATATCATTATTGATAATTGCAATATTGATTTTCATTATTGTAATCGTGATTTATTTACGAGCTACTTAATCTAGCAATCTATTATTTTACTTTTGAGTTTTCTTTGTCTTGTTTTTTTATTGAGGTGGTTGCTGTTGAGCCTTCTTAGCATCTAATTTTGCCCGTAGCCGATCACGAGTTGCTTGTTGGCGTGCTGCATTACGAACCTGAGGATTTTGTGCCATTTGCTGCATCATATTAGCCATTCCAGCTGCACCTCCTTGACCACCTAGAGCGCCCATAGTTTGTTGTAGTAATTCCGCAGGATTAATACCACCTCGTTGCACTTCCTGTTGTAGTTTGCTACCGAACTTACCCACTAATCCCATTAGTTTAGCTGGATTATCACCAGACATAAACTTACCTAGTGCTTCACCAATATTGGCTGGCTTCCCCTGCTTTTCCATCTCTTCAAAATTAAATGTTTCGGTGAGCTCCTTTGCCAGGTCACCGAATAAAGGATTACCAAATAAACCTGCTCCTGTAGGCGCTGCACCGCCTGTAGCCGTTCCATTCGTATCTGCAGCAGCAGCTCCTGCCTCACCAGCGGCACCCTTTTCATCCATAGGTGGGCAATTAGTACCGCTAAAATTCTCATCACTAGTAGTATTGGCACTAGCACTAGCACTAGCACTAGAACCATCGCTTGGCTGTTGTTGCATTGCCTGGCCCATTGTTTGTGAAAGCTGGCTCATAGCATTGGTAAATTCAGGATTGCTAAACATCTGGGTAATACCAGATACTAGATTACCTAATCCTGCAGTACCACCCTCTTCAGAGCCACCACCTAGCCCAGCTGCTAGATTACCTAAGCCAAGACCATTAGCTAGACTACCTAGATTACTTAAACTGGATGCAATATCACCTAATCCGAACACGCTAGGAGTTTCATCACTCTCATCCTTTTCCTCGGTGGTAAGAGTCTTTTCAACCTTTGCTGGAATATTAACTTCTCCAGATGATACCTTTTGTAGCATAGTTACAATTTCTTGATGATTAGGAATGACCTTCCGTCCTAGAATCATTAGAATTTGCAGATACTTCCAAATTGCCGTATGATGTACATCTGTACAAGCGGAACTAGTCCAAACCCCGTGCAAATCTACACCTTCAATAAATACTTTTCCTGGTAATTGAAAGAGTTCAACATCACGCTTTGCTATAGGTGCGAGGTAGTTATTAATCTTGGTATAAAAACATTTTGCATAGAAATCATTCTTATCATCACGACCTTCTAGAAGAGGACGATAATTAGCAAGTAGAGGTTGCTGGGTCTCTGGAAAGTTATTAATCAGTTCATTGCAAAATTCTTTAAGGTAGTAATTGAAATAGTCTAGGTATGTAAAATCCATTTTTAGCAAATCTAGCACTTTGAAATTTTTATATTTTATATTGAATAAAAAAATAAGAAAAAAACGATTAAAAAACTATTTTAATTTATTTGCGTTTCTTGCTTATAATACGTTTCTTTCTGTAATAATATTTTTTTGTTTTTTTTGTGTTTTTATGTGTGCCTTTAATTCGTGAACCTCCAGCTGTGCTTTCAGCTGCAGCTGCACCATCTGTACCGGCTACGAGAACGCGAGATGCATTACCTTTAGTTGCAGGAAGTGAAACTTCTTTTGTGTTCGCGCAAGTTTTTAGTTCCTCTATAAATCGGGATAATACCACGTATTTATCTTCGTGATAATCAAAAAAATACTTAATATATGGGTTATCTCTTTCACATGTGTCTTTGTTTATAAGAGCTGGTTTAATATCACATTTTTCTTTAAGCTTAATTAGTAGGATATAAATTTGATATAATCTATATTCAATAAGTGATATTGAATAATTTAGTTCTGGGCATTTATATAATACATATCCTAACATAGTTTTATTGTGCCTTGATGCGTTTGGTCTTATAAATGTTAATGGTTGCATAAATTCCAACATCTCTTTCAACATTCTATGATAATAAAATTTACTAGCATTACTTGCATTTGTTTCATTTAATTTATAAGTTTTATCATAAAATTCATAAGGATTTATTAACCAATATAATAGTGTTTCAATATCATTATCAGTCGAATAAATATCATTAAGATTTCTAATTAAAAATTCATATTCTTCTTTTTTGCCTTGATCGTCATTGTAAAAATTAATTCTATTAGTAAGATTATATGTTCTAGAACCATTAGAAAAATTTATCTGTGCATAACCAAAATCAATTATATATATCTTTGGTGGTTTATCACTTTCAGGAGCAGTATTAATAAGTATATTATTTGTTTTGAAATCATTATGACTAAATTTAAAATACGGTCGTGCAATTACATAAAAATTATAAACTTGTGCTAATATATTTTTAATATATCTTTCAACATAACAAGGGTCTTTTTCTCTTATTTCCAATGCCATATCACATAATAAATTTATTTCATGCATTAAAGTTTTATATGTCGGTTTATGCTCTGTTAGTGTATATGGAATATAGCCTTCCTTTCTTTCTTCACCTCCTTTACCATCATCAATAGTAAATGGAACCTTTATAAATCCAAATTTAAGCACAGCGGACACCTCTGGTAATTTATCCTTATAATCAGCTAACGCAGAATTATTAAAATAGAAATACATAATTGCATTTATTAAATTTTCAATAATAGCATTATAAATACCATAATCCTCAAGCAGATATATGTTTGAACTAATTCTAAGCCCAAAAGTAGCACCTGTATTATCATTAACTGTAAAATAACAATTTTCTGCACCACAATTTGCTACTTTATGTGATGCCGTTTCACTATTTCTTTTGGATAATAATTCTTCTTGATTAAAATTAAAATTTATAAAACTTCCAGCATTGGTGTTAGTTGGTATATTTACTCTAAATGAATGTTGGTATCCTTTCATTGTTTTCACATCATTTACAAAATATTGAAAAGATGTAATATTTTTATCTTGTGTCATCATTGGAGCTATAGTTGGAGGTATATTTCTTAAATTTGCTTGTGCCTGTGTTAATAATAAAGAAATTGAATCTAAATATTTTGTTATTATTGCAGATTTGCCTGTAATATAGGTTTTTATTGTATCTATCCAATTATTTTTTAGAATAGAACTGTCCAGAATATCTAATATTTTATCTACTTCTTCTAATTTATACGTCTCAGGAAAAAAACCTGCCTTTTTTAAGTATGTAACTAAAGTTTCAAAACCAGTTAAAGTTGATGCCCTTTCACTTGGAGTTAACAGAGCGTGAGCGTGCCCATTTGATATCAGTTGTTTTTTGAATTTACTTGTATTTGATTCTGGTTTTGTTTTGTATTTAGTTGTATTTGATTCTGCTTCTACCATCACAAAATCATCAGTTTCGTCTACCATCTTATCATCAATTTCATATGGAAAAAATGAATTAGAAATACCTAATGGAAATTCTCTAGGAACACTAAAATCATTTATACGAAATACGGCCTCATCGCCATAATATTTAATAATTTTATTAGCCCAATCTATCCTCAAAATACGTGGTTCTTCTTTTGAATTATGACTTCTAGCTTTTGATGATTTTATAACTAAGAGATAATCTATTTGCCCTCTTTTTGTTAAAAGATCAGTTTTCTCTGCTCTTTCTTTTTGGAAAAAAGTTTTGAATAAATTATTTGAGTTTTGCGAATAAAATAAAATATCAACAGTTCTCTTGAACCAGGCTTTAAATTTTTGTGTAAGGCTCTTCTTGTCATCTGATGGAATTGGTTCGCATTGTGTAAATACAAGCTGAGAGACACCTTTACTTGTATCCAATGTGATTTTATCAAATTTAAGTATTTTATCAGAGGTTTTTTCTTTATAAAATAATACTTTTCCAATTTCAGGCCAATAGACATATAATCCAAAACGGTCTATATGATAACAATTATTGGAATCTAGAAACATCTAAATAATTTATATAAATTATTTCTAAAAAAAAAAATTATTATATATTAATATATTAATATATAATAATTTTTTTATGGCAGCAGCAGCAGCAGCAACAAAAAGTTTATTTACTGAAAGTGATAAACAAATATTAAAAAAAATATTTAGATTACAACTAAGTAAAGAAGAACTTCATAAAATTACTAATTTTGATAATTATTTACAAAAATTATCAGAAATATTTATTAATATTATAATTGAAGATGTAAAGGAAGAAGAATTGTCAAGTAAATATTTAAGTGGTGATTTATCAAGCTTAACAGGCATATTAGAAGATATTAAAAGTGTTATGGAACCAAGAGTTTTAGTTGAGATGAAATTTGGAAAATATAAAGATAAAGATGAGGATAAAATGAAACATGATATGGGTGAAGAACAAAAAGTTATTGATAAAGATTTTAAGTTTATTTTAGGTATTGTAGATAAAGATAAGTGTGATCTATTAAGGGATGATGATTTTACAGCAATTTATAATCTTTATGAATATTACTTACCTTATTATTATAACAAACTAATTGAACCAACTTTAGATGAATTTAAAAACAACCAAGCACAAATTAGTATTATTACAAAATCAATTAAAAAAACAATTAAAAAATATTCTAGTGAAAATCCAAGTAGGGATGAAAATCCAAGTAGGGATGAAAATCCAAGTAGGGATGAAAATCCAAGTAGGGATGAAAATCTAAGTAGGGATTTAACTGAGTTAAAATCTAATATTACAAAATTATTTCAATATGCCTATCTTTTAGCTGGTCTTTATATTATTTTTGAAAGATTAAAAATAATATTTGATGCAATAAACACATTAATTAAAACAAGATGTGATATTAAACAAAAACAAAATAATAATAATAATTTTAGAAATAGTAATGTTTTCAAAAATTTAAGAGTGAAATCATTATCAAGTAATCGCGCTGTTAAACAAATGGCAAACAATTCTCTAATAAATCTTTTAATGGCAAAAAATCAAAATATGTTTTTTATATATGTAAAAACACAATTTATTAGTTATATTAAATATTGTATTTTATATATATGTGACGGCTCATTATTGTTAGGAGACAATATAACTGAAAAAGATAAATTAGTTAGCACGTTTGCAGAAGCTATTGATAAGTTTTTCAATCAAAAAGACGAAGAATTCAAAAAAAAAGAAGAAGAAAGAATACACCGTGAAGAAGAAGAAAGACTTGCTAAAGAGAGACTTGCTTTAGAACGAAATGAGCGTGAACGTAAATTAAAAGAGCAATCTCGTAAAAATCATAATACACGAAGGGTATCGTCACATAATAATAAAACTAAAAAGAATAGTGTCAGTGCCAGTGCCAGTGCCAGTGCCAGTGCCAGTGCCAGTAATAATTCTATAAAAGAGCAACAAAAACAAACATTAAGAAAACAATTAGGATTACCAAGTGTAGGAAAAGGTATAAAAAATTTACTAGGATTGCGTAATAGAAGTGATGGCGCATTAGAACATGATGATACTGTTTCAATGGTTTCAACTCAGTCAACTAAGTCTAAAAAAAGGTTTGGTTTATTTTAGATTTAGTAGAACCCAAAAAAAATAATAATTAAGAAATATTTAGAATTTCTTGCATATCTTAATTATAATTTTTCCTATAAGATATGAATAATTTTTATCTATTTTATAATTACCTTTTTCAATAATTTTCTTTAATTTAAAAAAAACATTAGCACCTATAAAATTTAATAAAAGCTTACATAATTCTGGTAATTTGTTTAATATATTTTTATCAATACGAATTAATTGAACTAATAAATCTATAATCATACAAATTATATCAAAATCCATTATATTTATACTAGAACATTTTTTCATTGTCATATCACAACTATATCTAACATCATATACAAAACCCATATTTATTAAAGAAAATAACATTACCTTTAATGGTAAACGTGGTTTAGTGGTTATTTTAATATTATTAATATTTATTGAAGACTTTTCCAAATCTGATAGTATCAATTCAAAATTTGTAATAAATCCATATTGGTTTAATTTATCATATTCTTTGCTGTTATTATTATTTGTTTGTGTTTCTTTAATAAATATATTATTAAGCTTAACATCTGAATTGATAAATTGCAAATGTTTTTGCAAAATTCTGATTGTCTCTAGATACTCATTTATTTTTTTTGAAATAAATATATCATAAGCAGTAAAAATATCTTTATCATCATTATGTATTACTTTTTTTAGTAAAGAATTATGATTCATATCTAGAAGCTCCCGCATATTTGTAATTAATTGATTATTATATTTTATACCTATCAATGGCATTATTATAAATGTTCCTTGAGTAGAAATACCATATTTATAAATAGGTAGTGTATGATTTATAATCTGCTTATATTCTGATTTTGATAGGTTTAGTATATTATCTAAATTAGTAATTACTAATGATATAAATATTTCATTAAATTTATTATCTATTTTCAAACAGTTTTTTATTTGAATACTAGAATCTATTTTCATTTTGCTAGAATAAATTTTCACTACTTTTGATACATCCCTTTGTAATAATCCTATAACAGAACCGCTATTGCCTCTTTTGTTTAATGGTATGATCGATTGCTTTAATTTACTAAATACTTTTTCTGATACTTGAAAATTTATATATAATTCCCTAAATAATTTTTTTGCTAAATCATAATCTCCATCTATTATATTTACAATTTGCCTTAAAATATTAATTATTGATCGTTGGTTAGTTTGTTTAGTTTTTCTAGATAACCTAAATGCAGATAATTCACTTTTAGATATTTTTTTTATTCTTATTTTAGTAATCTTCATATGTAAATTCTAATAACTATAGATATTTTAAATAAATATTAATATTCAATAAATAACAAAAGACTTTGCAAAATAAAAAAAATATATTAGATTGTGTTCTATCAAAATAGTTATAATTAATATGGTGATCCAAAATTTGGAGTTGTAGGTGGTGCCCGCTGTTGCATTTCTACACCTCGTGATTTCATCATAGCATCATAAGCATTATCAGTTGCACCTCCGGTTCTGCGATTCATAGCTGCCAGTTGAGCTTGACTACCATTTCCGCTCATAGATGAAGGTGCGTCGTGCCGTGTATATTCTGGCATCCTATTGATATCCCGGTCTTCTAGAAAGGAATAATTTTGATTCATTAAATCATTCTTATCTTCCTCAATGAATGAATATGTAGCACCAGATAGACCACTACCCATTTCACTTCCTAGAAATGGAAGAACACTAGCATCCCCTGTTATACTAGCCATATCTATCTTGCCAGCCCGTGCTTGTTCAGCAGCCAGACCATTTTGTAATTCTGCATCAAACCATTTAAATAAATCAGCATCAGTTAGAACATGCCGCTTGCTAGGTACATATAGAGTAGGGACACAAGTTACAAATTGTGGGAGTTGTACTCGTGGGTCATCTACACTTACTATCTGAAACTGAGACATTAGCGGAGTTTTTTGTAGCCGCATTAAAAGCCGTTGTGAATGTTGGCATCTTTGGCTAACAAATAGAAAATTCTTCTGGGCGGGTTGCGACATCTAGAAATAAATATTACTGCTAGATTTAATGTAGGTTTTTATACTTAATACATAAATTAGATAGTATTGATGAAAATTAGACACAAATACCAGAATATAATCAAACTAGAATATAATCAAATTAAAAATAAAAAATAGAAAATGAATACTTAAAACTCAACCACCTCTAGACAGTCCATAGTTTAATTGTTGATAATAGGCTCTAATATAAGCAATTGCCATATTCATTATTTCAAAATATCCTACCACATATCTTTGTGGATAATAATCCGGATGCTGTTCAAATTCACTCATATCAAGCAATCGCGCGGTTGGCAAATCTGTATGGGTAGTTTTTATTTGGTCGCAAATGGCTTGGACTTCAGGAGGTAGGATAGTTGGGTTCGGTGTATAAATATTAAGAAGATACATTTTTTCATTCCAGCAAGCTGCTTCTAGCTGGGCAAACAAATCTTCGGGGTATTGATTCAAAGTCGAATCCATTGGCTTATTGATTTGGGTCTGGAATTGGAGTAGGAAAGAAATATATAAATTCTTCTAGAGTATATTTTTCAATTTTATTTATCTTTTCACTAAAAATTCCAAATATTATTTAGTATTTAGCATCTAGTAATTTTTTACTGTTTTTATTGGATATAAAAATTGATTTTCTATTTGTATTATATGGTGTTCCAGATATAAATAAATATTCTTAATAGATTCTAGAATCATCCTTGATAGAATTTAACAATGGCATCAACATCAGATACCTCTCGTAAGACTCAAAAAGCCCATCATATTACAAATATCAGATATCCGTTTGCTAAAACGTGGGATAAGCGTAATACTTATGTAGAATTTGAGCTAGCGAATATTCATTTTAGCACAGCTAATGCTATTCGCAGACTGATGATATCTCACGTTAAAACTGTTGGATTCCGGACAGAACCATATAAGGCTTGTGATATCAAAGTATTGGAAAACGATACGCCCCTACATAATCAATTTGCAGTGCATCGCTTAGCTATGATTCCAATCAATGTTCCTAATCCTGATAAATTCAATGTGGATGACTATCAATTTATTATTGATGTATCGAATAATACGAATGCTATTCGGACTATTACTACTGAAGATTTTCAGATTAAGCAGATTAGTACTAATAAGTTTTTGCCAAGGGAGGAAGTGAGGAGATTCTTTCCGCCAGATCCTATCACGGGTGATTATTTGCTGTTAAATAAGCTACGACCTAAGTTTTTCGTACCACATCAAACCCTTTCGCGAGAAGTTCAAAGTGAAATGGCAAAAGATTTCGATAAAGCTGTTGAAGATGTTATGCATTTTCATATTGAAGCAAAAGCCAGTATTAGCAATGGCTATGAAAATGGGCATTATTCTCCAGTAGCAGTAGCTTGTTATGTGAATACTGTTGATCCAAAGCGTGCAGAGGAAGGTCTCCGAGCATATATAGATGCACAGGTTGAGAAGGCCAAGAATATAGGTGCCGAACCACCTATACAAGAGAAGATGAAACGTAGGTTCGAACTTACAGAACAGGGGCGATGCTTCTACTTAAATGATCGGCAAGAACCTAATGTATTTACTTTCAAGATTGAAACGGTAGGAGTTATTCCTTCATTGGTAGTGTTCCATCGTGCTATTGAAATCTTGAAAGATAAGATTACAACTTTCATAAGTAATCTAGTTGCTCGAAATGAAGATGTCATCACTATTACACCATCTAGCCAACTAGCAGGAGGATATGATATCATAGTTCAAAATGAGGATGATACTCTAGGAAATCTAGTGCAATCACATTTATGCCTAATGTACGCAGATTTTAACCTTGCTAAAGAACAACGGAAACTCAAATTTGTAGGATACAAGCGACCACATCCTCTAGAGAAGCGCATTATATTTTCAATCCAAGGTAATAACGACAATATAGAACAACTTATCACTGATGTCATTAAACCTGGATGCGGTGAGATTAATAAGATGCTTAATAAGATACAGAACGAACTAGAAGGAACACCATATTTTGTGAATGAAATTAAATCCATTCAATGAAAACTATAAAATACCTATCTAATTATAATTTTGTGTTTTTTTGTGATTTTTGTTTTTTGATTGATGTATTCTTTCATTACTAGATTAAAAAATTGATTTATGTATTTACGTAGGTTTTGTATATATAAATCAACTTCTAGGAACCAACTTCCAGGCCAACTTCCTGGCCAACTTCTGTTCTAGAGATGCCTTCTGAATTTGAAAATATATATTATGCTGTTAGCAATAATGGTTATATATTGATAAATGATAATAATTATGATTATGCACAAGATACAATGGTAATCGAGCTTATTAAAAAATATAAAAAAGTAGTTCTAGGCGATTCAATTAATCAATCTATCAATTTCTTACCTGATGGGGTTACCCACTTACAATTAGGCCGGCGATTTAATAAACCTATTATGAATCTCCCGCGGACTTTGACACATCTAATCATTGCATCAAATAACATTGCATATTGCGATTTTAATCAATCGCTAGATTATTTACCGGAAGGTTTAGAATGTTTAACAATTACATTGAACCAAGTATTTAACATACCTATTAATAATTTACCAACAGGTTTAAAACAATTGAAATTTATTTGTAAGGTATTTCATCATCCTATCAATAATTTGCCAGATGGATTAGAATCATTAGTCATTGGAGATTTTGATTATGAGAATACACGTCATTTACCAACTACATTGAAAAAAGTTAATATTGTTTCTAAACTAGTCGAACACGAAGCAGACATATTAAATAAGAATTTAGTTGATATTTATCCAAATATTGATTTTGAAATGAACTATTATAAAACTAAATAAACAAAAAATAATTTTTGGAATAGAATATAGTATATTTATAGATATTCTTCTAGAATGTTTTCTTTTTCAATGTGGAGTATTCTTCGTATTATATACAGCTTAGCATTTTGCATTGGATTTGCATATCTAGGCAATTACATTAAAGCTATTGAAGCTAATGGCGCGTGCCCGCTATCTAGCGGATGGCGGATTACTAATGGTAAGATGTTGAGTTCGATGATGATGATAATAGGTGCGGTGAATGTATTTTGTCCAGCTAGCAAGTTTCTTTCTACATTACCTATTATCGGTTCTAGTTATGTATTATTATTTGTTCTAGGTGTCTTTATG
>Ga0214921_10007441_pt1 | contig 14605 bp, 28 predicted proteins | sample LL1505_MetaG_FD_177992 | JGI IMG/M metagenome (GOLD analysis project Ga0214921, IMG submission 177992) | Freshwater microbial communities from Lake Lanier, Atlanta, Georgia, United States - LL-1505 | ecosystem: Environmental > Aquatic > Freshwater > Lake | place: USA: Georgia | collected... | reverse complement strand
CTCTGTCTACGCGTCTGGCTGCGAACGAGTGACAAAGCTGCTGATACCGACACTGAGCACCTCGAATGGGATGACAGATCCGTTGGGCATCTCAACCTCAACTGAGTCGCCGGCTCGTCGACCGAGCAGACCAGCACCGATCGGTGAGGCAGTTGAGATGATACCTGCCTTTGCGTTCGAATCATACTCACTGAGGAGTGTATACGACTTCTCAACTTCGGTGTCAAGGTTGCGCACGGTCACAACTGTGCCGAAATCTGCACGACCCGTGAAGTCGATCGACTCAACAACCTCAAAGCTTTCCAGCAGTGAAGTCAGCTTTGCGATGCTCGTCTCGATCTGGTACTGACGCTGCTTAGCGAGAAGAAACTCATCATTTTCTTCAGTGCTCTTACCCTCAAGTGCCGCAGCAATGTCTGCATTGAGTTGAGTGTGCTCGCGCTTTAGATCATTGATCTGCCTAGAGACACGATTGTAGCCTGTCTGTGTAACAGAGATTGTGTTATCCATTAGTTGTTGTCCAGAACTCCAAGAATGTTGTCAAGTTCGCCGTTGTCCACATTCTCGCGTAGCTTGATGATGCGAACTGCAGCCTTAAATGCCTTGATGTCGAGTTTGTCCTTGTAATCCTCAAGGAGTGTCTTGCGATCATCCTGGAGGAGCTTGATCTCATTGTCAATAGATGTGATCTTCTCGATGAGCTCTTGAACGATTTCTTTGGTCATGTGTGTTTCTCCTTTAGCTATATTCTTCGTCTTTCTTCTTAATTACAAATTCTTGGTACTCGTTGCCATCTTCGTCTGTGACAGTTCCAAGTTCCAACTCAGGATCTTCAAGCATGTCTTGCTGAACTTCACCTATCATATCGAAGAAGTCCATGAACTCTTCAGCTGACACCATGAAGACAGCGCGTCCTACCTGGATAAAGGCAGATTTTTGCTCTTCGTCATACCAGCCGCTAAACATCGGTGTCGCCTGTCTTCTTTGCACGGCGTCGCTTAGGCTTGTCATCCTGGACAACTACGACGTCTGTGATCTTCTGCGAAGCCAATTCAGCTGTGTCAGGCGCAGGTGCAATTGATGCAAAGTAATTCTGCACATCTGCCTCGTCGTTTGCTGTAACACCAACTGAGAGCCCACTTACATAGTCGACTAGATCTTTGGTTGACTTAGCACCTGACATTTCAACTAGCTTGTCGAAGCTTAATCCGCGCTTGATCATGAAGAATTTGAGTGAAATTGCCATGGTTACTCCTGATGTTTACTTATACAGGATCTCATAGAGCCCTGCCTGGAACCGAGGATCTGAGGCGACCCGCTTGACATCTGAGTCTGTTGGATTAGCACCGTAAGCGTTGCAAACACCTGACGCCAACTTTGACAGTGCAGAGACGAGCACATTGCGTGCCGTTGAGTGGTTCATCTTGTGTCCACGTGAAGACATTGCTTCAGCAATCTCTCGGTAGCCGAGACCGTTCTCAATCTCTGCGACAGTGGAGTAGCCATTCTCAGACTTGTGACCTGCGGGCATTGCCATGTTTTTCTCTCAGCTCTGAAGGGTGTTGGGAAGGGTGTCGAGGTCAGAAATTTCTGTAATACCAAAACGAAGCCGAAGAACCTGCTCCTCGCGGGGAGTGAGAAGGTGCATACACTGCTTGACAACATCAAAGACCCGAGCACGATCCAGCAGCTCGTCGATGTGAGTTCCTCGGTCGTCGACGATCGTCTCCATCAGCGTGCGGTCAGACTCTTCACCCACGGGCGTGTCAAGCGAGATCGTTGACGTGAGGCCCGTGTTGTACAACGACTCCTTCACAGTCTCCTCAGAGACACCCAGCATCTCTGCGATTTCTGCGTTAGAAGGCCTGTTGTTGAACTCGTTCTCGTAGTCACGAATGAAGTTGCTGATCTTGTATGCCAGCGAAACAGCGTGCGAGGGCATCCGGACATCAGACATCGAGTCAGTAACGTGACGACGGACAGCCTGCTTAATCCACCAGGATGCGTAGGTACTGAACTTAAAACCACGCCGCCAATCAAATCGATCAACCGCCTTGATTAGGCCGACGTTCGACTCCTGGATGAGATCCTCCAGGTTACAGCCACTCCGCTGGTACTTCTTAGCAATTGAGATCGCTAGACGAAGGTTCGACTGGATCATGATACGACGTGCTTCGTTATCACCTGCCTCGATCCGCTGCGAGAGTTCGATCTCCTCAGCGTGTGTAAGAAGCTTACCAGTTGCGATCTGCTTGAAGTATTGGTCGAGTGAGTCGTTCATTCTTGCTTCCTTGCCTCCTGTCTTTATTGTACCACGTTGCGCTGCGCCCGCACGAGAACAAGAAGGGCGCCCATAGAAGGGCGCCCTTGGTGAGAGATCAGCCGATCTCGATGCGGCGGGCCTCAAAGACCGCGTCGTTACGGTAAGGCATCGTCAGTGTGAGAATGCCTGCGTCATAAGCAGCAACGATCTTGTCAGCATCAATTGACTTAGGAAGTGTCCAAGACCGTGTCAAGTGACGTGTATTGAACTCCTGAGTGTGATACTTCGCTTCAGTTGTATCAGAGCGCTTTGCAGTAACTGTGAGAGATGTGCCCTTCATCTCAACTGCAATATCACTACGACTGAAGCCTGGTGCTTCGAGCTCGATCGTCATACCCTTATCGTTGGTTAGGATGTTTGCACGTAGAATATCAGCACGTGGTGTGCTATAGTCGTAATTGTAGAGTGTGTATTTCATGTTTCCTCCTGCGCTTTATTTAAACACCGTTTTGTCGGTGAAAACTACTCTTGCTCAACTTTGTTAGCATAGTTCTGTGCGAACCACTCAGCACGCTTTGCACGATCAGTAAGCTCGCGCTGGACATAAGTGAGATCGATCTCAAATGGGATGCTGTCATCTCGGCGACGCCGAGCCTGATTGATGCGATCCTTTAGTGTAGCCTGGAGACGCTCGAGGTCAGACGTCTCCATGCGTGCGAGATCGTCGCTTGTACCAATATTCATTTTTCTCTACTCTTTAGATTAACGTTAGTTGTTGTTGTTAAGCACCTAACGAGGTGCGACCTTGACGTAGTGCCCGAAGCGATCTGTGAGAAGTTTTTGTACCTCGGACCTATTCATCTTAGTGCGTATGGTAGCAATGTACAAGTTACCTGATTTTCTCTGCTCACTGACATCTTGCAGTGCTTTCTTGAGACGCAGCCAATTTAAAGCCATCTCTAGATCTGTTTGATATCCAGCGACTATGTTCATCATACAACGATCGGACGCCCCTTAAAGATCACAGGACGATTACCCACAGCTTCGACGCGGACGACTCTGACACCTGGCAGCGACTTGATCAGCTTGCAGAGCGTCATCAGGTTGTAGAAGAGGCTTCCTGGATTGGGCAAGAACTTGACATAGATGTCCATGACAGTCCCGCCCGCTGAAGAGCGCTCAACACGATCCGATTGACCCACAACAGCAACAGTTGGTAGGACGCGGATGCGTGTCATCGTGTCAGGAACGTGAGCGTCCTGGTTCATCTTTACAGACAAGGTGACTTTGATCATCCTGGATGTAAGATGCTTATTCTCCTCATTCAGCAAACGCATACTACAACTCCGCCTGAATACTTATCACGTTGCTGGCGCTTCATCCTCAACGAGCGCGCATCCTACGGTGAGCATCATTCCCGCCGCAGAAGCCGCATTTCTCAGAGCGCACTTGACGACCCGAGCAGGATCAACAATCCCAAGTTCAAGCATCTCTCCGTAAGTGCCGTGGAAGGCATCATAGACGTGTGTGCTGCTGAGCGTGTTGAGCTGATTAAGGACGATCTCAGGTGTCCCACCGCTGTTTGAAACAATCTGCTTGAATGGTGCACGACAAGCTGTCTTGACAACTTGGAACCCTGCCTGGACAGGTGTAAAGTCACCTGCAGGAAGCTGCACATCGTTGGCTGCTCTGACGAGGGTTGTTCCACCGCCCGGGACGACGCCCTCCTTCATAGCAGCTTGCACAGCGTGCAGTGCGTCATCAGCACGGTCCTTGCGCTCCTTAAGCTCAGCCTCAGTGGCACCGCCTACGCGGAGGATGGCGACACCGCCTGATAGACGTGCCAGACGTTGCTTTGTCTGCAGTCTCTCGCCTTCATCGATCGCTTCTGCGTACTGCTTGCGGATCTCATCGAGGCGCTCACCCACACGGTCTCTATCAGCATTGGCTCCCACTAGCACTGTCTCAGTGCGACCGATCAGCGCCTTGTTGCATGTGCCTAGCTCTGTCAGCTGCACCTTTGACAGATCTTCAGCATCAGCTGCCGAGAAGACACGTGTACCGAGTAGGACGGCAAGGTCCTGCATCTGATCATATCGACCTGCCCCTGCTCCTGGTGCTCTGATGGCACAAACACTCAATGCGCCACGCACCCTGTTGAGGACGAGTGTCTGCATTGCTTCGCCATCGATGTCGTCAGCGATGATGAGGAGTGGGCGCTTATTGGATAGGCTCTTCTCGAGGAGGCCCACAATGTCCTTGATCGTCTCAATCCGTCTATTCAGGAGGAGCACAGCAGGCTTCTCCATCTCACAGACCATCCGATCTTGGTCGGTGACGAAGTAGGGTGACGTGTAACCACGGTCGATCCGGGTACCGTCAACAACTGTCAAGCTGCTGCTGTAGCCCTTTGCTTCCTCGACTGTGACGACACCGTCCTCGCCTACTGTCCTGATGGCGTTCTCGATCAACTCTCCCAGGCTCTCTTCACCGTTGGCTGAGATGACAGCAACGCGCCGCAGAACTTCTGGTGAGCCTGCAGGAACAGCGATCTGGTCAATCTTGCTGATGATCTGCTCGACTGCTTGGTCGATGCCTGCTTTGATGTCAGTCGATGGGTAGCCTGCTAGAACGAGCTTTAGGCCTTCACTGAAGATCGCCTGCGTCAGAACTGTGGCTGTAGTTGTCCCATCACCCGCTTCGTCAGCTGAACGGGATGCAGCCTCCTTGATCATCTGCGCTCCCAAGTTCTGGAGCTTATCACGAAGGTTGATCGACTTAGCAACGGTGACACCGTCCTTAGTGACGATCGGGTGCTGTCCGCGCTGCTCGATCAGGACGTTGCGTCCGCGTGGACCCATCGTCACGCGGACAGCATCGGCCAGAGTATTGACACCCGCGAGGAGTTTCTCACGAGCAGCTGCATCAAAGACGACTAACTTGTCTGTCTCTTCCATCTCAACCTCTCAACAGGCGCTTAGAGCTCTCGAAGAGGGGCTGGACGGTCGCAACTTGCAGTGTCCGGCGCTCGCGGGTGATGACATTCTCAACGACTAAGAGATCACCGGCTGCATACGCAACCTCGTTTTCCCTCATTAGGCCGTTCTCTCTCAGTAACTTCTGCTTATCGTCGGGTAGTGGATTCATACCCTAAAAGTAATCACCGTATGCTATTTGTATACGGAGTCGAACGTCTTGCAGTACTTGGGCCACGAAGTCGTGTTGACGATGGAGTAGAAGCCAAGATCGGTGAAAGCCTGCTTGAGTGCATCGTAATCCACCGTCGGTGCCACCCTGCTGTAACCAGGATCATCGAGGGACGTGTACTTGAAGGCAACCAAGGTGAGGTTACGCTCGAGCAACGGCGCCATCTCTGGGTCATCCCGTAGATTTTTTAGGAGGCGCTCGTCGGCACAGATCTTGGTCGCTTTGCCGTCGGTGATGCCTGGAAGACCCGGGATGTTATCGGTCTTGTCACCACGGAGTGCCTTCCAGAGGACGTAGTCGTGAGGAGCCGGATCGATGAAGGCCTTGCGCACTGGGTTGTAGAGCTTGACGTTCGGGTGCCCCAACAGCTGGATGAAGTCGGTGTCGGTCGAGACGACGACGCACTCATCCGTGTCGCGGTGTGCGTGCACCCAACTGCCGATCGCATCGTCACACTCGAGGTGCTCGTGCTTGACAAGATCCACAGGCAGGTGCTGGAGGAGCTGCAAGATCACACGCTTCTGCTTGCGGAACTCGGCCAACTCAGCGTGCTGCTTTGTGCCTGGCTCGGCAACACGGTTTGCCTTGTACTCGCCGTCAAGACTGATGCGGTGCTGCGGGACACCCTCCAGGAAGAGCGTCACCTTGCAGGGTGCAAACTGCTCGACTAGCGGACGCAGAGACCTGAAGAAGTTGAAGATGACGTAGTGGTCGCCGTTGCGCATGCCGAAGCGCGCACGGTGCATGAGATTGTAGCCATCGAGAAGAAGGTGTCGCATCGTATCTCCTGCACCCATCATACCACAGATGCTGTGCTACGCACGGGTCACTCTGCGTCTGAGTGGGATTCAACGAGACCACGGGCGAGCGCCTCAGAGCGCTTTATCGTGCTCTCAATAGATGCTGTGACTCGCTCTAGCATGAGCTCCCGGACGCGATTCAAGTCTGTATAGGGCTCAGCATCAAGCTCTGTGAGATCCATAACAGATCTGCTCTTATCAGGAAGCTGGACCATGTAGGTGGTTGCGACACCTCCAAGCGTGCGTCGTGTGATCGCCTCGACCACACGTGTGGGAATGACCTTCATCTCGCCCTTGACGAGCAGATAGACAATTTGACCGACTTCGTAGTTCTGCATAAACGCATAATACGAAGTCGGTCAAATTTGTTCAAAGAAGAAGTGAGCTTACTTGAAGCCGATGCCGAGCCCGCCGCGTGTGATCTGGCCCATCTTGCTGTTGCGGGGCTGATTCTCCTTGGTGCCGTAGATCCAGCGGCTGCCGTGCTCAAGCCCGTTCAGGATCTGGCCGATCTCCTCACGGACTGCCATCCGGAAGTCGTGCTCGACGAGGTTCTTCTCAGCGCGCTTCGCCTCAGCCATGAGCTCACGGTCGTCGATCTCGTAGACGACGTCGAGCTGCTTATCGGCTGACTCACGAAGTGTCTTGCGGGCTGCTGGGCTACGGCCCTCACGGATGACATTGGAACCAGCAGGTGCCTCAAGGCCTGCGAGCTGGCAGATGCGGTTGATATCGAACATAGGCATGATCCTCTGTGATTATCTATCACTCAGCTTGAGAACTTTCCACACGTGCCCTGATATTTGACGTGATGCCCTTACCCTTTCTCGCTGCGTCAGCCCGTGGCTCAAGGCCCACAGCGGCACGCACCTGATCGAAGACTTCGGGTGTCAGCTTCTCCTGGAGACGCTGCATGTCGATGTACTGGTGAAGTGTCATATCGACGACTGGAACTTCCTCGCCCTCTGGACCGGGTTCAACATCGCCCGTCTTGCGTGTGAGGAAGATGAAGAGGAGGGGTGGGTCCTCAACATCATCGGGGACGTGGATGAAGGGGATCTTGGAAGTGCCGCCGCCGTCGGTCTCCTCATAGACGATCTCTGGTAGCCAGTTCTTGCTGCTCGATGCCATATTTAAACCTCTTATGTAGATAAATCTACACAAACACGCAGAAGCTTAAACTGTAACATCATCATTATGCTACCTGATTTGGGCTACAATTCTTTTGTATTGCGCGTCCTCTGTCTTCAATGCTTTATTAAAGGCGTCGAGCACTGCTGCACTCTCGCCGCCAAACCGGATTGAGAGCGCGTCCCTCTGCTCTGTGATGCCCTCAACCCAGGTGCTGTGGGTGTTGTCCACGACGTCGCGGAGCAGCTTGATGTAGCCCGCTCGGGTCTGCAGTTCAACTGGAGGTTTGTCAAGGTTTTGTGGGTCGGCTGTGTACCCTGTCCCGTAGAGTTTTAAACCGAGGACGTCTACCGGGCAGTTGGAGTAGATGCTCAGGGTCTTTAAAAGTGCACCAGCGACGGCTTTTTTGGCATCGGGCGAGAGACCTGCGTATTGGGCCGGGTTTGCGGGCCATGCTTGAACTGCTCCACCTGCTTCGACGACAGAAGCGTAGAGAGAGAAGGCGCGGGCGATGTCAGCTGCTGGTTTATTAGCCGCGTCGGGGGTGTTTAGATTGAACTGTGCTGTGTATTGGGTCGCTATATTACCGCTCCAGTCCCCGGCCTTCTTCGCTTCCTCAAATAACTTAGGTGTATCGACGAGCGGGAACCGCTTGTTGTCCTGCTCGCAGACAAATGCAGTTGCCATCCAGTCGTAGAGGCCGACAAGACCTGCAACGCCCGTCGCGATGAGGAGGCCCTTCACCGAGGGTGCTTTGAATCTAACGGGTTGGATCTGCACACGCTGTGAGCTCTGGTAGGGTGCCTCGCTGATGATCTCACGAATGACTGCTCTGAGGACAGCCTGCTCTGATAATGCTCTTCTCACTCATCCTCCTCGGCGATCAAGCCTAATCTCACGCCATGCCGGCGAGCCTTGCCACGCAGATGTCTGATGCTGTCCATCGCTCTCGACACCGTGTAGCGCTCTTTCCGCTCATCCCGACCCATGCACAGACGCAGGTCGTTAAGCGTCCCAAGGATCTTATCCATCTCCTCGAGGTACTGCTCTGATCCGTAGTGGTCGGGTCGACGAGACATCAGCTCACTTGTTTGCTCTAATTAGCTGACGGATCCGCTCTCGGAACGCCTCAGTGACCGGTGACCCTACCTGGATTGGACCTGCGGGAGCGGGAGGTGTCTCAGGAGCGGGGGCTTCGGGTGGAGCCTCAGCTGCTGCAGATGGCTCATCGGCAGGTGCAACTTCTGGAGATGCTTCTTCCTCACCTGCACGGCTGATTGTGATCCCGTGGGGCTCATCAGAAGGCTCTGCAGCCTGCGCACCTGTCATCTTTCCTGTAACGATGCCAGATAGGGCGCGGAGGAAGATGATCATTGCATAGCGCTCGGCGTCCTGGAGGCGGTCGTAGTAAGCCTCGAGCTCTGTCTCGATCGCGCTGTCGCGCACTGACTTGCCACTGCGGAGGTCGAGGATCGCGCGGGTCATTGCGTCGAAGGAGGGCTCGAGTGGATCCTGCTCGCCAGGCGTGGGTGCAGGTGCTGGTGTTGCCTTTTCCTTGGGCGCTGCTGTCATAGTGGGATCAGCAGCGAGATCAGCGGGAGGTTCGGGTGGAGGTGGTGCAGCAGGCGCAGTGCCTGGAGCATCTTCCTCCTGCATGAAACGACCCAGGTCGCGCTTTGTGGCACTAGCTGCGCTCTTCTGTCGGCGGCGCTCATCGTCGAGGTCGACCTGTGCGGTCGTGACGCTCTCCTCGGCGAGGACCTTGAGGAACTGAGCCAGCTGGCTGGCATTCTTAATCTTGATTGTGCTCATCGCCCACCCCACTTGGTGCGGTTCTGTGGAAGCTCTCGGTAGAGACGGTTGTATACACGCGCAGGATGCTGGTCCTGATCACGCTGCCACTCAACGACGCGCTCAGCCTGATGCTCCTCGCGCTCGACAATGTCTTCCATAAACTTACTGAAATCGAACTCTTGGCTCATTCAGAACTCCTAGCATGCTGCTCTAATCTATTAACTATGGTGCAAAGTTGCTTTCCTACCGTATTATCCCAAGCAACAGTGTAGTTTTTCAGGTCAAAGTCTAACATATAGTGACCCGCTGTGATGACACACTTCACTGTCCCTTTCTGCTGGTGCAGCATGATGGGAAATGCAGGAACTGACGTGAAGGACAGGGTGATCTCATCTGCTGACAGAGTCAGGCGCTTGAGCGACGCCGTGACTTGAGACCCATCGATGTGGAATGTGGCGTCAGTTGAAGATGTGTCTGTGTCGGGTCGCTCTTCGTCGTCATGTGTCAGCACTATCCTGTCAGTTAGATCGTCACTCATTAACAGCATTATGCAACCTTGTCCACACCATAGTAATGACGCACGTCTTCGTAGAGATCATCACAGAACCTCGACAAGGCAAGATCCTGCTCTGACACATCGTCAATGACACGGGTCTGCAGTGTGATCGTGACCTTGAGCCCCTCGAGCTCGATGTGTGGATCGTGATGCATCTGTCGGGCCTTGACGAGCAACTCTGAGACGAAGGAGTGGAAAGCTCTGAACTTGACAAACTCGTATGTCTTCCGCAGTTTTCTACCGTCGTCAAAGTGAGCCCATGTGCTCTGGTCGACCTTAATGGGCAGCCCTTCCTCGCGGAAGGGAAGTTTAAATCCAAAGCTCACAGCGCCTCCTAATCAGCGGATTGCACGTCTGATCATACTGCGCAGGATGGCAGCTTCACTCACCGTCTCACCCTTTTTCTTCTTCTCGACCTTCTTCCTAGTGAATCCCAGCCCGCTGTCTTCAATCATTTCCTCAATCTTCTTGATTAGCTTGACTGAAGTCACATCACCGTCTTCTACGCCGTCGATAAGATCTTTTTCACAGAAGTTTCCAAATGATGCTACTATGTTGAACTGATCTCCATCTTTACGACCAACTAAGTTGTAAGCAACAGTGGGCTCACGAAGTACAGACTTAGCATAGTCTGCTGCCATGTTGATGATGAAAACGAGTGTGATGTCCTTGTCAAAGAAAGCCGTAGATGCACGTCCAAGGTCAGACACGCCTGTTGCTCCCGTCTTTTCCTCGACGAACTTCTTGAATCTTGGGTCCTGCAAAATCCGATCATAAGTCCTGAAGAACTTTGACATCTGCATTGCACGATTGCTGCCAAACATCTTGAGGACGTCTGTGTAGAGATTAAAGATTGGATCCTTTTCACCCACCTGATCGAGCGGCTTTAGTGCTACATCTTGAAATTCTCGACTTACTCTACTACTGTCATCAAATGCTTCTGAGGCAATAAAAATTGCAGGAGCAAGAAATTCTTCCTGGAATGTCTGATAAAGCTGGCTTCTCATCTCAAAGCGCTGTGAGCTGAGGACATCTGAGGCGAACAGAGCATTAAACTGGGCGCTCTCAATATCCTCAGGACTCATCTCCTCTTCTTCACCCGTCTGCCCGATGTCTCTCATGAGCAAATTGACCTTCTCAGCAGGAATGTCTGATCTTGATCCACCCATGCGTCGAAGTATGTCAGATGCCAAGTTGCGGCCCTCTGAGCCTGCTGCGAACTTGTCACGCTTGACCTTAACAAATTTTTCCAGAAGATCTTCGGTATTTGCCATGATGGCTTGAGCAAGCTCGCTCTTGAAGAATTCGGCCGTGTTGACACGACTGATCTGCTTCTGGCCTATTGCAGTCATGTCACCACGTGAATAGACACCTGCTTCAGCTGGAAGCTTCTGGATGATCTCAGCGACTGGTGTCAGATCGATGACAACCTGCTTCACTGAGCTTACCTCCTCTGCATCCTCATCTTCATCATCAGTAGCTTCTTGCCCTTTCTTGCCCTTTTTCATTTTAATGACAAGGTCAGCAAATGTGTAAGAGAACTGACTGTTTTCCGGGCTCAGGGAGTTCTTGATGAACTCTCCCAGCTCAGATGAAAAGCTTCTAAGTGTGTCATCTGGAACACTTGCGCTTAGCGGAAGCTGCTCACCGAGTTGTATTAGTATCTCTTTTGCAGCATCATCAGCTTCTGTCCGAAGTGTGCCCTCTTTCTCTCTCTTAATACCACTGCCTGGGTCACCCATCAGGTGTCCCGTTGTGATAAACTCTGCGAGATCGTCAAAGTGATCCCGAATTGACTTCTCTGCAGCTGCAATCATCTCTTCACGAGTGACGTTGTGAAGCGCAGTTCCAAATCCGCCAACTTCAGCTGTCGTTCCCCGCGCGATGAGTTTCAGCTTTCGCCTGTCATTGGACAGCGTGATTGCGCCTGGTCGAAGAAGCTCTGCTTTAATGTCTGTCAGATCTTGTGGGCGTTTGAACTGCTCTCCGCTCTTCTTTGCAATTGCAGCAAGTAGAGAATACACGACGCTCATTGTTAGCGAGGGAATTCGTCCTAGACTTGCCGCACCGGGCTGTTGTCTATCTTGCTGCTCAAGATCGGCCATAAATGCATCGACACTTGCATCAGCAGCCTTGATCTGTGCATCAATTGCCATAGCTTCAGGTGACCGTGGATCAATGGCACCCTTACGTGCCTCACGAAGTGATACGGGACGATCGAGCAAGAACGAGAGGATGCTAGACATCTTTCTCTCACTCAGCATGCTGTCGTCTTCTTTGCCGTCAACTGACTGCTGAGCAAGATCCTTAAGCTGTTTGTAGAACTTCTGCACCTTGTCCTGGGGCACCTTCTCCGCGACAGCTGCTGCTGCCTTTGTAAGCTCCGATGTGTTGACAGGCTTATAGGCGGGATCGTCAACCTTGGGCTTTTGCTGTGAGAGTTGTGTGGACATCTCTTCAGTAGGCTTGACGACGTCATCCTCGTCTGGCTTTGCTGGGATCTCATCTATTCTTACGCTATGAAAGGAGCTGACCTCACGAATGACCTGGTCAATCATCTCCTCAAGAACTTTCTTCTTGACGACAATCTGCATCTAAAACCTCTGCAGATAAATATATCGCGCGGTTAGTAAAGCTAGTTAATGAAATCATCATCTTTTGATGATGTTGTATGAGAAGTCATCTTAGTGCGCTTCAAGCTTGCATTTTTAACAGCACGATCCATTTCGGTCAATAGATTGCTTTGTATCATGGCAATTGCTGCAATCGTCTTATGGTGATCTACCAGGAGCGTATCTTGATCGACAATCTTCTTCTCAAGCAAGCTAATTCTATCACTTGCCTGTTTAAGCTGACTCTCTAGTATATCTGTCTTATTTTTAATCTCATCATCAATAAAGAGAGATCTTAACTTATTGAACAATTTTATCATCCGTCTGAGAGTGGGTTGTTGTCTTCTATAATGTTGAATATAGATTCGGCGTCAGATGCTGAAAGGCGTTTTATTGATGCGTCTCTCTTTTTCATGGCCAAATTTGACATCAGCTCCATCGCGTCAGGATCTTCAGCTGCTATCATTTGCGCAAGCTCCTCAAATACATCCTGCATTGTCAAGCTGTATTTAAAGCACTGTGCTCTAACTAACCCATGTGTCTCTCTAGGGATATTAATGTGAACTGACTTCTTTGACTCAAAACTGATCAGACGTTGCGTGTCGATCTGCTTCTTCATGCTCCGCCTGTTCCGCCCGTGGGTTTACCTTCTGAACCTGGCGCGTCGGGTGCGTACAAGAAATCTTGGTCGTCCATATTGAAGTCGAACTGCGTGTCCAGAACTTCCTTCATGCGATCTACATACTCTTGACTGTAGTTCTTCTTGAGGAAGAGCATTGCACGATTGATGATGACCGACTCAACATCAAGCATGCGCTTATTGTTCATCACAAGGCGGACCAACTTCTTAGTGAAGAGATCGATGTCTATTGCTGACTTAACGAGAGGAGCAGGCTTTAGATCTGCTTTCATCTCAGCGCTGTCTTCAGGCGCAGGAGCATCGTCATCTGGCGCGGGGGCTGTGGGATCGCCTGTGAATAAGTCAGTAGGTGTCTCATCCTGCTCGTAAAGAAACCCCAAGAGGGATCTGTGCTTAAGCGCCTCAAAGATCATTTCTTCTTCTGACTCAACAGCTTCGGCTGCTTCTGCCTCGAACTTAATGATGTATGAGTCGATCTGGTCGTCTGCTGAGTCGAGAGACAGACGGGTGCTGCCTGTCATCTTATCAGCAATGGACACATTTTCGATCTCACTTTCCTCATAAAGTGCGCGACGCCGAGTCGGCTTTCTGGTTCTCATAGGGACCTCATTGCTTGAGCAACACGCTCAGATTGCTTGAAACGATCCTCGATGACCCGCCAGTTGAGCTCTTTCATCATAGCGATGCTGTATGTCTTCACATCTCTGAGATAGTCTTTGTAGTAGGCGTGCTGCCAGACGTCCATCACAATTACTGGAAAACAACCGACTGGGATCTCAATGCTGTGAAGATCGACGACAGCGTTCATGTATGTCTGTGTGAAGAGGTTATAGTAGGTGACTGCCCAGCCACAGCGGGATGCCTGACAGCAGGCAAGAAAGTCCTCCTGCCACTTGTCAAACGTTCCAAAGTCACGTTGGAGACGCATGTAAGTGAGCGAGTCCATTGTGATCTTGCTGTGTAGATCGCTGATGTTGGCAAAGTAGAGCTCATGGAGGAAGATCGCGTTCATGTTGTACGTTTCATCGATCTTCAGTGAGCGAAACTGACTATTATTAGAGTTGACTTCTGTCCGATCAGCGCTGTCTAGCTCAGCGCTGATGCGGTTGAACGCCTTGACGTAGTTTTCATACAGCTCAAAGTGAGCACGCTTTGTGGCTGCACTTTGGAATTCTGTGGGTAGGTTAAAAGGCTTAGGATCAGCAACAAGCGACTCATCGAGCTTTTGCACACTCTTTGCCGGCTCACCGTTTAAACCTAATGTCTGACGGACAATTTTTGTGATGTCTTTACTCATTATGCCAGCTCGTATTGGTCAAATTCATCTTGTGTCACTGTCGTCTCAATAGGCTCTGGAGATTCATCGTCATAGTACTTTAGTTTCATCTGAAGCACACCATCGACGTTGTCAATCCCAGTGACCGTATAGAGGTATTTGGAACCCTCAACTTTGTTGTTTCCAACGTGACGGATCTTAAGATCAGGTGAGACGACGACCTCTTTGCCCACTTTCACTGTTAGCTTTTCAAGCACAACCTTGGTCAGAGATCGTCTGATCAGTTTGTTTACATCTTGTGGAGTTAACTTTTTCATCATCTATAT
>Ga0214921_10007439_pt1 | contig 14607 bp, 9 predicted proteins | sample LL1505_MetaG_FD_177992 | JGI IMG/M metagenome (GOLD analysis project Ga0214921, IMG submission 177992) | Freshwater microbial communities from Lake Lanier, Atlanta, Georgia, United States - LL-1505 | ecosystem: Environmental > Aquatic > Freshwater > Lake | place: USA: Georgia | collected 2015-05-28 | reverse complement strand
TGGCTTCTTCAACATTGGGATTGGGATTGGCTTCTTCAGCATTGGGATTGGCTTCTTCAGCATTAGGATTGGCTTCTTCAGCATTGGGATTGGCTTCTTCAGCATTGGGATTGGCTTCTTCAGCATTGGGATTGGCTTCTTCAGCATTGGGATTGGCTTCTTCAGCATTGGGATCGGCTTCATCAGCACTGGGATTGGCTTCATCAGCATTGGGATTGGGATTGGCTTCTTCAGCATTGGGATTGGCTTCTTCAGCATTGGGATTGGGATTGGGATTGGCTTCTTCAGCATTGGGATTGGCTTCATCGGTATCGGAATTGGGATTGGCTTCTTCAGCATTGGGATTGGGATTGGGATTGGCTTCTTCAGCATTGGGATTGGGATTGGGATTGGCTTCTTCAGCATTGGGATCGGCTTCATCAGCACTGGGATTGGCTTCATCAGCATTGGGATTGGGATTGGCTTCTTCAGCATTGGGATTGGCTTCTTCAGCATTATCGCCGGTCACATTTGTATTGGTTGCTAAAGACATTGCAATATTTCGGGGATGGATTACATTATAATTATATTTTAAACCCCGTTATCACTGCATATTTTTTCAAAATACTTTTTGCTCACGATTAAATGATGCACGGTTGTAGCGTGATTTTTTGCCCGTTGTTGATGGCAATAAAACTCATATGCTTTATACACTGATGCCGCAGCCAATCCAGACAGTTTTGTTTCCTCCACGTATTCGTGCATGGCAGAAAGAACCTCGTCCCGTTTATTCCACAATGTGCAACGTACGTGCATTAAATACTTGTCGTTTTCAATTACCACATCGGGACAAAAATGCCGAATCAGTCCCAAAAACGCGGCATCCGTGTGATTGTGGCTCTGCAATTGAGGCGTGGTTTGCACTTGTTGCTGGTGATGACGCTTAAACAACGCCGTGAATTCGTCTATTTCCAATTCATCTTCGTCGTTCGCATTCACCACAATGTTTTGTGTCCAAAAATCCTTGAACCGCGTTACCAGCGGCAAGTGCTTGCTCGTCAACTGCAAAAACGAATCCGTCGTTTCGGAATAAGTGGACAAATGCTCAATGAGCCGCGCCTTCAGCGCTTGCGCAAAAAACACGTTCGGAATTCTCTCCTCGTCAATGAACACCTTCCACAAATACTGCATGTTTTTCCACGACACGCTCATGTTGCTTTGCGGCGACGGTTCCGTGCATGTTGCCACAAATTTGGCAACGAGAACATCTTCGGGATGATGTTTCAAATACAACACTCGGTGATACGTTTCATTGTCCTTACACTGCACATTCAAAAATTGTTCGGCATTTTCGTAGCGCTGTGAATAATGCGCTGCAACACAAAATATATCAATTAACCGGTGTTTAAATGGCGCCAAAAATGGGTCCATTGCAACGTCATTCATGTCCATCAAGCGACAGTCGCGGAAGGCGTACTCGTAAAATTTGAATTTGAACGCGGAAAGCAGCGACGTGCCGAACAGCGTTGCGCATTCTTGACTAAGCCCCTTTATAAAGTGGCGCGCCTTGGGCGCAGCAATGTAAACCGGCTCCACGCCATGGTCCGTGGTAACCGTCTTTTTTAAAATGACATCACCAATCACCGTGAGAAAATATTTAGCACAGTCACGCGTCGGAAACAGCGTGGGGCACAACATGTTCAGCGTGCGCTGGATGGTCTGCGACTCCGGAATGGACGTAAGCAAACTGCGGTCCTTGATGCGGCGCAGCACCTGGTTTTTGATCTTGTACTTCCACGGCATGAGTTCGCGATTGCAGCTGATTTTGGTCAAGATGGGATGCAGGATGTCGTCCTCGTTAATGACGCTGTAGTTGCATTCAGCGTCGGCGTCGTACACGAAAAACAGCTCCACGTTGGGGTTGTAATAGTACTGCGGCGACTCGTTCAAAAACTGCTCAATGAATTCATCGGAAGCGGTAATGAGCGTTTGCCTGCGCTGCTCTTTGTCATCTCGTGCCTGATTCACGGCGTCCATGACTGCCGGCAGTTGCGTAATGTGCGCCACCAGCTTCCCCCGCATGAACTCGTCTTCTGCGTATTTGGCGTGCAGCTGCTTAATCACATTCAATAAATCGTCCATAGTCGGTTGTGTGGTAGTGGCGGATTGCATTGAATGTATGATTGGGTTTAAATGTTTAAATTGTTTAAATACTTGAGGCGTCCTGCATTTCCGTGTGCACAAGTATTTAAATTGTTTAGTCGTTGTTTGTTTAAATGCTTAACGCTTAACGCTTAACGCTTAACGATAATTTTTTTTGGTTATCCGGCCATAACGCAGCTTACGGTGCGTCTTATTATGCGAATGCGACGACGATTTAACCACGCCGAACAGCGTCCACGGCTGCGGCGGACGGTCGTGCAGATACGGGCGCAAGTTGTTCCAAATCATGTTGCGGTCGCAGAACGCGTCCTTGTAGAACCCCATGCCGCACGAGCTGCCCCAGCGCCCCCACAGCTGCATGCGCTTCGCGGTGTGCGAATCCACCGCCATGCCGTCCACCGCCCCACGCGGCTCGTACGGTTTCGGCCGGTCCGCCTGCGACATGAACTCGCGCGCGTCCAGCTCGTAATGCGAACACGTGGTGCGCGAGCACGGGTTGATTTTGTTCAAATACACGTCATAGTGATCGGCGATGAGCTGCTTGGCCATTTCCACGTCCAGGCGCCCCTTGTGCTCCTCCATCATTTGTTCCAGGCGCACCCGGCGCGCGCCCTGGTGGCGGCGCATGTCGTCCCACCCCGTGTTCCCCGATTCCAGGTTCCGGATGCGCGGGTCGTACGGCGCGTTGAACCCGATGAAGTAGCCGTTCTTGGTGCGCTCCACGTTCACGTACTTCAGACCGAGTTCCACGCGCATGATTTCGTTCGTGCGCGTGTCGCCAAACAGCCACGCGTTCGCGTAGTCGCCCGAATTGCGCTCGGTCAGCATCGCCGCGTAGTCGTCCAGCGAATTGCCGTACTGCATGGCGCGCCGAATGCGGCAACACACCGGGTCCTTGTTTTCGTACGCATGAAACCCCCCGAACGTGGTCTCCGTTCCAAACAAGCCGCGACTCGTGACGAACACGTCCGTCCCCGAATGAATGCCACCCGGGAACGACTGCATGAGGATGCGGTGCCCTCTGCTCGGACGCATGTCCATGATCACACGCGAGTACTGCCCGTTAATGTAGCTGTCAAACGAGTTATGCGCGCACACGATGGCGCCGTCCGACGTGTAGTCGCCCACCGCAATAAAAGCGCTGCACCGATCCTTGGACCCGCCTTCTCGCGCACCGGTGGCCGTTTTATTACCGCCTTCCAAAAACTCGGCGTACATGGGCTTGGACTTCAAATGCGCGTTGTGCGGCTCGTTTAACACCTCCGACAAGTGGGAAAACATGTAATCAAAGCTGACGAAGCAATTCCAAAACACGATCCGAGACAGCAACTGCTTGGCGCCGTCGGCAATGCCGCGCATCTCTTCAAAAAACTCGGGAAAATTCGTCTCAATATGCGGGCGAAACATGTCATCGGATATTTCACAAAAAAAGGAAAATGCACGGCCATATTCTTCGTAAATTACAAATTCCAACATCTGCATGATTTGGGCGAGCTCATGCGCAACCAGGCGGCCGTGCGCAAACCCGCGACTGTACGGCTCGCCGTGCACGGAGATATAAATCCATCCGTTGACGTCTTTGCGAACGCCGGCCAGTTTCATTCTGTTATCTTAGTTATCTTACGACGTGAATGCACAAATGCAACACAAATGCAATTATAACATGTGTACACATTTTAAAATAAAAACATTAAAAATGAGTTAAAATATTGACAATATAAACTTGCATGTATGTTAAATGAGTAGTATTTTATATTACAGCAATTTTTGTGACAAGTCCAAGACCCTCTTGCAGCGGCTGGCCAAGAGCAAAATTAAGGAAGGGATTCATTACATGTGCATTGACACGCGCGTGAAGGGCGAGAACGGGGCGTGGTACATTGTATTGGAAGACGGACAGAAAATCATTCTGCCGCCGCACGTGAATCGCGTTCCGGCGCTGCTATTACTAAATCAGAACCACGCGGTGCTGTACGGCGACCAAATTACGAATCACTTAAAACCTCTGGACGTGCAGCAAAACAACGTGGCCACCGGGTTCAACGGCGAGCCGTCCCCGTTTTCCACCGGCAGCGAATTCATGGGCGGGTTCGGTGTGATGTCGGACAACTACAGCTTCCTGGACCAGAGTAGCGAGGACTTGTCGGCAAAAGGCAGCGGCGGCTTGCGCCAGCTCTACAACTACGCCACCATTGACTTCAATCAAACCATTGATTGCCCGGCCATTGAGGAAAAGCAGGCGCGCATCGGGCCCGATACCACGCTTGAAAAACTGCAAAAGGAAAGAAACGAACAAATCATGCACGCGCAGCAGCAGCAGCAGCAGCAGCAGCAGCAGCAGAAGCAATACCAAACACAACAACAATACCAACCACAACAACAACAGCAGCAGCAGCAGCAGCAGCAGCAACAGCAACAACAGCAGCAACAACAGCAGCAACAACAGCAGCAACAGCAGCAATACCGACGTTAATTCTTGAATGGAATTGTATTTTTAACGAAATGGATTTAAAATTATAAAATCATAATTATATACATTATTTGTAAAACTATGGCGTCGGATAAGTCAATCGTTATGAAGGCGTTTTTGAACCAATTCACTGATTTTGTGGATGATGTTCAAAGCGTGTTTCCAGACAATGCCGACATTGATTCGGCTAAAACCGCGCTCATGTTGATGAAAAAAACGAACCCGCGCATGTTAATGAATGCATGGGTCACCTGCATTGTGGGTCCGTATAACGATAAAATAGAACAAGGCGACATCGGGTTTTTCTTGGACAAGGACTACAGCCAGGATTTGGAGTACATGGGGAACGCCGTTATGCAAAAGGTGGACGCGTTTCGCGGCCCGGTGCGCGAAATGGGCGCCGACAACCAAGCCAAGTCCATGAAGTACATTCAAAATCTGACAAAGCTGGCGAAGCTGCACGGTGAAGTGCAGTAACATGACAATATGACTCAGATCGGGTTTTAAAATTTCAAACCAAAACGCACGTTATTTTGGAACGCATGACCTGAACGCATTAAAAATTGCGATTGCGGTAATGGCTTTTTTGACTAAACAGAGTTGGTTTCAAGTCAATTACCGGAACGTCATGTATCAGACCAGCAAATTTGACAAACCCCGAAACCCAATCGTACACGCTGTATGTTTTAATGGTGGATGCATGCCATAACACAAAAAATTCATACAGCGTTTCTTTAAACGAATCCGTAACATTGTCGTGAAACATGGTGGACAGTTCGCCTAAATGCAACGGGCGCGTGTTGAACATTGCAATGGTGGTGCCAGGCAATGATTTCACCCGTTCTTTAAACCGGTGCGAATTGCTGAGTAATATGTCGCGCGGCCCTGCGTGTTGTTTTAGTATTGCAACGGCGTCATTTGCATTGGAATTATTGATGGATATATTTTCAAAAAATTCATCATCCCCTAACCGAATGTGCATAATTGAATACGGCGCCGAAAGCTCATATGCCGCATTTTGTTGAATCATGTAGTTTGTAAACTCTTCATTTGGCGTCAACAACGTTTTCATAAATTGTTTGCACTCCGCCGACAAAGGTTCAATGCAAAACATGTTTGTGCAAATCAATAACGGATCTTTAGCTCCCAACGATGCCTTGAAAATGACATTAAATTTGGTCGTTTCATGTGGATCCACAAAATGTAGTTTATTCACGTTTGCTTTGACATATGCCGCGTGCTCGTGCTCGTTCACAATCAAATAATTAGAAATCGCATGCATGGAAAGGTCTACTACCAACTTGAATCCAAGTTGTATAGACATTTGATGCAAATAAATTGTGCCACGCAATAAATCACCTAGTCCGTACGCTTTAATGGAACCATTCGGATTTGTGCCGGAATGCGTTTTTAACCAAATCATGATCACCGTTTTAGTCATGAGTATGTACAATTTATATTGTAATGATAATATAATACATAATAAGATAACAATGTTAATCACCCCTTCGTTTTATGCACACATTATGAATGCGATGCTCATGTTGCTGGCAGTCATTCTCCTTGTGAAACACTTTCGCGTGCTTCGGCCCTATGAAACCATTGTCGTGGCGTTGTTGTTTTCCATCGGAATTGGCGTGCACGGCATCTCGCATTTGGGGCTGGAAACCGCGTACGGGTTCAATCCTCTAAAGGGCAAGTAAATGCGTTCAAATAATAATTCTTCAAGATTTTGATTTAAACAAAAGTATTTAAATTAATGCAAAAATGACCATTACCCCCGAGTTTAAGAAGATCATCTCCGATTTCGTGGCCGACATTGCCACCGTGTTCCCCGAGCATAGTGATGCGTGTGCCGTGGTGTACAACATGGACCCGGCCGCCGTGTTTGAACACTGCAAGCGCACATACGCGCCCCAGTTCTTCAACATCCTGTATCGCAACGACGCCGTGCTGTTTGCGGAGCCCATTGAGCTGCTGCCCGGACTGAATTTCAAAGCGCTGTGGGAAACGCCCGATGTCAGCGACACCACCAAGGAGGCGGTGTGGAAGTACCTGCAGCTGGTCATGTTTTCGGTGGTGTCGGACTTGTCGGACACGTCCACATTCGGCGACGCCGCCAAGCTGTTTGAAGCCATTGACGAAAACGTGCTGAAGTCCAAGCTGGAAGAAGTGATGGAGCAGATGCAGGACATGTTCCGGGAACCCAAAGACGAGGGCAACGGCGCGAATGAAGGCGCAAATGAAGGCGCAAATGCCAATGAAGGCGCAAATGCCAATGAAGGCGCAAATGCCAATGAAGGCGCCTTTGACCCGAATTCCATGCACGAGCATTTGAACGGGCTGCTCGGCGGCAAAATCGGCAGCCTGGCCAAAGAAATCGCAGAGGAAACCGCGGCCGAGCTGAACTTGAATCCCGGCGACGACGCGTCCGTGCAGTCCGTGTTCCAGAACCTGTTCAAGAACCCGGGCAAGTTGATGGGCATCGTGCAGTCGGTGGGCAAAAAATTGGATTCCAAGTTGAAATCGGGCGAGATTAAAGAGAGCGAAATCATGCAGGAAGCCAGCGATCTCATGAAAAAAATGAAGAAAATGCCGGGTGTAAAAAATATGGCCGATTTGCTGAAAAAGATGGGCGGCGGCGACATGGGCGAAATGGGCGACATTGCAAAGATGGCTGCCAGCATGGGTCTCGGCGGTAAGGGTGGCAAATTCAATATGGGCGCCATGCAGAGCCACCTGAATCAGAACATAAAAACGGCTCAGACCAAGGAGCGGCTGCAGCAAAAGTTGGAGCAGCGTCGGGCGGCAATGGTTGCAGCCGCACAAAAAGCCGCGCAAGAAGCGCAACAGCAACAGCAACAGCAACAGCAACAGCAACAACAACCTATTGTTTTTAGCACTGGTGAAAAGGTGGAGCGCACACCAAGGGTGCCGACCCAAGACCCCGAAATGGCAGACAAGGCAGAAAAACCCAAAAAGAAAAAGAACAAAAAATGAAATCTCAAATCATTAATAAATATTCAACAAATATTCAATAAATATTCAATGGCATAAAATCATTTAATGATACCATGATACCATTATATAATATCAATTATTATATAATTGTGATACTTGTATGGAACCGATCTACATTGCCAACCTTGTCGGAAGGAACGAAACGATCGTGTTCGGCGATCATCATTCGGTGATTCCGGGCGCCGTCGATCATGTAAAATATTCCAGCCAGCGCATACATCCCGATGACACCGTAGAAACCATTAAGCGCAAACTACTGGTGGAACTGCCGGCCGTGTCGTATGACGAGCTTTACCTGTATGCCAGCGTGCAGCCGTTTTTGACCGTGGAGCGCACAGTGAAGCTATTGACATGCGAAAACCGATTCCCCATTTCGTACCACCGGCTGGTCACCCTTTGCCAAAATTTAAAGGCTACGAAAGTGGACGAAGAACCGTTGTGCGGCGCATTCGAATCGGAAAAACCCAATTACACCGTGGACGAGTTGTCTGAATTCTTATTGGCAATTCAAAACAGCGATAATCTGCGCATGAATGTGCCGCTGGGGCAAACCCTGCAGTACGATTACCCCATGCCGGCCGACCCAACCCAACCCATCGTGGACCCCTTTCTGAAAAAAGCGCACGCAGATTTAGTGAAAACAAAGAACAAAACGGTTTTGTTAGAACACGGCGTAATTCATGACAATGTCATTCACGTGTGCTTTGCCGACACCGTCTTGGCGGCAGCGGATGCAGATGCGGCCCAAGCGGATGCGGCCCAAGCGGATGCGGCCCAAGCGGATGCGCAAACCATTATCAAACTATACTTTCCGTATTTACACGAAAAGGGCATTGCATCTCGCGAGCAGCTGGAGGAACGCAGACAAGAAGTGCTTAGCGAGACCCGCGCGCTGATTGATGACGCATTCGTGCAACACAATGCAGCGGTTGACATGTTGTATAAGGTGCACGAGGAACGGCAAACCCCTGCTGAACTACGATACGCCGAACGCGGGATTAAATCGGTGCACTTCATTATGCGGCCGGTGACCCGATTCATCATGCCATTGGACAATTTGTTCAAGGTGCTGCACAGCGCGCAGCAAACGCCGCTCATCAAGTACAACCCGCATGGGCAGCGGGAAAAGGTGTATCGCCTGTATGCACCCGGCATTGCGAAAAATGGGAACCGCATTCCGGTTCTAACAAAGACGAAGATTCTGCGACTGGACGGCGAAATTGGCAAGCGCCGGCGTGTGGCGGCCTACATGGAGCGCCGCATTGACGGTGACGGCAGTGGCTTCGTGTGTGAGGTGGTGTGCGAATTTGACGAGGAAGCAAATGTGCACGTGAAGGCGCATTTTAGGCGCCCCCTGAAATACGATAAGGTTTATAACAACGCGGCCGACCACGTGTTGCGGGAGTGCTTGAACCCCGTTCTGGACGAAGCGCGCAACTTTTTGCAGAGCACCACCGGCAACAGCATTGAACGGTTCTGCAGCATTGCGGTGCCGACGGTGGAAATTGTGGACATCGGGTATGCCGCGTATTTGACGGACACGCCCATGATTCGGGCGCAAGGCATCATGGGCTGCGTGTCTTCGGTGTTCACGGTGATCAGCGAAACCGCAGAAGAACTCAGTATGCGGTACAAGCGCGTGTCCAATTACGACGAGCGATTTGGCGCGGAAGCTTATATTGCTGAACGCATGCGGAAAGATGCGACCGTGGCCAGCATTGTGTCTGGACTCGTGAAAAACCGGCTGGTGAAAACCGAAGAAGCGGCCATGCAGCGCATTGCAGATTACCGAGCAGAAGAACAAGTGCTGGAAACGGCGCACCGACGCGCGCGAACGCGGGTGAAACAACCCGGGTTTTTAACCGTGGTGCGGCGCGAAAACACAGAGCTGCACATTGAAATCAGCGAGATCACCCAGGTGTGGTATATGCGGTTGTTGGAAATTTATTTGGATGCCCTCATTCGGATTGCCATGTACCGGGATCGCACCGGGGGAAGAACCACCCGCGTGCCACTGGCCGATATGGAGCGGGTGTGCGCAAAACAACTCAGGCGCGCGGTATCCGAACTGAAAGAATTGAATGAAGACGTCGCGGATACCGTCGTCGTTCCTGCGTTTGTGGCTGACCTGTCTTTTGAAGACCGGATTGCGCTGGAACGAGCGCAAGAACGCGAAGACGAAGGCGTGGGTGCAATGGAAGCTGAAGAAGACGAGTATGCGGGGCTGGGCGACGTGCTTGACATCATGGGCGACCCAAGCGACAATGAAAGCGGCAGTCAATCTGGAGGGGCTCCTCGCAAAAAGGCGACAAATGTAAAGGCAACCACAGTTCAACGTCAAGATGAAGAAGAAGAAGAAGAAAGCGAAGAAGGCGACGCGGATGAAGACGCCAAGCCATACGCGCCGCAGTCTTTAAAAAATCCGAACCCGTTTGAACACAAGCTGCAAAAGAGCGAACCCATTCTATTTCTCTCTAAAAAATCGGGGAATTACGACACGTACTCCACCAACTGCCAGTCCAACATCAAGCGGCAACCGGTTGTGCTGTCCAAGCAGGAATATGACGCGCTTAATGCCGACCCTGAAATGCAGCCCATGCTAAAGGACGTGCTGGAATACGGGTCGGACCCCGATAACAAGTACTATTACATGTGCCCGCGATACTGGAGCTTCAAAGACCGGCGTCCCATGACCGAACAAGAAGTCAAGGACAAACACTTGGAAGGCCACGTCATTGGAAAAAAAGACAAAGAAGTGACGCTGGACAAATACATTTTTGAATTCAACGATTACGGCAAGGAGCACATGGGTGCCAAGGGCTACATTCCGCATTATCCGGGATTTTTAAACACGAGCGTGCATCCAAATGGCCTGTGCGTGCCGTGCTGCTTCAAAAAAAAACAACAGTTTGCAGATTTGAAGACATGCGAGGACAAACTGCGGGTTGCAAAAGGGCAAGGCGCAGCAGGAAACGTAGTGCCAAGTGAAGCACCAAGCCAAGCAGTAAACGCAGCAGTAAACGTAGTGCCAAGCGAAGCGACTGTTGGCGAAGCGACTGTAAGCAAAGCGACTGTTGGCGAAGCGACTGTAAGCAAAGCGACTGTAAGCAAAGCGACTGCTGGCGAAGCGACTGTTGGCAAAGCGACTGTTGGCGAAGCGACTGTTGGCGAAGCGACTGTTGGCGAAGCGACTGTTGGCGAAGCGACTGTAAGCAAAGCGACTGCTGGCGAAGCGACTGTAAGCAAAGCGACTGTTGGCGAAGCGACTGTTGGCGAAGCGAAAAACACAGCAGTAACCGTAGTACCAAGTACCGAAGCACCAAAAAAGGTGCCTAAGACGCATCCTAAGGCGCCGGATGATTACATTGTGGGTCCGGACAAGTTTCCCATTCCGCTCGGTCGTCGCGGGTATCTGCCGCAATCCGTGCAACGGTTTTTGAACTACGACAACACCACGTGCCAAGTGAGTTCCGCAAATAAAACGTTGAAAGTGGGGGTAAAGTGCTTGCTGCGCAATGGAGTCCAAGAGTGGGACAAAGACGCCATGGGTCGCGACGAAAAACCGTCCCAGTTGAGCGAACTGCAGTCCTTCATTGCGTGCATGGCCGCGCTGCGCCAGGATCCTCGCCCAAAGACCATTGCGGAAATGAAACAAATTATTTTGGACGGCATTACGCTGGACTCCTTCCTCACGTATCAGAACGGCACGCTGGTGGACGCCTTCAAACCGCCCCCCGGCGAAGAAAAAGAGGTGCACGCTTCCGCATCCATATACAACAAAACCAAGTACGTGCAGAAAATGAAGGCAGCGATGAAAGGCAACCCTGCGGTAATGGCCACCGTAAACAACACCATCAACGCCTACGAAAATTTCCGGCGGTTCATTGAAAGCAACGACAGCGTGATTGACCACACGTACATGTGGGACATTTTCACCACGTTCAATCCCAAAATTTTCACGCAAAAGGTGGGCTTCAACCTCATCATTCTGGAGGTGCCAAAGGACGACAACAGCGACACGCTGAACATTATTTGCCCGTCCAATCACTACTCCAACAATTTTTTTGACGTGCGAAAAATGACGGTGGTGCTGATCAAGCAATACAATTACTACGAACCCGTGTTCCAATTCACGGAGAACGAGGACACAAAGAAAACGGACGTGAAGACGTCCTTCAGTCTGTCGGCCCCGACGCTAATGCCCAATTTGAAAGTCATGATAGAGCTGATAAAGGACCGCATTTACCCGGGTTGCACCCCCATCACGGTTCCCGGCAAACCGTACGCGTTCAAATACAACATCCCCGCATCGGAGGCGATGACCATTCTGAAACATTATCGGTTTGTGGTGAATGAATTGGTCATGAACTACGACTCTAAAATAATCGGGCTTGTGGCCGAAAAACGCACGGTCAAGGGCGTGTATGCCGGCATTGTAATGACCGCGGCGTCGCCGCTCACGTCGGGTGTGGAAGACATGGATCCAGACATGGAATTGGTGATGATGGATGACCCCGACATTTGGGGCTCGTATGCCGACACGTTGGCGTTCCTTGCGTTCGTGCACAAGGAAACCAAAGGCAAAATTCCGTGCCTGCCCCGCATCAAAGTGATAGATGACGCGCACTTGATCGGCATCATGACCGAAACCAACCAGTTCATGGAAATTCGGCCGCACATTCCGGAGCCCATGATTCCCGTGATTAAAACCAACCCGCCGATGGACAGCGTGGTTTACACGACAAACCCGAATACCGTGGACGCGGCAGTGCAGACCGGCACTGGTGTTAGCGGCGAAGACGCGGCGCGCGTGCGATACGTGCAGCGCGTTCAGTTGGAATCCGATATGTACAACATGTTTCGCAATTCCATGCGCATCATGATGAACAAAGTAAAGAACATTGACAAAAAGAAACGGATTGAAGACCTCGTGCTGAACGAGCCCTCCCGCGACTATGAGGCCAGCATCCGGGAAATCATGCGCATCTGCCGAGAGATGGGCGACCCCGTGATTTATTTCACAATGATGCAAGACGCGGTGCTGGATGCCTTCATTTCAGAGCACCGATTCAAACAAGATTCCAGTTCCTTCATGCGCTGTATTTCTGCCGACAGTCGTGTTGAATATGGCCCAAACAGCTGCATGCGCGCGGTGAATCCCGCGGGGGAATGCGCCATCATTTTGCCAGAAAAAAACTTGATCAACGGCATAAACAACCGCACGTTTTATTACGGCAAACTGGCGGACGAGCTGTTGCGACATACGCGCATTCGGCGCTTCATTTTGTCGGGTTCGTCTTCTCTCACGTCGCTCACTCCGATCCAGTACGATTTGTACGAGGACGAAATCATCCTGTTTCAATCGCAGCTTGATGCGCATTTTGAACACCTGGAGCCGGGGGGCGGGTACATGAACCGATTTGCACGATACAGCGCGTTTTATACCGCGAATCCGGACATGAACCCGGGGGAAATGCCGTCCAGCCAGTTTGTTGGCGATAAACGCGAAGAGCGCAATGAAGGCAATGAAGGCAATGAAGGCAATGAAGGCAATGAAGGCAATGAAGGCAATGAAGGCGAGCAAGGCACATTGTGTGCACCCGTTGTAGTGAAACCGTTGAGCGGGCGCGCTTGTGCGCACTACTTTCCGGCATCCATGAAACTGTTGTCGTTTGAAAATGCAGCGGGAGAGTGCACGTTTGAAGCGTTTTTATCCATATTGCGGGAAGAACGGGCGGAATATGTAAACATTACCGTGCGTGACCTGAAAGCCATTCTGGTTTCCAAGTATCGCGACCTCATGCGAACCCACCGGGTGCAGATAATGAATTACTACAAGCATTTGACGGCAAATCGCACCGTGCTGGCCGCCAGACCCGATGACTTCATCATGAACACGTTTCACTACATGACGCACCTGGACCTCTGGATTTTGGCGCAGCAGTTTCGCATCCCCATTGTGCTGTTTTCGGCGCAACAGCAGCACCCGCTGGTTGAAAACCGAGCGCCGGCACTCGTCCTGTATTACGGAGCGGGCGACATTCCCAAGGACGCCAGCGATGTGCGGGCCTACTTTATCATGACAATGGGAAGGCTGCGCGATGTTGCCCCGGTTTACAGCATCGTTCGGAACAACGCAAATGAACTGAAATTCTCTCTTAATCAATGCACCAATTCCGCATTTGTGTCGGAAATCATGAAACAAGTGGTTGCGTTTGTCGCCAATCCAAACCCGGAAATGGATTGGGTGGACGACTTTGTTGCAAACTATGTGCCGGCAGCCGCGGCCAAGCGAATTGTACTTAAACCCAACGAAGAACCAAATGAATGAACGAACATGGAACATGAGTGACCCCGAAAAAAAATGGTTTACACGGTAACCCATTTTTTATTATTTTTTATTTCCTTAATCGTTTATTGGATCTTGCCTTTGACCTTGACTTTGACTTTGACCTTGACTTTTGAAGACGTTTTTTACAGGAACGACGATATTTTCGCCAATGCGAGCCACCGTTCAGCCAATAAGTACCATTAGGACCTTGTGCATAAAATCCTCCGGTCCTAGGATCTTGATAAGCAACCGGAAAGTGTGCAAGATTAGCCATGACATGACCGTAGGAGGGTGGTTGTTGTTGAGCAGGAGGTGGTACATATTGTTATTGAGCAGGAGGAGGTTGATATCGTTGTTGAGCAGGAGGAGGTTGATATTGTTGTTGAGCAGGAGGAGGTAGATATTGAGCAGGAGGAGGTTGATATTGTTGTTGAGCAGGAGGAGGTTGATATTGTTGTTGAGCAGGAGGAGCATATGGCAAACTCACGATTGGAACACCATTAAGCACATTTCGTGCCATTTTCAAATGGTTTATATTGATGTATCCGGTTTGTCCATTAACACTAACTAAAACATGATTATTATCAATAGTAGTAGGTTGAACTATTTTGACAACTGTTCCATTTGAAATGGAGGTACCACT